>MDSZ01180523.1_pt1 | contig 28510 bp, 29 predicted proteins | sample 811201 | NCBI WGS metagenome assembly MDSZ01 (sample SAMN05326647, study PRJNA326480) | marine metagenome | isolation source: seawater | place: Indian Ocean: North | collected 2010 | reverse complement strand
TTTTTTAGCAAAAGCATTATCGCTGTTATATTTCTTGTTATAGGCTTCTTCTGAAAATAAAGTTTTATTGTTTCTTGTCTGAAATTTAATTGCATCAGCGCCCATCGAGGCGAAAACTTCGACATATTTTTTTGCAATATTAATATCCCCTTGATGATTTTGCCCAACTTCAGCTATTATGAAGGATCGGTTTTCGAGATTTTTAAAATTAATCATTGTTTTAGCGTTCAATGGCTCTCATAAATAATTCAAACTAAAATATTTTAATAATTAAAAATACTTTAAAAAAAGTCTTTACAGTTCAAATTTTGAACATTATAGTGTTCATATTATGAACATGTCAACACTTAAATATTTTCCAGTAGAAGAATTATGAGCTTTAATCCTGATCAATTTGATGTTTTAAGAAAAATAAGTAAAAAACCTAATGCTAATCAAAGAAAATTAGCAAAAGAGCTAGGTTTTAGCCTAGGAAAAATTAATTACTGTTTGAACGCATTGAAAGAGAAAGGTTTAATTAAAATGAAAAATTTCGTTAATAATCCTTCAAAACTAAATTACGTCTACGTGCTTACTCCCAAAGGCATAAGTCAAAAGACAAAGTTAACAGTAAATTTCATGAAACGAAAATTAAAAGAATATGAGGAACTTAAAAAGGAAATTAATAACTAATGTGGTTAGTAGCTAAATTTAAAAAAAACGAACTTTCTATATTTAAAGAAAATCTTAAAATAAGACTCAAATCAGATTTAACATTTTATCAACCAAAATTTTTAAAAGAAACTTTTAAAAATAATAAAAAAAATATTAAAGAAATTCCACTTATTGGTAATTATATTTTCGTTTTTAATTCAAATTTTTCTCAAAAAAACGTGATTAATTTCTTGTCATCGACTAAAGGATTAGAATATTTTCTAGAAGGATCATTTTTAGGTCAAAGTCAAATCGATAAATTTATAACTTTGTGTAAAAGCTTTGAAGACAAAAAAGGTCATGTGCAACCAAGCTTTTTTAAAAATTTTTTAAATTATAAAGCAAGATTTTTATCTGGACCTTTTGTAGACAAAGTTTTTGAAGTTATTGAAAAAAAAGAAAATTATATAAAAATTATATTAAATAATTTTGAAATTAAACTAAGCGATAAATCTAAATACTTATATCGGCCAGTTTAAAAAAGAAGAAAAAAATGAAAAATTTAATGATTGCCATTACAATCAAAGTGCGGAGCATTGGTTAAAATGAAAAGCATAAACAAAAAAATAACTAATAAGATTAAGAAAATGAATTACAAAGTTTCAATGGGCAATAACACAAGTCATACATTTTTAACTGATCCAGTCAGATTAGGATTTACATTGAGTAGATATAAGTTTGTAGCAAAAATGTTTGAGGGTTTCAAAGATGTGTTGGAAGTCGGGGCAGGAGATGGGTTTAAAAGTTCAATAGTAGGTCAATTCTGTAAACGACTAACGCTCTCAGATATAGAAATAGAAAACTTAAAAGAATATAATCGTACTAAAATAAAGAATTATAAATTTATTTTAAATGATTTTGTTAAAAAGAGTATTCCAAAAAAATTTGACGGAATATACTTGTTAGACGTATTAGAGCATATTAACAAAAAAAAGGAAAATTTATTTTTAAAAAATTTAAAAAAATGTTTAAAACAAAATGGAACTTTAATTATAGGCATGCCTTCACTTGAAAGCCAAAAATATGCGTCTAAGTTATCAAAAATTGGCCATGTGAATTGTAAGACTAAGAAAGAACTAAAAAACTTTTTATACCGTCACTTTAATAATGTTTACTTGTTTTCTATGAATGATGAAGTTGTTCATACAGGATTTGATCAAATGTCCCACTATATAATTGGTATTGCTACTTCAAAAAAACTTTAAATGAAAAAAATATTTATTACTGGGGGTGCGGGTTACGTAGGTTCAGTTTTAACGCCTTACTTGTTATCAAAAGGTTTTAAGGTAACTGTTTTAGATTTAATGATCTACGGGTCTTCAGTTTTAAGCAAAAATAAAAATTTAACAATTATAAAAGGAGATATAAGAGATGAAAATCTTATGAATAAGATTTTACCAAATCACGATGCAGTTATACATTTGGCATGTATTTCGAATGATCCAAGTTTTGAGTTAAACCCAAAATTAGGTAAATCAATTAATCTTGATGCTTTCGAGCCTTTGGTAAAAATTTCAAAAAAAAATTCAATTAAAAGATTTATTTACGCTTCATCGTCATCAGTTTATGGAATAAAGAAAGAAAAAGATGTTGATGAACTTAAATCTTTAGAACCATTAACTGACTATTCAAGATTTAAAGCTGAGTGCGAAAAAATCCTTTTGAAATATGAGTCTAGTGATTTTACAACCACTGTTATAAGACCAGCTACCGTGTGCGGATATGGGCCAAGACAGAGATTGGACGTAGTAGTGAACATATTGACTAATTTAGCATATCATAAAAGAAAAATTTTAGTTTTAGGAGGAAATCAATTAAGGCCTAATATCCATATTATTGATATGGCTAGAGTTTACGAGACCTTACTTACTAAAGACAAAGATTTAATTTCAGGCCAAATTTTTAACGCTGGCTATGAGAATCAAAAAGTCATTGATTTAGCTGGAATAGTTAAAAAAGTTATTGGGAATGATGTTAAAATTGAAATACAGAGATCAAATGATAACCGTTCTTATCATATATCCTCAAATAAGATTAAAAAAGTCTTAAATTTTTCCACGGAAAGAACAATTGAGGATGCAGTAAAAGATCTTAAAAACGCTTTTGATCAGGGTTTATTAAAAGATACCTTAACTAATGATAGCTATTTTAATATTAAAAAAATGAACTCAATAAATTTAAAATAAAAACATGAGTTTTAAAATACTTGAAAAAAAAGCATTAAGTTTAAGAAAAAAAACTTTTATGGCTTTCATAGAGAAAGGTGAGGCTCACTTAGGAGGTAGTTTTTCTATGATCGAGACTTTAGTAACTCTTTTTGAAAGAGTAATAAAAAATAATGATAAGTTTATATTAAGTAAGGCACATGCGTCATTCCCATTCTGCATAATGCTAAGAGAAAAAGGTCTAAATCCAGAGCTTAAAACACATTTAGAAATTGATGAAAAAAATAAAATTTATTGCACAACAGGCAGTCTAGGCCATGGTTTGCCTATTTCAGCTGGTATGGCATTTGCTAGAAAAAAACAACAAATCAAAGGTAGAATTTATGTCATGATAAGCGACGGTGAGTGTCAAGAGGGAACTACTTGGGAAACACTTTTAATTGCATCAAAACATAAATTAGATAATCTAGTAATTTTAGTTGATTACAACAAAATACAAGCACTTAACAAACTTAAAGATGCTTTACCACTGGGAAATTTATTAAGTAAATTTAAATCCTTCAACTGTAACTGTATCGAAATTAAAAAAGGTCATTCATTCAATGATTTGATAAAAGGTTTTAAAAAATTAAAAAATTCAGGTAAACCAAATGTAATAATTTTACATACCATCAAAGGCAAAGGTGTGAAAGAGTTTGAAAATGACCCAGTTTGGCATGCTAGACAACTAAAAGGGAAAGAGGAAGTTTTAGGAAAAAAAAGACTCAAATTATTATGAGAAGAAGATTTGGTAAATTAATAAATGAGCTAGCAAAAAAAGATAAAAAAATAGTTTTGTTGGTTGGCGATATTGGTTATGGTATTTTTGATGATTTTAGAAAAGATAATCCTAAACGTTTTTTTAATTTAGGAATCTGTGAGCAGAGCTTAATCGGGGTTGCGTCTGGGATGTCTTTGGAAGGTTTAAAACCTTGGGTTTATACAATCACTCCATTTTTAATTGAACGTCCATTTGAACAAATTAAATTAGACATTGATCAACAAAATGTAAATGTAAATTTGGTTGGTTTTGCAGATTACCCAAATTTAGGGCCAACTCACTCAGAGTTAGATGCAAAAAAAATGATGGGCTTATTTAAGAATATAAAATCTTTTTTTCCAAAAGATAGCAAAGAAACTGAGACAGCAGTTTTTGAGTGCTGGAAAAATATTGGACCAAACTTTATCAGTTTAAAATCAGATAAACAAATTGGAAAAAATTGGTAATTTATGACAAATTTTTTATCTAAAAACGATAAACAGATTTCAGAAGAATTCGAAAAAAATGGTTTTCTAGTAAAGGAAGTTGAGGAAAAAAATTCGTTATTTAAAATTCGAGAGCTTTTTTTAAAATGTATAAAAAAAAAAATTAGAGCAAAATTTAAATTTAAAAAAAATGATGATATTCTTAACTTGCTCCATAAAAATATAAATTCAGATGAAATAAATGATTTTCGTCTAGAAGTAATAAATGAGGTAAATAGAAAAAAAGAATTGAGAGAATTATATTATTTAGTTGCTAAAAAATATTTAAATTCATTAGTAGGAAATGAATTAGCGATGCAGTTAAGAGTAAATGTTAGCATTCAACTACCTAACGACAAAAGTTCATTGCTTCCGTTACACTCAGACGTATGGTCTGGTGACTCTCCCTTTGAGATCGTTGTTTGGTTACCCTTAGTTGATTGTTATAAAACAAAATCGATGTATATATTACCGCCAAATAAATATGATAAGATTAAAAAATTTTTTTTAAATAAAGAATCTTCATCAAGTGAAAAAATATTTAATAAAATTAAAAAAGATCTTAAATGGATAAACATTAAGTATGGACAAATCCTTCTTTTCAATCAGTGTTTACCTCATGGAAACATTGTAAATAAAGAAAATGAGACTAGATGGTCGTTAAATTGTAGATTCAAAGGTATCTTTACTCCTTACAACGATAAAAAAATCGGAGAATTTTTTGAACCAATAACTTTAAGAAAGATATCTGAGTATGGGATAAGATACAAATTACCAAAAACAAATGAAGAAAGTTAGAGGTTATATTTTTAGTAGGCCATTTATGGGTGAAAGAGCACCTCAACATGTACAAAATATTATAATCAGAGACTTCTGTAAAAAAAATTCATTACATTATTTGTTAAGTACAACTGAATATAAAATGAAAAATTCTTTTCTTATGTTAAAGAATTTAATTTCTGATATGAAAAATATTGATGGTATAGTTGCTTATAGTTTATTTCAATTACCAGAAAACTACGAATACCGTACAGAAGTATTAAAAAAAATAATTAAGAAAAAAAAGTTTATTTTTTTTGCTGTTGAGCAGATGAAAATATCAAATTTTCAGGATATTGTAAGAATAAACAAAATTTGGGGCATAAAGACCGTAATTCCCTCTTGTCCTAAACAAATTTAAATATGTCTAAATTAAAAAACTTTGTTACATCGCTTCATCAAGCAACTAAAAGAAACTATCTGGAAAGAATGAATGACAACAAAATTTTTTGTATGAAAATTTCTAAAAAATACGGTGCAGAATATTGGGATGGAAACAGAAGATTTGGTTATGGTGGACACAAATATATTAAGGGAAGATGGGAGAAGGTTGCAAGACGGTTAATAAATACATACAAGTTAAATAATAGTTCTTCAATCCTAGATATTGGCTGTGGTAAAGGGTATTTGCTTTATGAGATAAAAAAGATTTTACCTAAAATTAAGATTTTAGGAATTGATAAGTCTAGATATGCAATCCAAAATTCTAAGCCTGAAATAAAAAAATTTCTAAAAATTGGAATTGCAGAAAAAAAAATGAATTTTTCTAAAAATTCTTTCGACCTAGTAATTTCTTTAGGTTGTTTGCATAATTTAAAAATTTTTGAGTTAGAGATAGCAATCAAAGAAATTAATAGAATATCAAAAAAAGCCTATATAATGGTAGAGAGTTTTAGATCTAATACTGAATTATTTAATTTACAATGTTGGGCACTAACTTGTGAAAGCTTTCTTTCACCTAAAGATTGGAAATGGATTTTTAAAAAATTAAAATACAAGGGTGATTACGAATTTATATATTTCAAATAGGCATGAGGTGTATTGTAACAGGTGCGGCAGGATTTATTGGTAGTCATTTAGTAGATAGATTGGTTAAAGAGGGCCATCAAGTTTTAGCTCTAGACAATTTTGCTACCGGATCTAAAAAAAATCTTAAAATTTCAGCAAATAAAATTCAGATAGAAAGAGCTGATATTAGAAACTTTAAGCAATTAAAAAGGATATCATTTTTTAAAAATGTTGAGTGGGTTTTTCATTTAGCTGGATTGGCAGATATTGTACCAAGCATTAATAAACCCTTAGAATATTTTGAAAGCAACGTTAAAGGAACCTTAAATATTCTTGAAATTTGTAAAAATAAAAAACTAAAAAAATTTATTTATGCCGCCTCTGCGAGTTGTTATGGAATTCCAAAAAGATTCCCAACAAATGAAAATGCATCAATTGATCTTCAGTATCCTTACGCATTATCAAAGTTTCAAGGGGAAGAATTGGTTATGCATTGGGCCAAAGTTTATAAAATGCCCAATTTATCTTTGAGATTTTTTAATGTCTATGGCCCTAGGTCTAGAACATCAGGAGCTTATGGGGCAATGTTTGGAGTATTTTTATCTCAAATGATGAATAAATATCCTTTAACGATTGTAGGAAACGGAAAACAAACTAGAGATTTTATTTATATATCTGACGTTATTAATGGTTTAATAAAAGCTGCAAAAAGCAAACATGTGAATAATATATACAATTTAGGAAGCGGTAAAGAGACTCAGGTAAGTTATATTGCTAACTTAATTAGCTCTAATCAAATAAGAATTCCAACTAGACCTGGTGAACCTTTAAGGTCAAAAGCAGACATTAAAAAATTTAAAAAAGATTTTGATTGGAAGCCAAAAATTACAATAGAAATAGGAGTCGCTAAACTTTTAAATAATCTTCATCATTGGGAAAACGCTCCGCTTTGGACTAAAAGTAAAATTCAGGAAGCTACAAAAGCTTGGTTTAAATATTTAAAAAAATAGTTTTATGAAAAGAAAAAGTGTTTTTATAATTGCTGAGATAGGCATCAATCATAATGGCAGAATAAAAAATGCTTTTAATTTAATTAAAAAAGCAAAGTTTTGTGGAGCAGACGCTGTAAAATTTCAATCTTTTATTCCTGAGCAAGTTGTAACAAAAAACTTAGGGTTAGCGAGCTATCAGAAAACAAATATAAAAAAAAATAGAAGTAGTATGCTAGGTATGCTGCATAAATATAAAATTAGCTTTAAAAATCAATTTAGACTTTTTGAAGAGTGTAGAAAAAATAAAATTCAATTCATTTCTTCAGCATTTGATTTAGAGAGTTTAAGTTTTTTAATAAATGGACTTAAGTTGAAAACTTTAAAAATTCCATCAGGCGAAATTACTAATTTTCCTTATTTAGTAAAAATAGCAAAATCTAAAAAAAAACTCATATTATCTACCGGCATGTCAACTACTAAGGAAATTAGTCAAGCCATAAATGTTTTAATAAAGTATGGAGCCAAAAAAAAAAAAATAAATTTGTTACATTGTAATAGTTCTTACCCAACACCGATTGAAGATGTAAACTTAAATGCTATAAATTTCCTTAAAAAAAAATTTAAACTAAATGTTGGTTTATCAGATCACACAAACAGCACAATTATTCCTGCAGCAGCTGTTGCGGCGGGAGCAAATATTATTGAAAAACATTTCACTTTAAACACTAATCAAGAGGGACCAGATCATAAATCAAGTCTAGATCCAATAAAATTTAAAAATATGGTTTTAAACATAAGACAAGTCGAGAGAGCTATTGGCAAAGAGAATAAGAGTATTACTCTGTCAGAAAAAAATAATCAAAAATTTTCAAGAAAATCAATTGTTGCCAAAAAAAAAATTAAAAAAGGTGAAAAATTTTCACTGGATAATCTCACAACTAAAAGGCCAGGAAATGGAATTTCTCCAATGAATTGGAATAAAATATTGAGTCAAAAATCAACAAAAAATTTAAATAAAGATGATTTAATCAAATAAATATGAGAAAAAAAATTATTATATTTTCTTCAAGTAGGGCAGAATTTTATCTACTCAGGGAGCTTTTCTTTAAGATTAACAAAACAAAAAATCTTTCAGCCAAATTCATATTAACTGGAACACATACCAATCAAAATTATGGGTTAAGTAAGTCAGAAATTAAAAAAAGTATCAAAAAAAAGTATTCTTTTTTAAAAATTCCTCAGAATTCTAAAGATGAATTGTCTATTTTGAAATGCGTGGGGGAAAGCACAAAAAAATTTGGCAAATTTTTAAAAAAATATAACCCAGATGGTGTAATCTTATTGGGAGATAGATATGAGATTTTAAGCGCAGGAATTGCATCATTGTTTTTGAAAATTCCGATAATTCATCTACATGGAGGTGAGGTCACAACAGGTGCGATCGATGAAAATATAAGACATGCTATTTCGAAATTTTCAACTTATCATTTTGTTTCAAATGAGAAATATAAAAAAAGGATTACTCAATTAGGAGAAATCCCTAAAAATATTTTTTGCGTTGGTAGTATAGGGGTAGAGAATGCTTTAAAATCAAAATTAATTAGCAAAAAAAAACTTGAAGAAGAACTTAATTTTAAATTTAAAAAAAATAATTTTTTAATAACATTTCATGCAGAAACTTATAAAAAAGATCTAGGTATAGGATATTTTAGAAACCTCCTGTCAGTTCTCTCTGAATATAAAAATACTAATTTTATTTTCACTAGACCCAATGCTGATTTGGGCAGTAAAAAAATTTTTGATTTAATTAAAAGATTTATCAAAAAAAATAAAAACTCAAAATTGGTTTTAAATTTAGGCCAAGAAAAATATTTTTCAATTTTAAAACATTTTGATGGAGTAATTGGTAATTCCTCCAGTGGTATTATTGAAGCTCCAAGTTTAAATTGTGTAACGCTTAATATTGGGAAAAGGCAGAATGGAAGGTTAATGTCAAAGAGTGTTATTACATGCTATTCCTCAAATAAAAAAGAATTAAGAAAAAAATTTAATTATATTAAAGAAAAAAATTATCCGAATAATTCTTATTTTTTTAGAAATCCTTATTTTAAACCTAATACATCAAGTAGGATAGTATCGTTTTTAAAAAAGGTTGATTTAAAAAAAGTTGAGATTAAATCATTTTTTGACATCAAATTTTAATGAAAAAACTTTTTTTTTGTAAAAACTGTATAGTCTTTTCAACGAGACCTAGAATAACTTTTAATTCTAAAGGCATTTGTAGTGCGTGTCAGTGGTCTTTTGAAAAAAAAAAAATTAATTGGAAAACTAAGAAAAAAGAGCTTGGTGTACTTTTAAAGTCAAATAAATCAAAAAATTCACAATATGATTGCATTGTACCTGTAAGCGGAGGTAAAGACGGATCATACGTGGCTTATAACCTAAAACATAAATACAAAATGAATGTTTTGACTGTAACCATTAGACCTCCACTAGAGACTGAATTAGGAAAACAAAATTTAAATTCTTTTATAAATTCAGGTTTCAATCATTTACACATTTCCCCAGATAAAGAGGCAATGAGAATTCTTAATAAAATCGGTTTTGAAAAAATGGGCTTCCCTTATTATGGTTGGCTTATATCAATTCATACTGCAATAATTAGAATTTCTCTGCAATTAAAAATACCCCTTATTTTTTATTCAGAGGATGGTGAGGTCGAATATGGAGGTGATACTAAGTATAAAAATAAAAGCACCTACGGTGTCGACTATCAAATATCACATTATTTAGAGGGAGGTTATAACAAAATTATTAATTTAGCTAAAAATGAGGGATTAAGTGAGTCTCAGCTTTATTGGTTTACCTTTCCAAATCAGAGGGAACTTATAAATAATAACATTAAAATTTCACATTATAGTTATTTTGAAAATTGGGACCCGTATAGAAATTATATTCTTGCAAAAGAAAAATGTGGTTTAAAAGAATATGGATCAGTTAACCATGGAAGTTACACTAATTTTGCTCAAACAGATCAAGAGTTATATCCGCTTCATGTTTATATGATGTATATAAAATTTGGCTTTGGAAGAGCTACACAAGATGCTTGTATTGACGTAAGACGGGGATCAATGTCAAGAGATCAGGCAGTCGAATTAGCAATGAGATATGATGATTTTTATCCTGAAGAATTGTTTGAAAAATATCAAGAATATTTCAAAATCAGTAGCAAAAAATTTAATTCTATTATTGATAAATGGGTAAATAAACAGCTTTTTAAGAAAAAGAATAGATGGGTGCCAAAATTTGAAATCAAATGAATAATAATAAATGAAAAATAAATCTCGTGTTGCGATTATTAATGGTGGCTTTGGTAATATTAGTTCAATTGAAAACTCTTTAAGTTATTTAAATGTGAATAATACAATTTTATCTTTACCAATAAATTTAAAAAAATTCTCTCACTTTATTCTTCCCGGAGTTGGTTCATTCAAAAAAGCTTCAAAAAAATTAGAAAAAACTGGATGGTTTGATGCTTTGAAAAATATTTCTAAGGATAGGCCTATTCTAGGTATTTGCCTTGGAATGCAGCTTATGTTCAAAGAAAGCAGTGAAGAGGGAAAATCAAAAGGCCTCAGTTTTTTTGATGGCAAATGTGAGAAATTTAAATTACAAAACCTTCCAGTTCCACATATAGGCTTTAATAATGTGACTAAAAACAAAAGTAAAATTTGGAAAAATATCCCAGAAAATAGCCCTTTTTATTTTGTGCACAGTTATCGTGTTTCAAAAGTAAATAAAAAATATAACTTATCTCATACGAAATATGGGGAAAAATTTATTTCTTTAATCGAGAAAGATAATTTAATTGGTACTCAATTTCATCCAGAAAAAAGTCACTCGAGTGGACTTATTTTAATAAAAAACTTTTTAAATAATTTTTAGTGAATTATAAGAGACTGATTTTTGCATTACTTTATAAAGAAGGTAATTTTTTCTTGAGTAGAAATTTTAGATTACAAAAAGTAGGAGATATAAATTGGCTAAAAAATAATTATAGTTTTGGTGAAACATGTGAATATGTTGATGAAATAATAATACTTAATGTCAAAGACAATCCCTCTAAACAAGATAATTGTAAGTTTATAACAGATATAAATGAGTTTAAAAAAAAAATATTTGTTCCATTAGTTCTAGGAGGAGGAATAAGGAAATTTAGTGACGCCCAATACTATTTTGAAAATGGAGCAGATAAAATATCTTTAAACTCCTTAGTCCATTTAGATAAGAACGAAATTAACAAAATTTCTAAAAATTTTGGCGCACAATCAATATCCATTATGGTTGATTATAAAAAAGAGATAAAAAACTATTTTTCTTTTACCAACTGTGGAAAAACAAAATCTCTTAAATTAGAAAATTATTTTCGTGTTTTAAATAAAATTAATTTTGGAGAACTTATATTGAACTCTATAGATTTAGACGGAACTGGATTTGGCTATGATAAGAATATCTTAAAACTAATACCGAATAATATTAGAAAATCTGTTCTAATGATGGGCGGAGCAGGAAAACCAGAACATTTTTTTGAAATTCTTAAAGAAAATAAAATTTCAGGTGCTGTGACTGCAAATCTATTTAATTTTTTAGGAAGCGGTCTTAAAAAAAGTAGAAATTATTCTATAAAAAAAAAGTTAAAACTATTTGAATTTACAAAACTTAATGAAAAATAATTTTTGGAAAAAAACCCTAGTCAATCAAGATAAATCTATTTTAGAAACTATAAATTCTATGGAAAGTCACGGACAACAGATTAGTTTAATAATTAATAATAAGAGGAAAATTGTTGGAACGCTTAGTGATGGAGACCTTAGAAGAGCCGTGTTAAATGATGTAAATCTTTCTGACCCAGTAAAAAAGATAATGAATAAAAAACCTATTTTGCTCAAAAATAGTTTTGACAAAAAAAAAATTTTAAGTTTGATGAATTATTTTAAGATAACTAGAATTCCTTTAGTCAACGAAAAAAAAAAAATAATTGATCTGATAAAGTGGGAAGAAATCTTTAAAGAGACACATGAAAATCTTCTTGTCATAATGTCAGGCGGTAAAGGATCTAGAATGATGCCCTTAACAAAAAAAACACCAAAAACACTTCTTAAAATTAAAGGAAAACCAATTTTGCTTCACTTATTAGAAAAAGCAGAAAACGAAGGTTTTAAAGATGTATTTATCTCTATTAATCACCTTGGATCGAAAATAAAGAATTTCTTAAAAAAAGATTCAATTAAAAATAAACTAAATATTTCTTTTTTAGAGGAGAAAAAAGCTTTGGGTACAGCAGGATCTTTAAAATTGATGAAAAGAAAAGTAAAAAAACCTATAATTATTATTAATGGGGATATATTAACAGAATTAAAATTTAGAGACTTAATTCAATTTCATAAAGAAAATAAGTCAGATGCAACCATGGCTGTTAAAATGGTCTTTAATGAGATGCAATTTGGTGTTGTTAAAAATATTCAAAGTAAAATAGTGAATCTAGAGGAAAAGCCTATTAATTACTCGATGATAAATGCAGGTGTTTATGTAATTAACCCTAATATTATTAAATATATTAAAAGAAATACAAAAATGGATATGACAGATCTATTTTCTATTTTGTTAAGAAAGAAACATAAAATAACAGCATTCCCAATACATGAAAAATGGTCAGATATTGGAAGTAAAGAAAATTATAAAAAATTAAAATGAAAAAAGCCTTAATATTAATTTGCGCAAAAAAAAGTTCTTCGGAGATAAAAAATAAAAATCTAATTAGATATAAAGGTAGGACGTTAGTTGAACACTCCGTAATTCAAGCTCAAAAACTGAAAAAAAATTTTAATGTTCGAGTAATTTGTTCAACAGACAGCAATAAAATTGCAAAAATAGCAAAAAAAGCAGGTGCTTTTATACCGTTTATTAGGCCAAAAAATTTAGCAAAAAATAACTCTCCGGAGTGGTTTGTTTGGAAGCATGCTATTAATTTCTTACGTAAAACCGAGAACTATAACCCCGAAATTTTTATTTCTTTATCACCCACGGCCCCTCTAAGAAGAACAAAAGATATTTTAAAATGTGTAAATACTTATCTCAAGAAAGATAAAGATATAATTGTTTCTGTACACAAATCTAAAGTAAATCCATATTTTAATATGATTGAAAAAGATAGCAGAGGAAACTTTAAATTGTGTAAACAAAAAAAAAATCACATTTTTAACAGGCAAAAAAGCCCTCAGGTTTTTTCAATGAATACTGTAGCTTATGTTTCTTCTCCAAATTATATCATAAAAAAAAAAAATATGTTCGAGGGCGATGTAGGAGTTTGTATAATCGAAAATAATCAATCTTTAGATCTTGATACAAAATTCGATTTTAAAATTTTAAAATTTTTTGAGGATAAATAATAATATGTTACAAAATATTAAAGTAAAAAATGAAATTTCTTTAATCACAGGTAGCTGCGGTCATCTTGGTAAGGAATTTGCAAATTCTTTGGCAGAAATTGGATATAATTTGATTTTAACTGACAAGAGTAAAAAAGATTTAGTTAATCTGAAGAAAGAAATAGAAAAAAAATTTAAAAATAAAGTATATATTAAAGCTTGCAATCTGAGTTCTTATAAATCTAGGGAAAAATTAATAAGATTTATTAAGATCAAAACAAATAAGTTAAATTTAATAGTCAATAATGCAGCGCTAACTGGAATTAAAGAGAAATCAAAATTTGATAAGAAAAGATCATTAAAGATACAAACAATAGAAAACTTTGAAAAACATTTACAAGTGAATTTAACAGCAGCTTTTCATTTGACTAAAAATTTATCTGACCAACTGATCAAATCAAAAAAAGGAAAAGTAATTAACATTGGATCAATTTACAGCTTAATAGCTCCGAAGTGGGAAATTTATAATAATCAAAAAATGAACAATAGAGCTGGTTACTCTGCATCTAAAGGCGGTTTACTTCAATTGACAAGATGGTTTGCATCTTATCTTGGGCCAAAAGTAAGGGTGAACATGATATCTCCAGGCGGTATATTGAGAGGCCATAATAATAAATTTAAGAAAAAATATAACTCAAATACATCCTTAGAAAGAATGGCAAATTTAAATGAGATTAATGGGACACTAATATATTTAGCTACTGACTTATCTAGTTACGTCACTGGACAGAATATTATTGTGGATGGCGGTTGGACTACATTATAAAATGAATAAAGACTCTACAGTTTTAATAATAGGCTATGGATCTATTGGCAAAAAACATTTTACAATTCTTAATAGATTAATTTTAAAAAAAAACATTTATATTTTTTCAAATAGAAAAATAAAAAAAAAAAATTTTATAAATAAAAATGAATTAAAAAGAATAAATCCAGATTATTTGATTATTTGCTCTAAAACTAGTGATCATTTTAAAGATATCAAAATGATTGAAAAAAATTTTAAAAATAAAAAAGTTTTAATTGAAAAGCCGATATTTCATAAATATTTTAATTTACCTCTAAAAAAAAATAAATATTTTGTAAATTATCAATTAAGATTTCATCCCATAATACAAAAATTAAAAATGCTCGTAAACAAAAGTGATAAAAAATTAAATTTACAAATTAATTGCAACTCTTACTTACCAAATTGGAGAAAGAAAAGTTACAGAATGTCCTATAGCTCAGACAAAAAATATGGTGGAGGTGTTTTATTAGATTTAAGCCACGAGATAGACTATTTTTTGTGGTTATTTTCTAAAGCAAAAATTCTTTATTGGCAAAAAACAAATGTTTCAAATTTAAATATTAAATCCAACGATTTAGGTGTAATAGCTGGCAAATTTTCTACTAATGGATATTTTTCTATCAATCTTTCTTATTTTTCTAAAATCGAAAGAAGGGATATATATTTAGATACAAATAATTACAGTTTTTACGGAAATTTTATAAAAAATTATTATAAAATAAATACAGTTAAAAAAACTAAAACGAAATATATTAAGATTGACCAATTAAAACTGATACAAAATGTACATAAAAAAATTTTAAATAATAATTTTAAAGATATTTGCACAGTTGAAGAGGGACTTAAAACTCTCAAATTTATAGAAAAATTGAAAAATTAATTTCAATGATAAGTTTTAAACCTATATCGAAAAAAGATTTATTAATCTTAGACGACGGCTATTCAAATATAAAATTTGACGATATTAGTTATGAACTTATAAATTTTAAAAAAATTAATTTTTTTTGTTTAATTAAAACAATTTACAATTTCATATTTCAAACAAAAAGGTTAAGTTTTAAACAAAAATATAAACAAACTTTATATAGAATGTTTTCTCCTTCTGTAATTATTTCACACCATATAAATAAACGTGGAGTCGAATGTAAAATCTTATGTCCTGAAATAAAAGTTGCTATTTACCAATTTGCATATTGTCCCGAAAAGTTCAATTTAAATCATATATTAGGTAATTTTAAAAATGAAAAAAATAAAATTTTATTTGATTATTTGTTTGTTTATCATGAAGAGGATAAAATTTCTTTTAATAATGAAACTAAAGTTTTTATTACTGGCTCTATAAAAAATAATGAAATTATGATCTTAAATAATAAAAAACAAAAAAATTCATTACTTTATATTTCTGAATTCGATGCTAAAAATTCAAAAGATCATTATTATTATAAAAATGAAAAATATTTAATTGGGATTTTAGCAGACTTCTGTAAAAAAAAAAATTTAAAGCTTAATGTAGCTTTAAGATCAAACAGGAAAGATAAAAAGATAGATAGAAAAAAAGAAATTGATTTTTTTAATGAAAATTTAGGAAATAATTATAGTGTTTCAGATTTAGACTCTTATACTTTTGCATCTCAAAACGAATTAGTGGTCTGTTTAAGTTCTAATTTAGGTATAGAATTAATCTCAAGAAAATATAAAGTAATTTTCATTCTTTTAAATGATTCGAAAATTGAACGTTATCCATACTTACCAGCAGATGCTCTTTTTGTGCATAGAAACAATGATAAAGGGCAAATTATTTCAAAGTTAGAAAAAATATATGAAGTTTCAGAACAATCATGGATGAACTTTCTTAGCTTAAACTTTAAAAATTTAAAATTTGATCCAGGTAATAAAATTTTTAAAACTGAAATAAAAAAGATTATAAATTATGAAAAAAATATATAAAACAGAAGATTTAGCTATTATTTTAAGAAAAAAGTTTAAAAATAAAAAAGTTGGACTTTGCCACGGAGTTTTTGATTTATTGCATATTGGTCACATAAAACATTTTGAGCAAGCAAAGAAAATTGTAGATGTTTTAGTAGTATCAATTACGTCTGATAAATTTGTAACCAAAGGTCCTGATAGACCGGCTTTCAAACAAGAGCTTAGAATGCAAGCTATAGCCGCTTTAAAAGATGTTGATTATATTTGTTTAAGTGACTCAAAAACTGCAATTAAAAACTTACAAATTTTAAGACCACAATTTTTTATAAAAGGAAACGATTATAAAGATAGCAAAAAAGATATCACAGGAGAGATAAGAAATGAAATTAAAGTATTAAAAAAATTTAGAGGAAAAACTTACTTTACTCAAGGCATTACCTCAAGCTCGAGCAAAATTTTAAATGAATTTTTTAACAATAAGTCTAAATCTCAGGAAAAATTTCTTAATAAAATTAAAAAAAAAATTTACATTCGAATATATAAACAAACTCATAAATAAATTTAAGTCTAAAACTGTTCTTGTTTTGGGCGAAACAATAATTGACAAATATAATTTTACTGAAGCTATAGGAAAATCAGGAAAAGAACCCAACTTAGTTTTAAGAGATTTAAAAACTGAGCAATACTTGGGAGGGGCAGTTGCAATAGCGCTAAATTTGTCTCAATTTTGTAAAAAAATAAATCTTTTAACGGTCATTGGAGAAAAAGGAGATTACCTAAAAGAAATAAAAAAGAAATTACCCAAAAATATTGACTTAATTTTAATAAAAAAAAAAGACTCACCTACTATAGTTAAAAAAAGGTATCTTGACTTACCGAGTATGAATAAAATTTTTGGTGTTTACGATATCAATGATGACGATTTAAATTTAAAACAGGAAGCAGAATTAAAAAAAAAATTTGAAAAATTAAACAGAAAATCTGATTTTATATTAATTTCTGATTACGGTCATGGGTTCATAACCAAAAAAATTTCTAAGATAATTAGTAATTCAAAAAAATTTATAGCATTAAATGCTCAAATTAATGCAAACAATATTGGTTTTCACACTCTTAAAAATTATAAAAATATAGATTTTGTTATAATTAATGAAAAAGAGCTCAGACATGAATTACGAAATAGAAATGGGGATTTAAAAAAATTAATTAAAGTTTTCACTCATAATCAAAATATAAAAGATCTCATCGTAACCAGAGGATCTTCTGGAGCAATACTTTATAATAAAAAAAACAAACTTTTTTATTATTGTCCAGCTTTATCAGATAAAATTTTAGATAAGGTTGGTTCTGGAGATACGATGTTAACGCAAAGCTCCCTAGCCCTATATATGTCTGGAAGCAGAGAACTATGTTTATTTTTGGGGTCGGTTGCAGCTTCAGAAACAATAAAAAATTTTGGTAATAAAAATCAAATTCAGAAAGAAAATTTCCTTAAATCGATTAAACATCAGTTGATTTAATAAATCTTAATATCAGAATAATGAAATTTATTTTTCAATTATTTAATGTAACAAAAAAAAATAAAGATAGTTCACTTATTTTTTTATTTTTTTTAATTTTTTTAAGCACATTTTTAGAGACTTTATCTATTGGTATGATAATACCATTAATTACAAATTTTAATGATGGCTGGTTTGCAAATTACTCTTTTTTCTTCAATGATTTTTTTAATTCTTTAGCAAATTTTTTAAAATTTGATATCACTTCCGGAAATAGATACTTTATTTTTATAATTATTATTTTTACTATTGTTATTACAATTAAAACTTTAGTAATAATATTTTTTACTTATCAAAGAGAAAAATTCAAATATCTTTTAATAAATAATTTATCTAAAAATTTTTTTTCAAATTATTTATCAAAACCTTATAGTTATTTTGTTGAACATAATACCTCTAATTTACTAAGAAACTGCACTAGTGAAGTAGAAGTATTTGCTAGAGCCTCTTTAACTTTAATTAATTTAATAAATGAATTATTTTTACTTTTATTTATCGGACTTTTTCTATTCATTTTTAATTTCACAGTAACAGCTTCATCAGTAATTTTTTTTTCTGTAATTTTTTTCTTGTATTTAACGTTTACCGAAAAAATATCATTTAAATTAGGTTTAGACAGACAAAAATATAAAGGATTACAAATTAAAAATGTTAGAGAAAGCTTTGGTGCTGTAAAAGAAGTAATGATTTATAATAAATTTTCACATTTTATAAATCAATTTAAAACAACTACTGCATTAATTGGTAAAAATAATCTTTCTTCAAATGTCCTAAGAGTTTTACCAAGATTGTTTATAGAATATTTTGCAATTTTATTTATTTTAGTAACTACTGTATTAAATTTAATTTTTTTTGATAATGTAGAAATTTTTTTATTAAATCTTTCAGTTTTCTTTGCTGCAGGATATAAATTGTTACCTGCTTTAAATAAAATTTTATCTTATTTTCAAGAAATAAAATTAGCCATACCAGCAATTAACATTGTTTATGAAAATACAAAAAAAATTGAATTTAAAGATATAAAATTTGATCAAAAGAAAACAATAACTTTTGATAAAGAATTAGAAATAAAAAATTTAAGTTTTTTCTACACAAGAAATAAAAATATTCTTAAAGATTTAAACCTCAAAATCTCAAAAGGAAAATTTATTGGTATTTTTGGAAAATCTGGTTCTGGCAAAAGCACACTCATGGATGTAATTTGCGGTTTACACAATAATTATTCGGGAGAGATACTTGTTGATGGGAAGAAGGTAAAAGAAAATTTGTCTTGGAAAGAAAATATTGGATATGTGCCACAATTTACTTATTTACTTGATGGAAATTTTGAAAAAAATATAGCTTTTGGTTTAGACAAAAACAATATTAATAAAGATAAATTAAATCTTGCAATTAAAACCTCTGGACTACTCGAGTTAGTCAACTCATTTGAAGAAAGAGAAAAAAAAGAGTTAGGTGAAAAGGGCTTGAGTTTATCAGGGGGGCAAAGACAAAGAGTTGGTATTGCTAGAGCACTTTACAATAATCCAGAATTAATTATTTTAGACGAGTCTTTGAATGCTTTAGACTTAAACACAGAAGTAAAAATTATAGAGTCAATTAAAAATTTATCAAAAACGGTCATTATAATATCTCATAGAATGAGCACTCTAGATCAATGTAACGAAATTTATGAGTTGAAAGACAAAGCTTTAATTCTATACAAAAAAAATTAATAATGTTGAAAGAAAAAGTTTTTTTAGTTCTCACGCCAATCCGATCCACTTATCCAAAAAATTATGAGGGAACTATTATTTTTTTGGGAAATAAAGATTATAATTTTTTAAAAAAAGAAAACCCAAACGCAAAAATAAAAAAAATTAAAACTTTATGGATTGATAAAATAAAACTGAAGTCCGATATCTCATATTTATCAAACTTTGAAAATACTTTGTTTGATCAAGTAATAAAAATTTTAAACAAATTTTTTGATGTAAATTATAACACAAAATACTGGAGTATTTTTGTAAGACCAACAATTTTTACTATTTTAACTGTTTTGTATGAAAGATGGCAAACTATTTCATTTATAAAAGAAAATTATGAAATTACCCATTGCAAGTTTATTAATATAAAAGATGAAGACTTAATACCTTGTGATGTCAAAGATCTAGATAAAAAAATGTATTCTCAGGATTTTTTCAATCAGTACATTTTTCAGAAGATTCTTGAAAATAAGGAAAAAAAATTTGAATATATTTATAATCTTAATACTTCAGAGAAAAATATTGAAATTAAGAAAAATTTATTTTTTTTTTATTTAAAAAAGATAAAACTAAAAAATTTTTTTTATTTATTTAAAATTATTCAAAACAAACTTAAAAACTTTATTCTTGTAAAATCAATAAAAGGTAAAAATTTTACTTATATCTCTCAGTATTTAGATAATAAAGATTTAAGGGTTAAATTAAATTCTTTTTTTAATCAGAATAATTTTATTTTTGAAATTAAAAATGCTAAAAGTTTTTCCAAAGTAGATAAAAAATCTAGAAACTTATTATCTAAAAGTTTTACATTTAACGGAAAAAACGACTTTGAGAAATTTATTAAAAAAAATTTATTTAATTATTTACCAAAATGTTTTATTGAAAATTTTAAGACTATACAAAAGAAGAGTTCTCATTTTGTAAAGAATTTTAAATTTAATCTTGGAATAATTACCTATGATCAAGTCTATAGTTATAATTTTTCAGAAATGGACTGGATAGCAAAAAATTACATGAATGGGTCTAAATTAATATTAGCACAATATGGCGGGGGTTGGCTGACATCTGAAACTGGAACTATTAGCACGCTGATAAATAAATTTAATTTAAATCAATTAACCTTTGGGATCAAAAATGATGTAAAGCAAAAACATTATGGAGCAGGTTTTTTTAGATTTGAAAAAGAATTAAACAACTTTAAAAAAAATGGCAGAATACTTTATGCTTTATACACACCTTATGGTTACAGTGGAAATGTAAGAAGTAACGCACCAATTTCAAGTGAATGGATTAGTTATATGGAAACTCAGGAAAAGTTAATACAAAATTTAGATCTGAAAATCCAAAAAGAAATTATCTTAAGGCCAAAAAAAAGGTTAATCGATTATTATAACTATAAAGACAGACTCCTCAAAAAATTTCCAAACATAGAAATAGATGATTACTCTAAATCACTTAAAGAACGTATGAGATCATCTAGACTATTAATTGCCACAAATGACACTACAACAATTTTAGAGGGATTAGCGATTAATTTCCCCTCTATTTTGATTTATGATCTCAATAAATTTAGAATATCTCCAAAGTATTTAGAATATTATAAAAATTTACAAGACGCAGAAATTATATTTGATACTCCGGAACGTGCAAAAATACATATTGAAAATATTTTCTCAGATGTAGAAAGTTGGTGGAAAAATACAAATGTTCAGAGAGCTAGAGAAGAGTTTTGTAAAAAATTTGCCTATCATCTGGATAATCAAAGTAATCATTTCATAGATGTTATGTCTAAAATTTAAATTTATGAAATTCATTAAAATAATTTCGGTATTACTGTTTATTCCATTCACTTTGTTATTGAAAATGATAAGTCCAATTATAAAGGTAAGATGGGCAAAGGAATATTTTGGAGATAGGATAGGACATTTAGTGGCTGAAATGGAACATTATTTGTTTTTAACAAAGAAAAAGTCTTTATTAATAATAGATATTTTTCCAAAAACAATTTTTTTTAATTCAGACCCATCAAACAAGTTTCTTCAAACTCATTATAGGAGAAGAATAGTTACTATAAATGACAAAATTATTATTTTATTACAAAGATCACAAAAAGTTTTAGAGAATATTTTTAAAACTTCATTATTTGAAAATTTAGATTTTCTCTTAAGTACAAAAGATAATCACAAAATTTACACAAAAAATTTCAAACCAACTATATCTTTTACAGGCGATGAAATAAAAAAGATAAGAGAAAGTTTACATAAAATAGGTATTAGAAAAAATCAAAAATTTATCTGTTTAATAGTAAGAGATAATTTGTATCTAAAACGAAGAATGAATTTTGAAACATCTTATCACGATTATAGAGATTGTAATATTGATAATTTTAAAACTGCAGTAAATTATCTGTTAAAAAAAAATTATTTTGTTTTAAGAATGGGTAAACTTCAAAAAAATAAAATGCAATTGAAAAATAAAAACTTTTTAGATTATGCTTTTTCAAATTATAAATCAGATATTTTAGACGTATGGCTAATGGCTAATTGTGAATTTTGTATATCGACTGGAACAGGGTTTGACCAAATTTCAAGAATTTTTAATAGACCGGTGCTTTACTTAAATCAAATACCTTTAATCGATTGGAGTTCATACAGTAAGTCATTTACTCATCCTAAATTCTTATTCAAAAAAAAAGTTGGCAAAGTTTCAAAAATCGAGGATTATTTAAAATTCTCTTTCCATAGAAAATTAGATTATAAAAAAAAAAATTTGAATGTTATTGATTTAAGCAAAGGAGAAATATTAGATTGTGTTAAAGAATTTTTAAAAATTCTAGCGAATAATTGGCATGTCTCAAAATCAAAAAGAAAAAAACAAAAAAAATTTAATAAAGAATTTACTAAATATTTAAATCATTTTCACCCTAAAGTTGATTTTCACAAAAAAATACATAAACATGCTCTAATTAGTGATAATTTCTTAAATAGTTTAAAAATTTAACAAAAAGATGAAAAAAAAAGTTTTAATAACAGGTGGTACTGGATTTATAGGCTCCCATTTGGCAGAGTTTCTAAGCAAAAAGAATTTTAAGGTTACAGTTTTTGATAGATACAATCCTATTTATAATTTGGGAAATTTAAAGAACTCTAAATACCAAAATAAAATTAAATTTATATTTGGAGACATAAGGGATTATGATTCTACAAATAAAGCAGTAAAAAATAATGATATTATAATTCATCTAGCTGCTTTAATTGGCATTCCGTATTCCTACCATTCTCCTTTGGCTTATATAAAAACGAATTTAGAAGGAACATATAATATTTTAGAAAGTGTAAAAAATAACAAAAAGAAAAAACTTATTACAACTTCGACTAGCGAGGTATACGGGTCAGCAAATTATACTCCAATAGATGAAAAACATACATTAAAACCTCAGTCCCCATATTCAGCAAGTAAAATAGCCTCAGATAATTTAGCTTTATCTTATTATAATTCCTTTAAAACTCCTGTGATTATTTTAAGGCCATTTAATACATTCGGGCCAAGACAATCAGAAAGAGCTATTATTCCAACAATCATCAATCAAATCTTAAGATCCAAAAATAACACTATTACACTAGGTAATTTATATCCAAAAAGAGAGTTTAATTATGTGGAAGATATTTGCGAAGCTTTCTTCAAAAGCCTAAATGTAAATAAATTTGGAGGAATATACAATATTGGAAATAGTTACGAAATTTCAATTAAAAATTTAGCATTTCTAATAAGTAAAATCATGAAAAAAAAAATAAAAATTAAAACTTCTAAAATAAGACTTCGAGCTAAAAATAGCGAGGTAGATTTATTAAAATCAGATAGTAAAAATTTTACTAAATTGACTGGATGGAGACCTAGATTCAAAGGAAAAAAAGGTCTTATCAAAGGCTTGGAAATGACAGTAAAATATTTTCTAAATAATCCTAATTTAGAAGTTAAAAATAAATATATTATTTAAAAAAAAATGAAAACTGTTGCAATAATTCCAATTAAATCTAACTCAAAAAGAGTAAAAAAAAAAAATTTTAAAAAAATTTATAATGTTCCTCTCTATCAAATTGTAATAAAAAAAGTCAAAAAAGCTAATTTTGATGAAATATATGTTGATACCGATAGCAAGGTTATTAAAAAGTTTTGCAAAAATAACGGTATTTTTATTATTGATAGATTGAAAAAATTATCAAAAGATAATGCAAATGGAAATGATCTTCTTAATTATCACTCAAAAATAATCAAAGCAGACTTATATTTTCAAATTTTTATAACCGCGCCTCTTCTATCAATTAAGACAATTAATAATTGTATTGAGCTGCTTAAAAAGAAAAAAAATGACTCAATTTTAACAGTTCATAAAATTTATTCCTGGTTTTGGTTTAATAACAAACCGGTTAACTATATTCCAAAAGTTCTTCCTAGAAGCCAAGATGCAAAACCTATAGTTCAGGAATCAACCGGTCTTTATGGAATTACTTACAAATCTTTAAAAAAACATAAGTGTAGAATTGGAAAAACACCAATCTTCTTCAATATACCACGTCATGAAGCTTTAGATCTAGATACTTATGAAGATTTTATTGAACTAAAAAAATATGGAAAGAGATATTTGTTTTATTGAAAATTCAAATGATATTAATTTAATATCAAAACTGCATTTAAGTAATATTCTTTTTGTACCCTTAAATCTTGAGACTTTTCTTTACTGTAAAGAAAATAATTATGAGATATTTGATTTTAAAAAGAATATTTCGTTAGAATTTCATAATAATTCACTTAACGTTTCTAAAGACTTTATAGACAATCTTAATTTTAATTTAAAAATTAATTATAGTTTAAAGTCTGAAATTAAATTTTTTCTAAGATTCAGATTAAATAGTGTACTTTTAATTCAAGAGATTGTGGAAAAGATACAAAATGAAAATCGTATAAATTCAATAATTGTATCTGGTCTGAAAAAAAATTTTCATAGAAATATTGATGACGGCAATATTGTAACAGAAATTGTTGAATACCTATTTAAAGATAAAATTCATATTAATAAATTGAATAGCAGTTCTCCAAAAGATACCCTTCCTTCTTTAGAGGGATTTACACCTATTTATAAAACTATTTTTTCTGAACAAAATGTTTTAATCAACAGTGTTGGATATAATTTCAAGAAAATTGTAAGACTTTTTAAAAATAATAATATTAAAGTCTGGATACCTTTTTTTGAAAATTTAAATTTTTTTAAAAAATGTTTATATATTTACAGAGGTTATCAACCCATCGAATTTAAAAAAGATGGAAATAAAAAAAATATAAAAAATTATATACAAAAGATATTATTTAAACACAAAAATATCGATATTTCAGAACTTCTTAATAATTTTTATTTTAAATTAAACTTTTATTTTAATGAAGTTGATCAAAAATCAATAGCTTTAAAAAAAATTGTTAATGAAAATAAATTTTCATTAACAATTTCTAATATTGTAAAAGGAGTTAATGGATCAATTTTAGATAATGATATAAATTGTAATTCTATTTGTATATCTCATGGAATTATCGCACAATCATTCAATAATTTTGATGATAAGTATAAAAAGATTATAGCAGAGGCAGTATTTAATGGTGAAAGTAAATTTTTTGCAATTCAGTCACGTACAATGTTAGACTCATTAAAAACCCATAATATAAATGGAGAAGCCATTCAAACTGGAAATATTGTTTTCTCGTCAGTTAAGAGAAATATTTCGAGCGATTATATTTTACAAGCATCCACTTTGAAAGATTTTTCAAATTTACAATTTCTTGGCGTGGAAATGTTTTATGAATATTGGAATACGCTTTCAGTACTAGATGAAATCGCAAAAAAAAATTTTTTGAACATAACTATAAAACCTCATCCGACAATTAAAAATTGTACTTCAAAGCTTAAAAAAAATTTTAAGAGTCTAAAATTTTCAAATAAATCAATCGATTTATTATTATCAAAATCTTCATCTTTAATTAGTTATTCTTCAAGCACAATTGAAGATGCTCTTAATTCAAAGGTGCCTGTAATTTTGTTTGATACAAAAAAAGGTTATAAACATATTAGTAGTGAAAAACCACAGATTGATAATTCTGCAGTGTATTATATTAACAAACAGGAGGAATTAGAGCTTTTATTAAAAAAGATATCAAACATGCAAGAAATAAATTTTGAAAATTATATTTTTAAACAAGATTTTGAAAAGAATTTTAAAGAAAAAATTTTATCAATTCTTAGTTCTTAATGACAAAAATTACAATATTAGGTGGAAGCGGATTTTTAGGATCAGTTTTAGCAGATCTTTTAGCAAAAAATAATAGATATAAAGTAACCGTTTTAGACACAAAAAAAAAAAGACCTCTTTTAAAAAATCAAATATTCATTAAAGGAAGTATCTTAAATGAAAATAAACTCATAAAAGCGATAAGGGGATCTAAATATGTTTTTAACTTTGCCGCTTTAGCCGATTTAGACGTTGCTAAAAATAAACCTTTGGAGACAGCAAATATAAATATTATTGGAACTATAAAATCACTTATAATATCTAAGAATTTCAGAATAAAAAAATTTATCCATGCAAGTTCAATATACGCTAACAGTGAGCAAGGTGGTTTTTATGGTTCAAGTAAAAAAGCTGCTGAAGATTATATAGAAAAGTTTTGGAAAAAATATAATCTCTCCTTTACTATTCTAAGATTCGGTTCTTTGTATGGTCCAAATGCGGGCAAAAATAATGGTATCAACTACATAATAGATAATTTTCTTAAAACCAATCAATTAAATTATAAGGGGAAAAAAATTGCCGCGAGAAAATATATTCATGTAGAAGATGCCTGCTTAGCATGCATTAAAGCTTTAAGCTCAAAATATGATAATGAATATTTAAATATAACTGGTAAAAATAAAGTCAAAATAATTAAAGTGATGAAACTTATTGCTAAGATATTTAATTACAAAAAAAAATTGAGTTTTAAAAATCTTGAAATAGAAGGCCATTATGTTAATGAACCAAAAATTTTTCACCCAAGAAAAGGTAAAAATTTATTATTAAACAAATACAAAAATTTTAAAAACGAAATTAAAAAACTTATAAAAGAAAGGAAAAAAATAAAATGATTGTAGCTTTAATGATAGGAAGAGCAGGCAGTGTCGGTTATCCTAAAAAAAACTTGATTAAAATCCTTGGTAAAAGTTTATGTGAGTATCCAATAATAGCTGCTAGAAAAACAAAAGAAATTAAAAAAATATATGTTTCAACTGATTGCCCAGAGATTAAAAAAAAAACAAAAAAATATAATGTTACTTTTTTAGATAGGCCTAAAAGTTTATCTAATTCTAAAGCACTTGGTGAGGATGTTTATCGTGATGCTTATTATAAGATAAAAAATCAACTAGAAAAAAAAAATCAATCTATAGAACTTATTGTTCTTTTAATGGCTAACGCTGGAACAATTAACGGCAAATTGATAAAAAAAGGTATCTCAATGTTGAGAAAGAATAAAAATTTAGACTCTGCAGTTTCAACCTCAATATATAACATGTGGAGTCCGGTGCGGGCTAGAAAGTTAAATAAAAAAGGTATGCTTGAACCATTTATCCCTTTCAAAAAATATTCAAGAAATGTAAAAATTAATTGCGATCGAGATTCGCAAGGAGATGTATTTTACGCAGATATGTCAGTCTCAGTAGTAAGACCAAAATGTCTAGAGCAAATGCAAAATGGTATATTGCCACAAAAGTGGATGGGCAGAAAAATAGGTGCAATTAAATCTATTGGTGGATTTGACTTAGATTTCGAATGGCAATTACCAATATTAGAATATTGGATTAAAAAATATGGAAAAAAATAAAGTTTTTAAAAAATTTCAAAGTTTTCAAGAATTGAAAATTTCTAAAAATTCATCATTAAAAAAAATTCTTGAAAAAATTTATAGAATTTTTAAAGAAAATTCAGAAAAATTAGATAATAATTTTTCTACTGAAAATCAGAAACTACTTAAAATTGTGCTAGATGATTTATTTTCAGAAAATAAGAAATCAGATTTTTGCTTCACACTTAAAGAAAATTCAATAGCAGAATTGAATACCTTTGAAAATTTAGATGTACTAAAATATTTAATTCATCGTTATAGATATGAAATTTACCCACAAAAAAAAATTATAGATAATTTTCCACCACTTGTTCAAATCGAGCCATCTTCTATTTGTAATTTTAGATGTGTATTTTGCTTTGAGACGGACAAAACATTTACGAATAAAAAAAATGGATTTATGGGAACAATGAAAATTGAATTATTTAAAAAAATTATTGATGAGCTGGAAAAAAATGTAGAATTTATAACTTTAGCTTCTAGAGGTGAGCCGCTGGTTTCAAAAGATTTTGATACAATGATCAAATACACTTCTGATAAATTCTTGAATGTGAAGATTAATACTAATGCATCTTTGTTGACTGAAAAAAAATGCCACTCAATTTTAGAAAGTAACGTGAAAACTTTAGTATTTTCAGCTGATGCAGCAGATGAAAAATTATATAGCGAATTGAGAGTCAACGGAAAACTTGAAACCACTCTCAAAAATATAAAAATGTTTAATTCTATTAAAGAAAAATATTTTAAATCTAGCAGAATTATAACAAGAGTATCTGGAGTAAAATTTAAATCCGATCAAAAGTTTGAAGACATGGAAAAATTGTGGGGTGATTTAGTCGATCAAGTTGCCTTCGTAGATTACAATCCTTGGGAGAATAATTATGAGAAAGACCCAAACGATATCAACGAGAGTTGTTCTGATTTGTGGAGAAGAATGTTTATTTGGTGGGATGGCAAAATCAATCCTTGTGATGTTGATTATAAATCTAATTTAAAAGTTGGAAATATTAACGATCTATCAGTAACAAAAGCTTGGAATTCAGAAGAGTACAACAATTTAAGAGACAAACATTTGAACAAAAAAAGATCTGAATTAATTCCTTGTAGATCTTGTG
>MDSZ01143788.1_pt1 | contig 28517 bp, 15 predicted proteins | sample 811201 | NCBI WGS metagenome assembly MDSZ01 (sample SAMN05326647, study PRJNA326480) | marine metagenome | isolation source: seawater | place: Indian Ocean: North | collected 2010 | reverse complement strand
ATAAATATAAATAACGTAAGAAAGCCCGTATTTCAACTTTTTAGCGATGTCTAGTAGCCTAATTACTGAGCAGTTTAGAATCCATAATGCCGATAAGTTTTTAAAAGCATTCGATACTACGAACTCTGGTACAAATTACAACAATATTTACTTCTTTATAGGAAGGCATGAGTCGTGGTATTCCGCATATGCTGCGAACAGCAACTATGGAACTACCTCATCTTCCACAGCAAGTGAAGGTAACGTTCCTGTTCCATATGATAATACCTCATTCTATAATGAGATCCACGATGATATTCTTTCTCTAAAGAAAATCGGGTATTCAAATGTAAGAAAGGTTGTTAGACGTTACAATTGGGTCACAGGTACTAAGTACACAATGTACCGTCCTAATTATAATACAGGTAATCAGACTGCTCAGGGTACTTCTCAATTACTAGATTCTCAGTTTTATGTAATGAACCCCACTACCTATGAGGTATTCAAGGTTCTAAACAACGGTGTAACACCTACAAACCCTACAGGTGGAAGTACAGGTACAACTGCTCCTACTGCAGCTTCTGCTAACTCTGATAACATTGTAGATAATACTGCTACTGACGGATACATTTATCAATATCTCTATAAGTTAGAGACTAATGATGTGTTGTATTTCACTTCTACGGACTTTATTCCTGTAAAAGCAACTAGTTATGCTTCTTCTGTTGTAAATGGAGCATTAGATATTGCACTTCTAAAATCTGCTGGTTCTGGTCTTCCTGTCAGCACCGATCTTTATTTCAGGATCAAGGGTGATGGTGACGATGCTACCAACGGATATGCAGTTCTAAAACTAACAACTAATGCTAGTGGTCAGGTTACTGCTTCTCAAATCACTACTAGGGGACGTAATTACACATATGCAACTGTTGATCTTAGTGCAAGTGCAACTTATTATACTTCTGTTGCAAACCTAAGAGCTGGTACTCCATCTTCTACTTTACCTGCATCTGGTTATACCGCACCTAACATCGAAATCGTTATTCCACCTCAGTATGGACACGGTGCTGATGTAGAAAAAGAACTTGGTGCAAAGAGAATCATGCTCAACACCAGATTGATTTATGGTAACAGATCAACTGCTGCTGATAAGACAACTGACTTCTACGTTGATCAAGATTTCAGAAGGATTGGTGTTATCAAAGATCCAAAGAATCCTTCAGGAACTGCACTAACATCTGATACTGCTAGTGGAACATTCGCCGCAATTATTGATACTAGTTTAGGATCAGGAATTTTTGCTAAGGATGAAGTAATCACACAACTTTATAATGTAACAAGGGGTACTGAAAGCATTTCAGTAACAGCTAAAGGACGTGTTGTTGATTACTATGAGTATGATACTGCAAACAAACTTGCTATTTTGAGATATACACAATCACCAAATGATCCTGAACTAAGGCATACTGATGGTTCTACATATCCATTCTTTACTGCAGCAGTTGGTGGTGGTACTGTAAACCAGATTCAAGGTGTTGATTCTAGTGCAGATAGACCAATTAATAGAGCAAGTCAGTCTACTATTGAACAGCAAGGACTATTCTCAAACGGACTTTGTGCTCCTGAATACGACAAGTACTCTGGAGATGTGATCTACGTTGAAAATAGAAGGGTTATTACTAGAGCTGCTGACCAAATTGAGGACGTAAAACTCGTAATCGAGTTCTGATTGATCATATAATCCCCCGTTAATCTGGATAATAGAAGATGCCACAGAGTACCAATTTAAATGTAACTCCTTATTATGACGACTTTCAGTCGGATAAGGACTTTTACCGAGTTCTTTTTAGACCTGGTTATTCGATCCAATCAAGAGAACTAACTACATTACAATCAATATTACAGAATCAAGTTGAGAGTGTAGGTAAGTTTCTCATAAAAGAGGGATCGATGGTGGTTCCTGGTGAAATTTCTTTTAATAATAAGTATAGTTATGTAAAAATTTCTAGTTATTCTCAAGGATTTACACTTTCACAGTTTCTTGGTTCTACATTAACAGGTCAAACAACGGGGGTTGTTGCTAAAGTTCTCAATGCTACAGATGAAACTTCATCAGATGCAGTAACATTTTTTGTTAGGTATGAAAGTAGTGGTACTTCAACAACAAGTAGAGAATTCCAAGAAGGTGAAATTCTAAGTACTGACATTGTTGGTTCTCCAACTGCTGTTGTTGGTATTACTGGATCTACAAGACCAACAGTATATAAGTCATATGGTGCAGCTCTTACTACAAGTTTGACACAAAATCCTGCAACTGGATATGGATCTGCAGTATTTGTACAAGAAGGTATTTACTATATCAATGGACACTTTGTAAGAAATTCAGCTCAGACATTAATTGTTGATAAGTATTCTACTACACCAACTGGTAGAGTAGGTTTTATTGTTCAAGAAGAGTTAGTAACTCCTAGTGAAGATCTATCTCTAAATGATAATGCAGCTGGATTTAGTAACTACGCTGCTCCTGGTGCTCATAGACTAAAGATTACACTCACTTTAGCAGTAAGAAATATTGATGTAGCAGTAGAAAATAATTTTATTGAATTACTTCGTATTAGAAATGGTAATATTGAAAGGAAGGTTGATAAAAGAGATTGGTCAGATATAGAGGAAATTCTTGCTCGTAGGACTTATGATGAGTCTGGAGATTATATCGTCAAGAATTATAGTATAGAAATAAAGAATCATAAAGATAGTGGATCTAACAATGGTGTATATCCTTTAGGTGAAGATGGTCTTTATAATGGATTGAGTTCAACGCAATCAGATGATAAATTGGTTGCAGCACTCTCTCCAGGTAAAGCATATGTTCGTGGATATGAAATTGAAAGTGTAGGAACTAAGTATAAGACATTTGATAGAGCTAGAACTACTTTAACGAGAGAAGGTGCATCTGTTAGTATTCCTACAGGAAGTTCTCTAAATTTAGAAAACGTTTTTGGATGTCTGGATATAAAAGCTGTTACTGGTACTACAGCTCATGAACAACTTCTATTCTTTGATAGATTTACTGATAGTTATCTAGGAGATGGAAAATTCAATAGAGGTGCTGCTCCTCAGTGCTTGTATGTACTTGAACTTGAGAATTTAGATTCTGGTCCTACATTTGACTGGACTCAAGGTTCTGTTACTCAACTTGAAGGTACTAACCAATCTTCTGGTAATCCTCCTATAGGAAATATTATTCCAGGAACTGTAAAGAAATTGGCTTCTGGTGCTCCTGTTGGATCAGTTCAGAATGGTACTGCATCAACCAATATTTGTGATAGGTATCAACTTATTGTTTCTTTGGCAAATTCTGCTGAGAGATTCAGTTCTGGTGTTACAGTTCAAGATGGATCTGCTGGTTCTGGTGCTGATAGATCTATTCTTAGAGGTATTTGGGAATTAAATACAAAACCTATAGGATGTGCTAGTCCAAAATATCTAACAAATATATCTTCTTCTACTGATGCTTTAGGAAGAATTTCTGCTGCACAGAATAGAGATTCATTATTTAGAGCAGGTCTTTTCGATACTTCAATGTTTACAGCATTGAAAGTTCATAGTAATAGAACTATTGGTGCATACAATTTGGGTGTAAGAACAGTTGGTGCTCATATTCATGGTTCTTCTAGTGGTGCAGAAGGTGTTGTTGAAGCAGCATATGAAGGAGAGGGTTGGGATGAAGTTATTTTATCTAATGTAAAAGGAACATTCTCTCCAGGAGAAGTTATCTATACTGCTCCTGATTATGCTCAAAGTGGAAAAAGAGCACAGGCAACTATTATTAAGAATGGGACAATCAAGAAGATTCATGTCGTTGATGGTGGTGATGGATATACTTCAGGTCTTGTATCAAACCCAACAGTTGTAACAGATTTGGAAGTTGATGGTGTATCTTTAAGATATAATCTTGATGGAAGTACATCAAGTACTCCTTCTAATGTATTCTATTATAAGTTAGGAGCATCTGCTGGAGGAAATATTGCCAATAGACTTATTGATATTACAATTGATGATGGATCTCAGACTGCTGATATATTCCCTAATGAATATTCATTCAATAGTCCAAACGCAAAAGTATTCACTAATGTTCCAACTGCGACAATTACGAATACAACAAGTAATAAGCCAGCAACTCTAAAAGTTGAATTGTGGTACGATACAGTAAAAACATATACACTAAAAGATATAAAATCAGTTTCTGATAGCGGTGGATCTGCTAGTAATTGGGCATCAGGTTCTTTCCAAAATGCAACTGGTAAATTCAGTGCTGATGTTGTTACTAATAATGCATCTTTCTATGATTCTGTACAAATCGGAACAATTACTGGTACAACTGGAAATGAATATTTTGAAATGGGAGCTGTTAATCTAGATCCCACAGATATTCTAAAAGAAAATGATTTAATAAAAGTTATTTCTGATACTGGAGTTGAACGTAGATATATTGTAAAATATCTTCATGGGTCACAAGCAAATGTTGCTGCAAGAATTTATGTATATGGTGTTATTCTTGATGATGTAAGTGGAAATGAAGCAGTAAAAATTATAAGTAAGACGGAAGGAGCTGGTAAAAACACATTAGTATTCAAATGCCCTGATACAGTTATAAAGACAGTTGCTAAGGATTCAACTAAGACTGGATTTACTGTAAGATGTTTGAAGCAATATACTGCTACTGTTAGTAGTTCAAGAACAGTTACATATTCTCTTAGTGGAGAAAATCAAGACTTTGCTGGATTCTCATCATCCAATTATATTGCATCAGTAAAAGCTGTTCCTGGTGGTCATAATTTAGAACCAGGAGATATTTTGAATTTGAGTTCATATGAATTTACAAGAACTCTTGCTTCAACTTCAAACAACTCTCAGATAACATGGAGTGGTCTTCCTACAGAATGGGTAGATGCAGAGATAAAACTCTTAGTTCCTATAACTGTAAAGAATGCTAAACCAAGAACTAAGATTTTAAAGAATGGTCAACTAGCAGTATCAACTTACAATAGATCAAAAATTATCAACCTTCTGAAGATTGATGGTTTTAGGTTGAATGCAATTTATATGTCTGGAGATCCAGATGCTGCTGCTCTTGTTACTGATATCAATATTAAGGATAGATTCCTCTTTGATACTGGTCAGAGAGATAATGTCTATGACATGGCAAGAATTATTCGTAAGGAAGGTGCTGAGGAACCAAGTGGACAGCTTCTTGTAGATTTTGATTACTTTGAGCATCAAAATGATGGTCAATACTTCTCTGTAGATTCTTATTTGAATCCATCCAACCTATCTTTGGATTATGCAGATATTCCTGTATATTACTCTGAAAAGAGTGGAGTACTAAGATTAAGAGATTGTGTTGACTTTAGACCATCTGCTGACGTACAAGGTGTCAATGCAGGTAAAGTAGCTGGATCAGAAACTGTAGGTACTAATGAAATAAGACCAGCTATAACATTCTCAGAAATTGAGTCATTTATTCCTATTCCAAATGGTTCTATTGATTTCAATTATGATTTCTATCTACCAAGAAAAGACAGTATATATTTGACTAAGAAAGGTTCTTGTGAAATTATTCAGGGTGTTCCTGCATTGATTCCACAATATCCAACTCAAATTGAAGATTCTATTAGATTATTTGATTTAGATATTCCTGCTTATACATTCGATCCAAAAGATGTAAGGGTCAAAACATATAATCATAGACGCTACACGATGAAAGATCTTCGTGAACTTGATAAGCGTATTGAGACTATGGAGTACTATACTACTCTAAGTCTTTTAGAACAGGATACTTTAAATGTTTCTATCAAAGATGCTGTTACTGGACTTGACAGATTCAAGTCAGGTATTGTAGTTGATAATTTTGCAGGTCATAATGTAGGAGATACTACTAATAGTGAGTATAAGTGTTCTATTGATATGCAGACTCAGCAGTTGAGACCGCAACATCATACAGGTGAAATAGAACTCAAAGAGTCAATAACAGACGATGCTTCTAGATCTGCTAAAGGATATAAGAAGTCAGGTTCTATTGCAACTCTTGAGTATACAGATGAAGAGATGATCAAGAACCCATATGCTACTGAGGTCATCAACTTAAACCCATTCTTGGTATTCCAGTATAAGGGAACCCTTCAAATGAATCCTGACATGGATGAATGGAAGGATACACAATCAAGACCAGATCTTGTAGTAAGGGATAATAATTTATTTGATACCATCAGCAATATGGCTGATGAAAGAGGTGTTCTTGGAACAGTTTGGAATGAGTGGCAGACTTCATGGAGTGGTCAAGAAGTACTTGCTCAAGATTCATCTACATCAAGAGATACCACTATGGCTGGTCAGATGACTGGATGGGGTGGAGATATGATTGTGGGTACTGATGTTACTGTATCTACATCTATTATGGGTAGAACTAGAACCAGAACAAGAACTGGTACTAGAAATACTCTTTCAGGATTTGATACTGTTCGTCAGAGTTTTGGTAATCGTGTTATTGGAATTGCTTTCCAACCTTTCATGAGAACAAGACCAGTTGCATTCTCTATGCAAGGAATGAAACCTAACACAAGGGTTTATGCATTCTTCGAAGGTATAGATGTCAATGCATGGATTTGTCCTGATTCAGTATATACTGGATGGGCATTAAACTCTCCTAAAGGATTTGGTCAACCAATTATTACTGATGCTAATGGATCCATAAGTGGTATCTTTATTGTACCTAATGGACATGCACCATTGAAAACTTTCACTACTGAGGATGTTACTAATTTAGGTGCTAGAGGAATCTCTGGTGATGATTTAGATAGAAGAAGAGTATCACAAAGTTCTTCAGATGCTTCGTATACATTCCAGACATTTACAGAAAATCCAGAAGATATAATTTATGATACTAGTAGTCCTACAAGACAGTTTAGAGTAGGTGAGAAAACTCTAAGATTCACGTCTAGTCCTACTAATAGTTCTCTAGAAGATCAAGTTGATACTTTCTGTGAGCATGAGTATTTTGCAATGGGTCTTCTTGAAACAACAGAAAGAACAGTTGTCTCTACAAGAGTTCCCACTATTGCACAAAGACAAGTTGGTGATTCAGATCAAGTACAATTTGTTGATGGAGTTAGACAGAACGTCAATATCAATACAGTAACTGAGCAATGGGATTGGGGTGATCCAGTCGCACAAAGTATTTTGGTTGAAGGATTTGAAGATGGTGTATTTGTTTCAAGTCTTGAAGTATTCTTCAAAACTAAGAGTTCAACTGTACCAACTCAAGCTTGGATGACCGAAACTAATTTAGGAACTCCTGGTAAGAAAATAATTCCATTTAGTCTTACTACAGTACAACCAGATACTGTACTTCGTATTACAAGTGATATTGCTGTAAACTTTGTTGCAGGAGAAACAATACTTGGAATGACTTCTGGTGCAACTGGTACAGTAAAGGAAAACTTATCTATTGATGATACAACTTCTACTGTCAATTATGGAAATACTGTTTATGATTTAGTATTAGATAATTACAACGGAAAACATTTCTTAGAAGATGAAGTTATAACCATTCAAAGATTCCCAGAACCAACTGCAATAACAAAAGTTGCTAAGTCAACTTTCCAACTTTCTGCTGTTGATATGACTTCTGGTGGTACTGGTTATACAACTGGAACTGTTACTGTATCTGCTCCTCAACAAGTAGGTGGTATTCAAGCAACTGCATATGGAGTTATTGATGCTACAAGAGGTAAGGTAATTGAAGTTGTTGTTACTAATCCTGGATCTGGATATACTTCAGAACCTTCAATTTCTATCAGTGGTGATGGAGCAGGAGCAACTGCTGTTACTAGAATAAGAAAGGAGAAAGATTCTGTAAGTATGGGTGTTGCTACATCTGATGATGCTAGTGCAGGAACTCTATTCAAATTCCCTGGACCAGTTTACTTAGAGAATGGTAAGGAATATGCATTCATTTGTTTCTCAAATAGTATTGATTACAACATGTATATTTCTAGATTGGGTGAGAATGAAATAGGAACTACTCAAAGAGTTTCATCCCAGCCTTACCTAGGATCTCTATTCAAGTCTCAGAACTCTACTCTTTGGACTGCTGATCAGTTTGAGGATGTGAAGTTTACACTCAATAGAGCTAAGTTTAAAACTAATACTACAGCAACAATTGACTTTGTAAATCATAAACTAGCACTTGATGATTTGATAGCTCAACCAGTAGAAACTAATAAGCTTTCATATAGAGGTGGTGGAACAGTTGGTGAAGCAATTTATACAAGTGCAGCTGCACCAGAAAAATATGCTGAAACATTGTTTGGAGGTAATCCAAGAATTGTCATGATTCACCATAGAGATCATGGTATGACAGAAGGTGATTATGTCAATCTAAAAGGAGTAACTGGTATTGGAACAACTACACCAATAGCTAATGGTATTTCTATTGATAAAATCAATACAGCTCATCAGATTATGAATGTTGGTTTAGATCATTATTGTATTGAAATTCCTAGAGATGCTACAGATGGAAATGATCAAGCAACTGAAAGTGGAAGAGTTGGAGGACAATTTGTTCAAGCATCTAAGAATCAACAATTCCAAGTTATTCAACCACAGATAGGTATATTACAATTTGCTAGTACAAACGTATCACATACTGTTACTACAGTAAAATCTTCTTCTGTTGATTACATAAACTCTAATGACCTCAAGACACAAACAATGTCTGTCATTCCTGGACAAAATTTATATCTGACTGATAACTATCAAGTTCTTTCTGAGATAAATGAAGTCTATCAGAATGATGGTGTGAAGTCATTCAAGTATAGTGTAAATATGAGTACCACTAATGATGCGGTATCTCCAGTATTAGATCTTGATAGAATAAATTGCTACGCAGTAGATAATAGAATTGATAGACCAGAACCTAACGCACCTAGATTTGGATATACTGTTTATAGAATATATCCATTTGATAAAGAAGTAATGGATGGTGGTACTAGTACTTTAGGTCCAATTGCTGCTAGTGGTACTAGTGCTTTGTCTCTTGGTGATAGGATAATAAACGTTTATAAGACTGATGCTAATGGAGTTAGAGACTTCAACACTGGAACATCACAATCTCATGCTCAAGGATTGATTGAAGCAGAAATCGTAGCAATCAATCAGGAAGAAAAATATATTGATATTAGATATATTAAGGTTCCAGGTGCAAATACTATGTCTGCACCAGCTAATAGTACAACAGTTATATTGAATAAGGGTGATAAGTTTGGACCTCCAGATCCTGTCAATTATCAACTAACACCTTATGCATTCCAGCCAACTACAGGTTCTGATGTATATTTCATACATACTGAACCAATAAATCTTGGAGGATATCTCTATAGTAGTGAAGAGAATGGTGGTATGGGAGCTCATCATGCTAAATACCAAACTAAAGTTGTAACTCTTGAAAATCCTGCTACTAATATTGAAGCTCGCTTGACAGCGAATTTATTTGATAATAAGGATATTCAGGTGATGTATAAGATGAAGCCAGTTGGTTCTGATAAAAATATGAATCAGTTACCTTGGAAGTATTTCAATCCTAAGTATACTGCTACTTCCATGATCAAATCAATTGAGGTACTCAGTAAGGGAGTTGGTTATACTACTGCACCAACAGTTACAATAAATCCTGATAATGGTGTAACAGCTACTCCATTTATTGATACAGCTAATCAAGAATTGAAATCTATTCTTGTTACTAATAGAGGAAGTGGATTTACTGAAGCACCAACTATAACACTTTCAGGTGGTGGAACTGGAAATGCGGTTTCTAGTGTTACTATAGCAAATGCTGGTACTGGTTATGCTGCTGGTACATATCAAAACGTTCAAGTAGCTTATGATACAACTGCTTCTGCATTATTCCCGATGACTGGTACTGTTGGATCAGGTGCAAATGATCTAAAAGCAGATATTGTAATTAGTGCTGGTGGAACAGTAACAGGTGTTACTATCACTACTCCTGGTCAAGGATTTGCTGTTGGAGAAGTTCTAACTGTTTCTAATACTAACTTAGGAAATCAAGGTGGTGGATTACAATTTACTGTCGCTTCAGTTACGGCTGCTGGTTTACCAACAACAGCAGCAGTTGCAAGAGCAACTATATTCCCAGTAGACTTTGATGAAAATAATAGTGGTCTTGCAGATGATTGGGAAAAAATAGAAACTGATCAGTCTGATATATTGGATCCATTATTTGAAGATCCAGGTGCTTATAAAGAATATAAGTTTACTGTAGAAGATTTACCAGAATTTGATAAGTTTGCAGTGAAAATTATTATGAGACAAAACAAAGTGAAGGGACCTGCGTTTGTTCCTAAGATCGAAGACTTTAGATGTATTGCTAGTGTCTAATGAGTATCAATAAAGTAGAGGGTCATAGTGACCTTGTGAAAGATACAGTTACTGGTGGTATTATTAATACTGATAAGACTGCATATCAAAGATATCTGCAGTCTAAGAATCAGCAATTGAAGTTTCAGGATGCAGTAAGCGATATAAATAATCTCAAAGAAGAGATCTCTGAAATCAAAACGTTACTAACGGAATTCCTGAAGAAGAATGGCAACTAAAAAAGTCCTATTAACCAAAGCGAAGACTAATACAAAGACCTTACAACAAGTTGCTGATGACGTTGTTGCAAAGGTTTCAGGTTCTTCAATATCTAAGATATTGACAAGTCAAGCTTGTATTATTATCGATGCTGATAATACTAAAAATCAGGAAGAATTATATACAGAAGTTGTAGCATTGGATCATGGTCGTGTTCAAAAAGACCATTCTAATTTTGAATTCCATGCTACTAGGGGTACATATGAGCCAGGAAGTACTACAGATAGGTACTGGCACTTAGATGCTCTTACAAGATTTGATTATACTCATAATGCAACATCTGGTTTAGGTACTTATTCATCAACTAATAATGGTGATGAAGTAGATATCTATATTATGGATAGTGGTATTAGAGGAGCAAGTAGACCAACAGGAGTTGGTGCTAATCTACATCCAGAACTTTTCGATCCAGATAATAAAGCAAATTTAAACGGAACATCTGAGCAAGGTGATTATAGGGTATATGAACTTCCAACAAGTTTATATGCTTCAGGTGCTACTGGTAATTCAAATGAACCACAAGATACAGGTAATGTAGGTAAGGATGGTCATGGAACTTCTTGTGCTATATGTGCTGCAGGAATCAACGCAGGTGTAGCAAATAAGGCAAAAATTTATTCACTAAGAATTAGTGATGATAGTGGAACGATTTATTTGTCTAAGATGCGTGAAGCATATGACGCAATCTATAGACATAATGATCCAGAAGATTCTGCATTCAAAGGAAAGACTTTAGATGGTAATACAAGAGCAAGATCTGCTGTAGTCAATGTAAGTATTGGTCAGACTACTCCTAACCCTAAGTCCCCATATGTTGATAGAAATGAAAGATATACAGGACAAAACTACTCTTTCACTGTTACTGCAGCAGATAACTCAAACTATACTATTACTGGAACTGATGCTAATGGATCAGTATCGGGATCAGACCCAACAATAACATGTAAGAAAGGAGATATCCTAACATTCACAATGAATGCTGCTGGACATCCTTTCCATATTCAGTCTGATTATACTAATACGACTTCTTATGATGCATCAAAAGCAGTAAGTGGTTCAAGTGGTGCTGGTACAGAAACTGGTGGAAATGTTGTTTGGGATACAAATACAGGTCTTATAGGTAAGAGTAACGGTTTATACAGATATATCTGTCAAAACCATTCTGCAATGACTGGGCAGATTATTGTTGGTGATGCACAACCATTATCATCAAGTGGAGAAAATGGTTTAGATGAAGGTGAATTCAAAGTTGCAACTCTAAATGGAGTTACTCTTTGTAGATCTGCTGGTAATGGATTAGATTTCTTTGATCCAGATCTAAATGCTGATGTTGATTATGGTCCTTTGAATACTAAGGTTGATTATGGTTCTAGATCTGCTGGTCAGGATTCAAAGTTAGATCCAGAAATTACCTTTACAGATGGTTATGCAAGAAGAGGTGATGAGTATGGCAATGGAGAAGCAGATAGTGCAGATATTTTGACTGTAGGTGCTCTAAGAGTAGGTACAAATAATAAACTAACATTTGCATCATTTACCAACTATGGTGAAGCTGTCACTATATACGCTCCAGGTCAAGCTTTAAATATTCCTAGATATGACTGGAATTCAAATACTGTAACATCAACAGATTATAGTAATGGTACACATGATAGTATAAGTGGAACTTCGTTCTCATCTCCAATTGTAGCTGGAATGGCTGCTATATGGAGACAGGTTCATGATAGAGCAGGTGAACCTGCTATGAATTGTGCTAAGTGGGTAGAAAGAAGATGGGAATTTGGAGATACATCTCAGGCTGGTGTAGATTATACAGCAGTTGGAGGTTGGTTAAACAATACTAATACTTCTGAAGGTGCTGCTACTACAAGGATAATGACTACCAATTCGGTAGATACGCATTATCGTTTTAGTACTTCTAGTGGTAGTAATAATATTCTATTTAAATTAACACCTACAGAGTATACTGAACTAAGTCCTCAAGTAAATGACATTTATGAATTTGAATTTCCTAGAGTAGAAGAAGCTCCTAATGCTCCAGATGCGACATCATTACTAAGAAATCAAAGAGAGAATTATACATTCAACCTTGGAGAAAGAAGAGATTATAAGGTTACAGTTACTAATCCAGGTTCAGGTAATGTATTTACATTTGATAGAATTATCAATGGTAGTCCTGCCAATAACCCAATTGCAGGTCAAGGATTAGAATTAGATAACGGTGTTGTATGGCGTTTTGACCAGACTGATGTAACTAACCAAACACATCCATTAGGATTCTCTAATACTGCAGATGGTACTCATTCTGGAGGAAAAGATTTTACTAATTTAGTTGATCAGGATATTGGTAATGGTACACATGGTTATAGGATGAACCTTAAGTACTATGCTGATCAAGGTTCTGGTGTAGAAGAAGTAACAAAAGCACAGTATGATGGAATAGCAGGTTCAGGTGTTACTTGTTATATTGAATGGATCAACCCAATGGGTGAAACTCATCCATCAGTAAGTTCAGGTGCTTTACCAGCATATCCAACAGCATGGTTTTACTATTGTGTAAACCATCCTGGTATGGGTAATAGTATTGTTCAAACCTCTACTGGTGCTGGTTTTGGTACTACAAACAAAGCCATGATTGGTGGAATTGATCTTGAAGTATTTTCTTCTAAGTGGAGAAAAGTAACAGCAGTAGATTCTGTAAACAAGACAATAACATTCCAAGCTGATAGTAATGCTACTGGTTCTGAGTCTGGTGGTGGAGGTGGATTCAATAATGGTATTGGCGGTGCAGAATATGGAACTGGTGATAAACCACGTTGGCCAATGCGTTTCACCAAGATTACTGGAACATTTTATGCTAATGATGCTTTCTGGAATTGGACTCAAAACTTTAGTAATGTAGTTTCCAATAGTGCAAAATATGCAGGTGGAACACATATTGCTGGAGAATACTGGGCTCAGTTAGAAGCAGAAGAGAATGTCTCTGATGGTAAACCTGTCAAGTATTTCCCGATACCTAAGTCAAGATTTACAAAGGAATCTATAAACAATCAGTTCAATAACGTTGCAGATAATATATACCCAGTATCAACCATTTATAATAGTGGTCCTCGTTGGGGTCGTGGTTATCACGATAATATGCAACACATCTTCGTTCCTATTGAAGGTGGAGAGAAGCAGACTTATGATGCTCAAGTAGCATTCCAACCATTTATCGATCTGCAAGCTTCATGGACAACTGCTGGTGGTAATCTTGGAACTTGGGGCAATACAGATAGTGTCAATAAAGATTTAAGTGTTGCAACTATTACTACGTTTGCTAATGAGACTGTATCTTCAGGTATTACAAAGATATATGAATTAGTTTCTGGAGGTGGTAGATCTGCATTTAGTGAGAGTGGTGGTAATTATACAATCACTGGATCAGGTGTAACTTTGAATGGAACAACTGGTGTTCTTTCTGGTACTGCAAGTTCTGATGCTACTGATACAACTTATACCTTACGTGTAAAAGAGAAGGTATCAGGGCAAGTCGCTGATTATGAATTTACTCTTATTGGAACTGGATCTAGTAGTTCTACAATTACTATAACTGGACAACCATCTGCAGGAGCAGGTGATGGTTCATATCCTGTAGATAATGGAACAGTTGTTTATAACATTACAGCAACAGATAGTGCTTCAACAGCATTGACCTATCAGTGGCAGTACGCAACTTCTTCAGTACAAGCTAACTTAGGAAACTGGATCAATATTACTGCAACTGGAGCATTCACAGGATCCACAGGAATGCAAACAGCCACATTGAATGTTGCTGATAATCTATTATTAGATGAATATTATTTCTCTTGTGTTGTCAACTCTGCAACTGCTGCTGCTTCTGTAAGAAGTAATGCAGTGATATTAGATATTAGCGTTAGTATAACTCATACCGTTGGATGGAATACTCAGGGTTGGCCTCAAGAGACTACTGTTTGGGCAGGTTCTAACTGTGCTGCTGGTGCAGCAGATTGTACTCAATCAAACGTAGAGGCAACATGGTCAGCTACTGATGGAGCAACTCTTACTGCTGAACCAATATATTCTGCAACTCTAACAGGTAACGAATCTAATATTGTATCCAAAGTAGTTGATGGTAACAGCTACTGCATGCAAGAAATAAAGGCATCTGGTGTTTCGGGTAATAAGGTATATCGTATAAGGGTTGGTAAAGGTACTGACGGACAAGGTAATACATGTGATGACTCAAATCAGAAGATAAAACTCAAGTTTACTCACCCAACTATTAGTGGATTTTCATCTACAACAAATAATGAGGTTGGTCCTTTCACAGTCCAAACATCTTATGGATTTGCTACCAATTTAGGAGGAACAGGTTCTGTTCAATCTGGTACAAACCATACATTTACTGTAGTTGCAAATAAACTTACAGGAGCAGATGTAGTTCCTGACGTAACTGTTATTTGGTTATATCAATTATCTGGTACTACTACTTGGACAAAAGTTGATGGTACAGAATCTTGGTTTGCTTCAAGAGATGATGCAACTACCAATACATCAGGACTTACAGTTACATCTACTACTGCTTTAGATCAATCTAAATGGAAAGCAGTTGTTTATGCTGATAACGCAAGTAGTGGAGTTACAGATACTAAAGGTATTGCTTTATACAGTGGTGTTGAAAGTGCAGTTCAAGTTCTAACAGTAACTGCTGCTCCAACCATTGTGATGGAGAGACCTAGTGGTGTTACTGCTGATAATAGTATTTCAATTACTAAAGGTACTCTTTCTACTTCAGAGCATTTACTAACAATTGATTCTGATGGATTACCTGATCCTGCTATACATGGTGCAGATTTCACAGGTACTGATGCTATTCAAGTTATAACTCGTCAGCATAAGATTATTTGGAGAGGTGGTACTAATACTCCATCTTTGACTCCTTGGACTGCTGGACCATTGGGTGTATTTGCTAATGGTGTTAGTCTTCGTTATCCTTCAGCAGGAACTGATACAGTTCCTAATGCTAACCAGAATCCTCCTGCAGGATGGGAATTCAACGAAGTCCACTTTGCAGACTTATGGAATGCAGACGCAGCAAGTGGTTTCACAGAAGGTAATGGTGAATACCATTATCAAACAAGTGCATTCTTATCGGCATGGGAAGGAATAGCTGATTCAAATGGATATTATAAGAATACTAATTTCAGTGGAGATAATTTCAGACACACTGATGGTCACTCTAAGATTGTAGGTGTTGCTTATGATGGATATCCAATTTATGGTCCTTTTGGTTATACAACATATAACGATAACACATCTGCAATAAAGAGAGTAACATCTTCATTCGCAAAAGCAACTGTTGATACTGCTAGACCAACTGGATTCAAGTTTACTGATCAATTAACATTCTCTGATAGTACACCTAATCAGACATTGGTTTCTGGATCATTTATTCAAGACTATTCATACGTTCCTGGTTCTGGTGACTTAGACCAATCTAATGGTAGATATTGCGTAACTCCTGATTTCCCGAATGGAACTTATGCATACTTCATGCCTCAAGATAACGCTGGCGTTCCAGTGTATCCATATGTTGTTGGTACAGCATTAAGACAGGCATATTACTTACCTGGAACTAATGCTAGTGATCCAGGTGGAACAAACTCTCAGGGACCTGGGCAAGGTGGATTTGATATCACTAAGATATTTGCCAAGGGTATGACAATGGTTGCCCAGACAGGTGGCAACAATACTCGTGAGATTACTGGTGATTCTGCTGGAATGGCATTCGGTAATGCACCATATACTTACAATTGGCAGAAGAGTACTGATGGTGGTTCAACTTGGACAAACATTGTTTCAGCAAATGATCCTGGATTCTTCAATGAGAATAATGCTACTCTAAGTGTTTATGATACCCATATAGGAATTGATAACTTAGTTGTTAGACTTAAGGTAACTGATAATACTAATGTATTCAAAGTTTCTGAAGCACTTCCAATTCAATATATTGGATCTACACTTTCTATATCATCACAACCAGCAGATGTAAGTATCTTATCTGGTCAGGCAGCAACATTTAGTGTTACTGCTGCATCAACAGATGATGTAACTCTTCTATATCAATGGCAAGAATCTCAAGATAATGGTAGTACTTGGACTGATATTGTAGGAGATACTACTGCAACATGTACTAGAAGTGGAGATTCTACAGCAGTATCTGCGAATAACTATCAATACAGATGTAAGATAACTTCAACCTCTGCAACTAACTCTCCTCTTTATAGTAATGCTGCTGTTCTGACAGTATCTCAGGGTACTATAACTATTTCAAATCAACCCAATGCAACAGCAGTCAATGAAGGGGTTGATGCACAGTTTGGTGTTACTGTAACTACTAACAGTGGTTTACCAATACTTTATCAGTGGCAAGATTCTCCTGATGGATCTACTTGGACAAACATTGCTTCTGGTGGAACTTCAGCTACATTGACACGTACTGCTGTTGATTATGCAACTTATAACGGTAAGCAATATAGAGTTATTGCAAGTATTGCAGGACTAGGAACTGTAACCAGTAATCCTGCAGCATTGACTGTTTACAGGACAATCAATATTGGAACACATCCTGCAGATGCTTCAATTTATGCTACTCAAAATGCTACGTTCACTGTAGCCGCAACAGTTTCTAGTGGAACTGCAACATATCAGTGGCAAGAATCTCAAGATGGTACTACCTATACGGATATTGGTAGTGCAACAACCAATACTTATACAATCACTTCAGCAACAACAGCACAGGATGGATATAAGTATAGAGTTGTTGTTGATGTAACTGGATCAAATGGTGCTATAACATCTAACGTAGCAACTTTATCTGTTGCAGTACAACCAACATTATCAATAACAAATCATCCAGGAAACGCATCCATTTATCAACCAGATACTCATTCATTCAATGTATCTGCTTCTGCATCAGATTCTTCAACCATTACATATCAATGGCAGAAGTCTGATGATAATGGAACGAGTTGGCAAGATGTTGCTGGTGCAACAAATAATGGATATACAACTCCAGCAACTGTTACTGCAACAGACAATGGAGATCAGTATAGGGTTGTAATTAGTCACCCTGCTGCAACAAATAGTCCTCTGACTTCTAATGCTGCGGTTCTAACAGTAGTAACTCCAGTTATTCAAATTAGTTCTCAACCAGTTAGTGTACAAACAACTGCTGGTGTTCCTACAACATTCGCAGTTACTGCTACTGTAACCAGTGGTAAGAATATCACATACCAATGGCAAGTAAGTAGTGATAATGGAACATCATGGTCTGATATTGCTAATGCTATTGCAGACAACTATTCTGTTACTGGTAGTGCAACAAACAGTGGATATCAATTTAGATGTAATCTTGATTCGTTAGGTGCTTCTCAAGTTTCTTCTCAGTCTGCTACTCTAACACTTACATTTATTGCACAACCAACAATACAAACATCTCATATTGATACAGTTACTAACAAAACTTTTGTGAGACAACCTAAGATTCAAGCAAGTCTATTTGTAAGTTATCTTGGAAATGGTCATGATGCTTCCTTCTGGAAGATCATCAAGCTTAGTGATAATTCAACTGTATATGATACAGCAGTTGATGTTGGTGCTGGTGGTGATACAACTAATAAGGTTGAACTAACAACTCCTGTATTAGATTGGAATGAGCAGTATCAAATAACTGTCAAGTATAAAGATGGTGCAGGATTCATAAGTGCTGAAAGTCCAGCAGTTTCATTTACAACACCAGTTGCTGATCAACCAGTATTCAGTCTACCAATCCCAACAAGTTTGAGACCTACTATTACACTAAATACTGTTAGTTATGATACTGTAAATTATAACCATACATCGACTGACTGGCAGATAGCTGATGATGCACAATTTAGTAATGTGATTTATGAATCCTTGAATGATACAACAAATAAGACGGAATTAGAAGTTCCATCTAATGTTGTTCTACAATCATCAACCAATTATTATGTACGCTCTCGAATAAACGTAACTTAACATGGCACAATCGTCCTGGGGATCGGCGATATTTTCGACCCCTACATCACCACACTTATCTACGAAACCAGTAGTTCTTACTACTGATACCTTCGAAGCTCAAAGAAGAAAGATCAATCAAATCTCAACTAACTTGGGTGATGTTGGACAACTTTCTGGTACTTTCTCAGATGTTGTGTCTGCTGTTAATGCTTTCCAGGCTGGTGTTTCAGAAGATGATGTCATTGCACTTACAATAGCTCTCGGATAATAAAAAATGGCAAGTAAATTTAGATCAGCATCGAAAACAGCAATAGGTCTTGGATTGACTGATGTATATACCCTTCAATTGGGAACTGGACAGACTGATAAGCAAACTGTTCTTGTTGGTGTTACTTTATGTAATATCACATCTGCTGCTATCAATGCTTCGGTGAAAATTGATAGACCTGCTGTTAGTTTGACAGTTGCAGGTCAAAGTCCAGTTACAACTGAAGATGTTTGGTTATGTAAAAATATCCCTATTCCTGCAGGATCATCGTTAGAGATTATGTCAGGAAATAAAGTGGTGTTAGCATATAATGTTGCGTCTGGTGCTGGAGATAAAGTACAGGCACAATCTTCGACTGCTTCGTCATTGGATGTCATTCTAAGTTACATGGAGATTGCGTAATGCCATATGTAGGTTATGGTGTAGAAAATAGCACCGTTGATTTAGCAGAACAAACTATTACTGCATCTGGTAATGTAACAGAGACTTTATCTAGGTCTGTAAACGAAGATACAGAACTCTTAGTATTTGTCAACAACATTCTAAAAGATACTGCATCCTATTCTATAGGTGGTACTCTAAAGAATGAGTTGACATTTTCTGTAGCTCCTACTGCAGGAGAAGCAATCGTTGTTAGATACCTTCAGAAGAGTGTTGATATTGTAGCAGTAGCTCCTCCTGGTGTTAATACTTTCAATGGTAGAACTGGAACGGTCAATCTAACAAGTCAAGATTTAATCGATTTAGTTGATAAAGCAGCAATATCAAGTAATGCTGTTGGACTTGACGAATTGGGTTCCAGTGGAACTGTAGATTCTGATAGAGCAGTTACAAATAATCATATTAGAGATAATGCAGTAACTAGTGCAAAAGTTCAAAGTGATGCTAATGTAGATGGTAACAGAGCCATTGGTACAGATCATATAAAAGACTCAGCTGTTGCAACAGCAAAGATTGCTGATGATGGAGTCACTCCTAAGAAGTTAGCACTGAAGTTTGCTGATGAAACTGCTGCAAATGCTGCAGGTCTTACAGAAGGTGATATGTATTATGATGAAGCTCAAGATGAATTGAGATATCATAATGGAACAGCATGGCAAGATATTCAAATTGGTGGAACCACAACAGACGTTGGTGACTTACCAATTAGTACAACATATACAGGAATTAGATATGCTCCTGATATCACAACCACAAGTCATTTAGATATAAATCCTTCTACTGAATACGCTTATACATTCTGCGATAAACTGACTGTTGATACTGGTCATGTTTTAAATATTGCAAATGGAAAGAATTTGAAGGTTGGTGTATTTGCGAACCTTGGTGGATTTACTGGAGGAACAATAGGTGGTGGTGGTGCTGGTCAAGCAACAGATTTAGATGGACTTACAGATGTTATTATCAGTGGTCCAGCAAATAAACAAGTTTTACGTTATAACGGAACTAGTTGGGTAAATACACAACTAACATATAATGATATTAGTGGTCAACCATTTACTCAAGTACAGTCAGATTGGAACCAAGCAGATACATCTAATCTTGCTTACATTGTCAATAAACCAAATGTAGTTCTTCCAAACTCTTCTCCTACTTTCAATGATGTTACTATCAGTGGAGATCTGAATGTTATTGGTACAACCACAACTAATAATGTTGATACTCTAAATGTCAATAATAATGAGATAGTTCTGAATAATAACGTTGGTCATTATGTAGGTAATGCAACTAACGGATCAGCAGTTGTTTCTGGTATTCCATCTACAAGTGGAATTACACAAGGAGCAGCAGTTACTATTGTTAGTGGTGCAGCATCTCTAACACTTTCTGGATCTGCAACTGTTGCAACTATTGATAGTGGTACACAGATCACCTTGAACGTAAACTTTGGTGGTACTGGTAGTGCAACTGGAATTACATTAGCAATACCTACTACAGCAACTCAAAATGCTTCTATTGTAGTAGAACGTTCTGCTCAAACTGATGTAAGAGTCAGATGGAATGAGACTAACAATAGATGGGAATTTTCTAATGATGGTAATGCTTACTATAATATTCCTATTCCTTCAGAGTATGGTGATTACAATAATTTACAGAATCTTCCAAACCTTGCTGCTTCACAGCAACAAACAGATTGGAACTCTACTAGTGGTGTTACTTCAATTGCAAACAAACCAAATATACCAGATTATCTTGGAGAGTTAGCAAACGTATCTTCAACTGCTGGTATTAATAATTCTCCAACTATTACTACTGGACATGTATTGAAGTGGAATGGAACCATGTGGGCTCCTGGTCTTGCCACTGCTGCAGGTCAAGTTGGATTAGGTGGTAGAGGAGATTTAGCAGCAGTATCTGCTTCATTAGCAGATAATGCTACGGATTCAAATGTTAACATTACTGGTTATAAGTCTTATGTTTTATTAGCCATCACAACCTCTGATGATTCTTGGGTTCGAGTATATTCAACTGCTGCAGCTAGGACTGCAGATCTAAATAGATCTGAAGGTACTGATCCAGCTCCAGGAACAGGTGTAATTGCTGAAGTTCGAGTCAATGGTACTCAAATGATTACCCCAGGAACTATAGGATTCAATTATGAATCTACACCTACTACTGACATATATCTGTCTGTTACTAACAGAAGTGGAACTACCCAACAACTAACAACAACGCTCAAGGCTGTACAACTAGAGGCATAAGAATGGCTGTCATTACTAATACATTTAATGTCAACGGTGGAAACACTGGATGGACAAATCAACACGTTCTAGATGCATTAGAACAAGCATTGGGTGCTTCTGGTGCTGCACATCATAGTGGAAATGCTACAAGTGGTGCAGTAAGAAAATTAGTTGCTCCATCTGACGGATGGGATCAAGTTGGTGGTCAAGTCCCTATTGGAACGCAAAGTACTCCAAGCAGGACTAAGGATTATAATTATACTTCAACAGGAACTAGATGGAATGAATGGGATTATACAGATCCATCTCCTCCTTCAGGAGGTACTGCAATGGAGGTTACTGTTATCAGATATGGATCTGATTGGTCATCAAGTTCGCAAGGAAAAGTAAAAGCTATTGTTATAAAAAATGCAGGTTCTGGATATGCTAATGCTGCCTCATTTACAATTCCAGCAGCTAATTGTGGTGGAACAGGTGCTTCGGATATTGTATTCGGAACTCTAAGTGCAACAGTTCCAGAAATAAGAGTTTGGGCTACTAAAGGCGGTACTATAAATTGGTGGTGGAGTGATACAGATCCACAAATTAATACTAGTGATAGTTTTGGTAATAAATGTAAAACTGGTGTTTGTAGAGTTACAAATGATGCTGGTAAGGCATTAGGAACCACATATTATTCATTTACCATTAAGACTCCTAAGACTGGGCAAGCTGGTGGAATTTATATGAAGTCTGGTCCTAAATGGAATGATCTTGAAATTCTTGCTGATGATGGTCATGGACTATTTGGATATCAAGGTGGATATCAAGGTGATCCAGGAATGGATGGTCATGGAGTTCCTCCTTTAGAATCAGGATCTTATCCTGCATCAAATGTTTCTCTTAGTGCTATAAATGTAGATAGTACTTGGAACGAAAGAAGATTTGGAGTTTATCATTCCAGTGAATCTGATTCTAATATAGGTACGGATCCGCAAGGATACAGTTATTATAATGCCTATTGTAGAGGACAATCTCCAACAGATTATCCACTAAGGATTGTTACATACAAATCAAGTAACGCACAAGATGCAGCTTATTGTATTATTCAATTCCAACAAATAGTTTCTGGAAATGTTGAACCTTATTTTTGTTTCTCATTAAACAAAGGAACTCAATGGGGTCAAAATATTTGGGATTTGGATCATGTATTCCAAGGAGGAATAACTGAGTATAAGAGTATGGGTAAAGATACACCACATTCAACTCATATGTCCGAACCTTCATCTACATATAAACCTTCTATTGCAATTTCAACACATGATTGCATAACTATGCATAGTGATTATACATCTAAACCTAATCATTATAGAGGTCAACATAGCAATTATCTGACCAGAATGAGAGAATCTTTATATGGATATGATTCTTCTGGAGCAAATTTTTATAATAGTTCGGCTGAAAAATGGGATCAGTATATATTCAATATAGATGGTCATCAAAGAGAAGAAGGTGAAGGTAGTTCTGATGATAGTGCTAAGATAACTTGTTATTACAGGAATAGTAATTATGATAAGGTTCTAGTTGGATCAACTACTTATGGAGTACATGCAAGTGCTGATTGGCATAAACCAATGAAGGGATTGCCTATATCCTCTAGTTACTTCCCTTGCCCATATTATATTCCAGATGATTTTGTAATAATTCAATTGGTAGCAACTCCTGGAGTAACCTTTGTTAGACCTGGAGATACAATTACTGTAAGTGGTACTGAGGTTTATACTGTTATTGAAGCGAATGGAGAGACGAACTATTCACTATTTGCAAATAGTGGCAGTATTGTTAGTAAGTGGATTACTTTCTGTGCTAGGACAACATAATGGCAGCAATTACGCAATTCGGAACATCTATTTTATCTGCTGCTGAAGATGCAACTCCAGCAGGTGCTTCTGGTGCTGCGACTGCTTTACTAACTACTTGGGATCAAAACAAACTTACTTCTGCTGCAAGAGTCTATCAAGCAGAATCAAATAGTGATATTACATGGACTAAGGTTCTAACTATTCTTAATTCTCCTCCTGCAGTTTCTTTTGAAGAAAAGAAAGTTCTTGGTACTTATATAACTAGGAGAGGAAGAAGAGGTTCTTATGGAATACTTTATCCAAGAGGAGGTTATATTCCATACAGAAGAAGAGGTGCTACATAATGGCTATAATTACTCAATTCGGAACATCTATTTTATCTACTGCTGAAGATGCAACTCCAGCAGGTGCTTCACCTGGGACAGTTTCAATTCCAGCGATTCCATTAGATAAAACGGTTATTAGTTCTGCTGATGGTACGCAAACAAGTACAACAGTATATGAGAATTTTTCAATTGCTTCTTTGACTAAAAACAAACAAACTGCAAGAGGATTTACTAACTCTACTAGGTATGGTCAAATCTTCCCAAGAACCGTTTACGGTAACTAAATAAACATAAAGGTATTCTTATAAAATGTCAACACTTAGAGTAAACACTATTACTGACCTTGCTGGTACTGGAGCTCCAACAGCAACCTATGGCATTTCTGGTGCAATTGCGGCTACTACAGTCTTGGCATTAACCAGTCAAGGAAATAAGGTACGGTACAATTTTGCAAACACAGCAGCATTTCCAGTTGCAGCAGATTATGGTGGTATGTTCGCCATGGCTGAAGATACGGATAAAGCATATTATTCTACAGGATCTGCTTGGAAAGAACTGATAAGTGACGTAGGTGGTCAGACAATTGGTGGTAATTTAACTGTAACTGGTAATCTCACAGTCAGTGGAACTACTACTACAATTAATACTACAGATCTTGATGTACAAGATCCTATTATAAGACTAAGAACTGGTCAAAACGTTGTCGCTGGAATAGGCGGCATTTCTGTTGTTCAGACAACTGATGCTGCTAGTGCAGTTACTTCAGAAAGAACAATACGTTATAACAATACTACTTCTAAGTGGGAAATAACAAACGATGGTACTAACTTCCTTGAAGTTACTACTGGTACTAACTACGCTTCTACTGATACATCAAATACATTTGCTGGTAATAATAGCTTTACAGGTCGTGTTGACTTCCAAGATATTAGGGAGACAGTTACAGACATAACTCTAAGTACGAATGCAGGAACTGCTAATTATACAACTGGAGAAGTATTTTATATTGATGCATCTGGAGCAAATGGAGATCTGACAATAGATGCAACTAATATACCAACTGATGATGGTAAGATAATGAACCTAACATTCATTGTTTCTCAGGGTGGTACTGGAAGAAAGATTGGAACATTCAAGATTGACGGAACTACAATAACAGTAAAAAATATATCAGCTACAGCACCTACTCCAACAAATAGTGCTATAGATGTTTTCTCATATAGTTTATTGAGAAGAGGTGGTGCATGGACAGTCCTTGCAGGTAATGCAGTAAACTTTGCTTGATAAGGAGGAATAAATTATGCCACTTCTAGCTAGAACAGGATCATTATATGGAGGAATGGTCGTATCAGGACGTAAAGGGGAGATAGTTTACACAGAAGGTAGTCCTGTAGATTGGGACTACAACAGTAGTTTCAATCCTGCAACTCCAAATTCAGGTGTTGGTATAGCATCTATATCTGGAAACCAAGCAAATGCTCAGAGTGGTAAATGGAGTGCGGCGGTTTCTGCTGTTGCCTTAGATACAGATAGACCAACTGGTCTTAGGTTTAGGATGCAGAATAATACTGAGAATACTCATATTGGTCTTAGTAAAACATTCTCTAGCAGTGACAGTCTTAATGCCACTATAAGAGATAGTTCTATTTCTTATTGTTTATCCTGGGGTTGGGCTGGTGACTATAATAATGCTAATGGTACTGATGTAACTAATGCCAATTTACCTGGTGGATTCGGTCAAGATGATTGGACGAAGATTATTGTTGATCCCATAAATGATAAGGATATAAAAATCTATAATAATTCTGGTACTCTAAAATTGACTGTAAGCTTAACTACTGCTTTTATTGCACAAATAACTGCTGGTAATATTTACGCTATGAGTGATCAGTATAGTACTGGTAACGTAGATTTACAAAAAATACCATTTACATAAGATAAATAAAAGGAAAAAGCTATGGCTTATATTGGTAATATACCAAAGACAGGTAATCAAAGAAAAATTGATTCCCCATTAGATAGAGTAGGAGGCGGTGCTGGATTCAACGGTGGTGCTTCAACTTTCTATTTAAGGGTTGGTGGTGATCCAGTATATCCAGGTGCTTTTCAGGTATTAGTTATTTTGAATGGTGTAGTTCAGGAACCTGGAACTGCATATAATATCAATAACGATACTATAATTTTCACTACTCCTCCTGCTCAGAGTGCTACATTCTTTGCAGTAGTTCTTGGTGATCGTCTTGACGTTGGAACCGTTTCAGATGGAAGCATAATAAGCTCTAAGTTGGTTGATGGAACGATCACAACTCAGAAAATTGGTAATCTACAAATCGATGCCAATAAGTTAGCTAATGATTCCGTTCAAACGGTAAAAATTAAAGACGGAAATGTAACCGCACCTAAGCTTGATACAACATCAGGAGCAGTTACACCCCCTGCATTGAATCTTGGAGGATATGCTCCTGGATCATTACCCAATGCACAAAGAGTTGGTCAATTCGCTGCAGATACAAATGGCGATTATTGGCTCACAAAGGATGTAAGTGGCACAGTTACGTGGACACCATTGGTAAATCAACAGACTATTTTGTCTTATGTTGGTTATGGTTCCGCAGTAAATACTGCTGGTTTTACTATTGACGGAACTACTAATAAACTAAATACAAATTATATGCTTGACAGCACATCTGGTGCGTATAGCATTAGTATTTCGGCTACTCCTGCTACTGGAAATTTCATCAGATTGGTGGATGTTACAAATAAATGGAGTATAAATAATATTACTGTGGATGCTAGTGCGTCTAGCAAAGAATTCAAAGATTATTTGGACTCAGTTGATTCACAACTTCTTCTTGACACTAATGGTTGGGAAGTTCTCTTAGTATATAACGGTGTGAACTGGAAAGTAGTTACATAGGAATATGGCAATTAAGTTATCAGATATAGCAGCAAGAGGCGGTGGAGGCGGCGGTTCCGTATCATGGGACTTCCATGCCATGAATCGTGATGCTGATGGAATGCTTACTTATACAAAAGTAACCAGTTCTGATAATGATGTCGTGGATCTTATGGGACAACCTACATTAGATGCTAATGGCGATATGATTTTCCGTAACATGGATGACTATACAGTCGAAGAGTACGGAGCTAATGCTGGAGATCCTATAACCAAACATGCAAATGATACTTACTATCAGCATAAGTGGGATTCAAGAAGTTTATCATATTTCATCGATGACGATGGATTTCTCGTAGCCCGAATGGGATCAGCTTACGATTATAACACAAACGGACCTAAGTAACCAAAATGGCAGATTTTAGACTTGGCAGATTAAAATTCAAGTGGAAGGGTGATTGGGTAGCCAGCACAGCTTATGTCATTGATGACATCGTAAAGTTCGGTGCTAACAGCTACGTATGCACCGCTAACCATACATCATCTGCAAGTGCAGATGTATTTTATGCTGACGCAAACGGCATTTCCAAATGGGGATTACACCTCGAAGGAACAAAGAATGTAGGAGACTGGACAGCAAGTACTTTTTATAGACTCAATGATGTTGTCAAGTATGGTAACACTCTATATCTAGTTACCACTGGTCATACATCAACCTCTACATTCGACTCAACAAAGTTTTCTGAATATGTTGGGGGATTTCAATTTGAAGATAGTTGGAGTAACCTAACAGCGTATCAGCCAGGAGATGTCGTCTCCTATGGTGGATACACTTATATTGCAAAAGAATCTAATAATAACAAACAACCTAATCAGTATCTAAATGCTCCAAATGATATTTGGGATATTTTGACTACTGGTTTTTCTGTCATTGGTACATACGATAATCTGGTCACTTATGCTCCAGGTAACGTTGTTCAGTTTGGTGGTTATGCGTATTCCGCAAAAACAACAACTGTTGGTGTAAAACCAAACCAAGTAGGACAGACATCATGGGATCTTGTTATTAAAGGATTTGAATGGAAAGGTGTGTGGTCAACAGTGACAACATACTATCCAGGTGATGTTGTTTTTAAAGCACCAAGCACTTATATAAATATAGAAGAATCTACAAATAATGACCCTGCATCCGCAGCGACAAAGTGGACAATGTTTACTGAAGGTACAAACTCAAGTTCTTTGGTAACGCAGAACCAATTGAAAGCAGTCGAGACTAAAGCTCTCGGATACGCAATCACATTTGGTATTTAAACCCTACCCCCTCGTTACATAAAGACCTAGGAAAACAAAATGGCAAAGAAACTACTTTACGATTATACGTTTGATGCATCAGCCAAGACCGTGACAATATCTGGTCACGTTGATGTAAGAAAGCTCCTGTTTATTAACAATGCAACTAGGGGTACAACGATATATGCTTTAGGAGACGCAGACCTAAAGGTTACAAACACAGCGTATAACGCAACTACTAATAAGACAACTTATACTTTAACGTTTGATACGAACAGTGCAGCACATGCTGATACTGATAAGTTGCAGATCTTTATTGATGAGGAAGGTGCTGAGTTTAAACCAACTGAGACATTCATTGATCCTGTCAGTAAGCTAAGGGTATCTAACCCAAACACTCTAATTGACACCGACTTTGAATATAGTCTTCAGTCAACTAAGTGGGAAACATTAGAAAGGATTCACCAAATTCCT
>MDSZ01062762.1_pt1 | contig 28531 bp, 32 predicted proteins | sample 811201 | NCBI WGS metagenome assembly MDSZ01 (sample SAMN05326647, study PRJNA326480) | marine metagenome | isolation source: seawater | place: Indian Ocean: North | collected 2010 | reverse complement strand
TTTCTTAATATTATTAATTTCATTAATACAGTTTAAATCACATGCCAATGAGGTTTCTGATATCAAAATCTTTCTTTTATCTCCTCTTTCAAAGAAGTTTTCTTTTAAAAAGGGAATGTCAATTAAGGTTTTCTCAATTAACATATTGTAGTTTCCCATGACATCACGCATTTCATGACTCTTAAAACTATCTTTGTATTCAGAAAGTTTATTATTTTTCCTTAAAAAAACAAATTCCCTTTTTTTGTGGTTTGTCAATGTAAAGAGGTGAAAATTTTTTTTCATATACTCGGTTTCAAGTTTTTTAGATGCCCTAATTCTAGTTTGTCTGCTAATTTTTTTTTTCGAATCAAAGAAACCAGGAAAATATTCAATCAACCCTTTATCTTTTAAAAATTTGACTGCCAATATTAATTTAGAAGAAATTTTATTAGGGTTGTATCGAGATTGAGCTTTATATCCTCTTTTCGACATTGATACAGTCAAGAACTGATCCTTACTATCAAACCAACAATAAAATAATTCTATAATCAAAAGCCGAATATGTTTTTCTAACAAGCTATCTAAATTATCTTTTATGAAATTTTTATAAATATTATCTAAAAAATCTAGATCTAAATTTTTTTGGAAGTCCAAGGGCCTACTAAAATTAAAATCTATTTGATCCATAATGTTTTTCATACTATAAGATATTTTGGCATAATATGTATATTTTGGATTTTGTTGGGTATTTTGTTTTTCAAATTTTACAACTTTTTAAATATGCGGTTATTATTTACGTTATAATGAACATGCTGATTTCTTTTAATGTAATAAATAATAGCAATAAGTTAGTATATATAATATTGGAATTTTTATATAAATTAACGGAACCTTGTTTAAACTTAATAAGAAAGTTTATACCAAACTTTGGATCTTTAGATGTTTCCCCTATAATACTAATCTTAATAATTGAAGCATTGCAATATGTGATGACAAAATATGGTTTTTTTTAATGAATAAAAATTCTAACATAATTGATGGTAAAGTTATTGCCGCCGAAATCAGAAATAAAATTAAATCTTTGGGCGAGGAACTTATTACTAAAAGTAAAAAAACCCCCGGACTAGCTGTGGTTCTTGTTGGAGAACATCCTGCTAGTAAAGTTTATGTTAGAAATAAAACTGAACAGACTAAGGAAGTTGGATTTAGATCTTTTGAATACAAATTACCAGAAAATACAAGTGAGAATGAATTAATAAAAATTATTGATGAGCTTAATAATAATGATGAAATTCAAGGCATACTTGTTCAACTTCCTTTACCAGAACATATAAATTCAGATAAAGTTTTAGACAAAATAATTCCTATTAAGGATGTAGACGGTTTTCATGCTAATAATGTAGGTAGACTCTGGTCTGGCTTGAACTCATTAGTTCCATGCACACCTCTTGGCTGCAGTATTTTGCTAAAAAAAATAACCAAGGATTATTCCGGTAAAAATGCTGTGATAATAGGTCGATCTAATATTGTTGGAAAGCCAATGGCCTCACTTCTATTAGCAATGAATGCAACCGTCACAATCGCTCATTCTAGAACAAAGGACTTGCAAGAAGTTTCAAAAAAAGCTGATGTTCTCGTAGCTGCGGTTGGTATTCCAGAAATGGTTAAAAAAGACTGGATTAAAAAAGATGCCATTGTGATAGATGTTGGAATTAATCGAATTGAAAAAAATGGAAAAAAAATTTTAGTAGGTGATGTTGACTTCAATGATGTGGTTGACATTGCTTCAAAAATTACACCCGTTCCAGGGGGGGTTGGACCAATGACCATTGCATGCTTATTACTAAACACTCTTCAAACTTCATATTCTCAATTTAAATTAGGTTCACCTGATTTACTTTCGTTGCTTTAATATTTTTAATCTGAGTGCATTGAGCTCGATAAAGCCTTTTGCATCATTCTGGTTATAAATATTATCCTCATCAAAAGTAGCTATTTCTTTAGAATATAAACTTGAGTTTGACCTTCTTCCAACTATTGTAACGTTTCCTTTATAAATTTTTAATTTGACATCACCATTCACTTTTTTTTGGCTTGTATCAATTAAAGATTGAAGCATTTCTCTTTCAGGAGAAAACCATAATCCATTATAAATTAATTCAGAGTACCTTGGCATTATTTCATCTTTTAGATGAGCTGAACCTTTATCTAAAGTCAAACTCTCAATGGCTCTTCTTGCAATTAAAAGAATCTGTCCACCAGGTGTTTCATAAATTCCTCTAGATTTCATACCAATAAACCTATTTTCTACAATATCCAAGCGTCCAACTCCATTAATACCACCTATCTCATTAAGCTTTTTTAATAAAGTGGCGGGGCTTAATTTCTTTTTATTTAAAAAAACTGGATCGCCTTCAAAAAATCCTATGACAATTTCAGTAGCTTTATCGGGTGCTTTTTCAATTGAAACTGTCCTATTAAACATTGCTTCGTCTGGAGGTTCCCATGGATCCTCAAGAATTTTTCCTTCGTACGATGTATGAAGTAGATTTGAATCCATAGAGTAAGGAGCATCGTTCTTTTTATCCTTAGGAACTTTAATTTGATTTTTTTCAGCATATTCAACCAGATCACCCCTTGATTTTAGATTCCATTCTCTCCAGGGTGCAATAATTTTTATCTTAGGATTGTTTGCATAATAACCCATTTCAAATCTTACTTGATCATTTCCTTTACCAGTTGATCCATGAGCAACATATTGAGCATTTTCATTTTTTGCTATCTCTATCTGCCTTTTTGCAATCAATGGTCTTGCAATAGCAGTTCCAAGTAAATAATATCCTTCGTAAACAGCATTGGCTCTGAACATTGGGAAAACATAATTTTCAACAAAATCTTCACATAAATTTTCTATATAGATTTTCTTTACACCTAATGATTTGGCTTTCTTTTTTGCTTCTTGAATTTCATCTTCCTGACCAATATCTGCGGTAAAAGTAATAACTTCTGCATCGTACTCTTGCTGTAACCACTTAAGAATAACTGAAGTATCTAGACCTCCAGAAAAAGCTAATACAATCTTTTTTTTCATAAAATTATTTTTTACATACCTCTGTAATTTTTTGAAAAGCTTTTGTAAAACCTACTAAAGAATAAGTATCTGTTGTAATAGTACCTCTGGAAGATGTACCAACAACTGTCATTCGCATAGACGATTTAAGAGATTTTATAATTTTTTCGTCATCACTTGGGCTAAAACTCCAAGCCCTTGAACCTGATGTGAATAGTTGAACTTTATAGTCACCAATAAAAACATCAGGATTACTCTCTGATTTATAATTATATCCAGCAACAATGCTAAATTCATTCCATTTATCTTGACCTGGAAGATGTGTAATTACTGCAAAAACATCTCCTCTTTTTTTATAATTCCCTTGAGCTTTTTTTGGTTTAGAGACTGCCATACATGCTAGATTTTTACCTTCACCTTCTGCATAAGCCGACCAATCATTAAAACTTCCAATTTCTTTGCTATGGGAAAAATTGAAAAAAATCAAATTGATAATTAACACATAGAAAAAATTATGAAGCGTAAATTTAGTAAAACCTAATAACATTTGTTTGTATTGACATAATTAAATTTAAATTGCAAGACTCTAATGATCAAAATTAAATTAAAATGTATCCTGTAACACTAATTATAATTTCATGTTTTTTTTTTTCAGTTTTAGCTGCATTAATAAAATTTAATTCTGCATACATACATCCCATTGAACAAGCTTTTTTCCGAAATTTTATAAGTATTTTCCTTTTATTACCTTTCTTCTTTAAAAAAAATTTTTGGGCACCAAAAAAAGAAAATTTTAAACTGCTTTTTTTAAGAACCTTTTTTGGAGGCATTACAATGATACTTCTATTTTGGTCGTATAGTTTAATACCTTTATCACAGGCCATGGCTATAAGTTTTAGTACTCCACTATTTATTTATTTTGGGGGGGTTTTGTTCTTTGGAGAAAAAATTAATACTAGAATGACTTTCTATACTTTACTTGGATTCATTCTAACTATTACCATAATCAGACCTAGTACAGATTTAGAAACAGGTGCTTTATTGGCACTTGCTGCAGCTATTACTCATGCAATTGCTGGATTAATTGTAAAAAAACTTTCATTAAGTGAAAATGTTTTTACCTTGATGTTTAGCATGGTCTGCTTAATGGCACCAATTACATTTATACCATCTGTTTTTGTATGGGACACACCAAATTCTTCTTTAGTTTACTTTATACTTCTATTAGTTGGTATATCTGCGACCCTCGGAAATTTCTGTTGGACCAAATCTATTAGTCTAGCAAAGCTTACAAATATAATGCCCTTTGATTTCACCAAATTATTATTTTCTACTATCATAGGTTTGTTTTTTTTTAATGAAGAGATTGATAGTATTACAATAATATGCGGTACATCTTTAATTATATGTAATACCCTAATGGTAAGAAATGTTAAAAAAAGAAAATACGAAAAGAATATTCTTCCAAATAATTAGTTGTTTTTTTTTCTCTCTCCTTGGTTTACAGATAAAATTAATCTCAAAGGATATAAATGTTGAAAGTATTGTCTTTTACAGATCGGCGTTGGGTTCCATAATTATATTGCTTATTATTTTTTTTTCTAAAAAAAAAATCTCTACTTTGGTTGAATTTAAGAATTTTAAAGTAGTGTTTTTAAGATCAATTTTTGGAACCACTGCAATGTATTTCGGCTATAAAGCATTAACATATATTACTCTCTCACAAGCAACTACAATAAGTTTTACAAAAGTTTTTTTTACAATTGTTCTTTCATATTTTTTTTTAAATGAAAAAAATATAAAGAAAACTTTTATTTTTGTCATAATCGGGTTTTTTGGTGTTTATTTAATTGCTGATCCAGAAAATTTAGAAAATAATATAGGAATTTATTTAAATTTACTTTCAGCATTTGCAGTTTCTTGCGGAATTTTATCATTGGTTTATTTATCAAAAAGAGAAAGTACATTAGGAATTCTATTCTATAATTCTTTTATATCATCAATAATTTATATAGGAATTTTTTATCAAAATATAGATTATGAATTAGCTAAAGTTTTATGGCCTTGTCTTTTGTTAACCCTTACAGCTATACTTGGACAATATTTTAATACAGAGTCTTACAAGTATAATGAGACAAGTAAAATTGTATTAATAAGTTATTCCAGAATTGTTTTTGCAGTTATGTTGGGATTTCTTTTTTTAGATGAAGTGCTTACAATAAAGGATATAGTGGGATTTTGTATAATAGTGACGACTTCTATTTTAGTTTCAAAAATAAAAGATAAAAAAAATTAAGGGCAAGGGTAAGGATTTTCATCATGGATTGTATCTATTTCATCTAACAAATCATCAGAAAGTTTAACCTTAAAAGAATCAATGTTTTCTTTTAGTTGCTCTAAAGTTGTAGCACCAATTATATTACTGGTTAAAAAATCTCTAGAATTTACAAATGCTAAAGCCATTTGAGTTGGTGATAAATTATTTTTTTTTGCTAAATCATTAAAACGCTCTGCATATTTTTTTCCCTTAGGTTTAGTATACCTTGTGAACATATCACCAAAGAGTGTTAGTCTTGCACCATCTGGCATAGTTCCATTATCATACTTTCCGGTTAGCATACCAAAGGCTAAGGGTGAATAAGCCAGTAATCCACATTTTTCTCTTATCGAGATTTCTGATAACCCAACCTCATAACTCCTATTAAGTAGGGAATAGGGGTTTTGGATAGAAACAATTCTTGGTAAATTAAATTGATCAGCAGTTGATAAAAATTTCATAACTCCCCATGGAGTTTCATTAGAAAGACCTATGTATCTTATTTTACCTGATTTTACATGTTTATCTAAAATTTCAAGTTGAGAACGAATCTCTATTAAATCATCTTCTTCTTGATGTTTGTAACCTAATTTACCAAAAAAATTGGCTTTCCTATCAGGCCAATGTATTTGGTATAAATCTATATAGTCTGTTTTTAATCTTTTCAAACTACCTTCTAAAGCTTGTGTAATTTGTTCTTCACTTAATCTTGTTTCTTTATTTCTAAACCATTTCATTCCAGAACGCCCGGTAACTTTAGATGCTAGAACAATTTTATCCCTTACATTTCTTTCTTTAAACCAATTCCCAATAATTTCTTCTGTTGAACCCCATGTTTCTTTTCTAGGTGGTACAGAGTAAAGTTCAGCAGTATCAAAAAAATTTACACCTTGCTCAAGTGCGTAATCCATTTGCTCAAAACCGTCTTTCTGTGTATTTTGTTCGCCCCAAGTCATCGTTCCAAGACAAATTAAACTTACCTCTAGACTAGAATTTCCTAATTTTTTGTAATCCATAATAATTGATAAAATTACTTGATTTTAAAAAAATGTAACATATTTTAGCTATAAATTGTATTATATTAAGTAATAAGTTTAATTTAAATTAAGGAGTAAACAATGGCTTATGACTATGAAAAAAATGTTAGATCAAGAGAATCGGTATCTGAAATTGATTTAGGTCTAAAAGCCTACATGAATAAAGTTTATTCATTTATGGCTGTTGGTTTAGCATTAACTGGAGTTATCGCTCACTTGACATCTCAAATGGCATATAACTTCAACACAAATTCACTTACAAATTTTGGCGCAGCAATCTATGCCTCACCATTAGCTTTTATAATTATGTTAGCACCTCTTGGATTTATAATTGCTTTAAATATGGGAATAGCACGAATGAAAGAATCAACCGTTCAAATGCTGTTTTGGGCTTTTTCTGCAATTATGGGCTTATCTTTGTCGTCAATTTTCATTCAATATACTGGCCAATCTGTTGCTAGAGTATTCTTTATTTCTGCTAGTGCTTTTGGAGCATTGAGTCTTTATGGGTATACAACAAAGAAAGATCTAACAGGTTGGGGGTCTTTTTTATTCATCGGATTAATAGGTATTCTAATTGCTTCAATTGTTAATATATTTTTAGCAAGTACAGGTTTACAATTCGCTATTTCTGCCATTGGTGTTTTAGTATTTGCTGGGCTTACTGCATATGATACTCAAAGAATAAAAGCTATGTATTATGATGGTTCTGGCCAAGAAGGTAAAAAAGCAATAATGGGAGCTTTAACATTATATTTAGATTTTATTAATCTTTTTATAATGTTAATTCAACTTTTCGGTCAGAGACGTTAAATTGTTAATTTTTTGGCTGGAGTAATTTCCAGCCAACACCTTTCGTGAAATATTTATTTTTTATTTTTCTTTTAATAATACTAAGATTTGAGGCCTCAAATACAAGAGATTTTGAAGATATATTTTTCCACGTATATAGGAATGATAGCAAGATAGGTCACCATAAGCTTAAGTTTAGTAATAATGGTGAAGAAACATCTGTAGATATTGAGATAGACTTTAAAGTAAGTTTTCTAGGTTTTGTGCTTTATGACTATTATCATTCTAATGTTGAAAAATGGAGTGGTAATAAATTATTAAGTTTAACTACTCAAACAAATAAAAATGGAGAAAAACTTTATTGTAATCTAATTAATAAAAATAGCTCAAAAAAAATTACTGGAACATTTAATCCAATTGAATTTCCAGATAATTTAATATCAACAAGTTATTGGAACAAACAATTAGTTAATTCTGACAATAAGATTGTTTTAAATACACAAGATTGTAGTTTAATAAATTTTAAAATTAAAGACTTGGGAACAAAAAATATTTATAACGAAAAACTCCTAGCCTCCCATTACAAACTGATTGGTAAAGAATCTAGTGGTGAAGATTTGGACATTGATATTTGGTATGATGGCAAAGGCAATTGGGTAAAAATGATTTTCTTAAAAGATGGAAGCATCATAGAATATTTCCTCGACGGATTTCATGAGTAAAAATAATAAAGTTGCTTGGATTACAGGAGGCGGAACTGGAATTGGAAGTGAACTTTGTAAGATTTTAGCTAGCAAAGGTTGGAATGTAGTAATTAGTGGAAGACGACTTAAAAAATTAAAAGAAACACAAAAATTTGATAAAAAAAGAATCATCCCTTTTAAACTTGATATATCCTCAAAATCTGATTGTCAGAATGTAAAAGAAAAAATTTTAAAAAAGTTTCAAAATCTTGATCTAATTTTTCTGAATGCCGCCGCATACAACCCTGGACATTTAAGTTTCGAAAATATGGAGATTATAAGAAAAGTTATTGATGTAAACCTTATAGGTCAAATGAATTGTTTAAGTGCTGTAATGCCCGTTTTTACAAAACAAGAAGGTGGACATATAGTTTTTGTATCATCTCCTGCTGGATATAGGGGTTTACCAAATGCTGGTGTTTATGGTGTATCAAAGTCAGCAATCACATTCCTTGCCGAATCTTTATATATTGAACTACTAGGGTCTAATATTAAAGTTCAGGTTGTAAATCCAGGTTTTGTTAAAACACCAATGACTGATAAAAATAAATTTAAAATGCCCTTTTTAATGTCTGCAAAAGATGCTGCTCAAAGAATTTATAAAAAATTTTCGTCAAAGGATTTTGAAATCTATTTTCCAAAAAGGTTGATAATTCCTATGAAAATTCTTCAAATTTTACCAAATAAAATTTACTTTAACATTATGAAAAAAATAGCAAAATTTTCTAAATGACCCTTACCATAAAAAAATATCTTGAATGTTTTGAGAATTTTAACTCAAAGTCGATAAATAAAATTTTAAAATATGTAGATGAGAAAATTATTTTTGTAGATCCTTTTAATAAAATTAAAGGAAAGAATAATTTGAAAATTTTGCTTACAAGTTTTCTATATAAATTCAACAATCCAAAGTTTAATATTTTGAATGTTACAAAGGATAGGACATCTCATTTCGTTAAATGGAAGTTAGAATTAAGGTATAAAAAAAAAAAGATAATATTTTTCGGGATGAGCGAATTAGTAGTAAAAAACAATTTAATAATCTCCCATATCGATTATTGGGATTCAGGAAAAAATTTTTATTGTAACATTCCAATATTAGGGTGGTTATTCAGACGAATACATAAATAATTACAATTTAAGAAAAGTTATAGTTACAACACCAATCTTTAAACCCCATTTCTTGACTTCTGCCCTATTAATTAAAATATTATTTTCTTGTAAGAACATCCAATCATCAAAATCGACTTTTACTGAAGAATCCTTAAGTTTAAGATTAAGTTTGTAAGACCAATTCAAAGCATTTCCAGAGGCTTTTCCGGTTGCTTTTCCAATAACATCATCTGCAGTACCTGAATAGTTTCCATCATCAAGGATTTTTATTGTCCATACCCTTCTATCCTTTTCACCATCATCGTACAAGAATCTTTCGTCTAAAATTAATTCATCATTGTTAATTTTACCATTAATATCAACCTGGAAACTACGTTTAAGATTACCAAATCTATCGTGGAATAATCCCCATGCTTTTACTTTACCAGAAAAATATTTTTCTAAAATTAATTCTGGTTTTTTATCTTTAAAATCTTCAACTTTCATTGTTCCGGAACAGGCAGAAATAAGAATAAAAAAAATTAAATAAAATATTTTCACTTCTTAAACATAATATCAAAAACATCATATTTCTATTATTTTTTTTTGTATTTTCAATTGATCTCCTTGACTTGATTTAAAGTTTTTAAGCATATAGGAACATGTGAATTTTAATATCACTGGAAGAAGAGCATATGAAAAAAATATGAAAACTTTACTACTTAAAGTTATTTCAGTATTAGTTTCAAAATCAAATAGTCCTAAAATTCCAAATACAAAGATGCTGCCAAATGCAAATGAAAGTTTATTTAAAAAAGTTATTGAGGCAAAGGTAATACCTGAAATATCATCCTTAAATTTCATTTTATGGTAATCAGTAATATCTGCTTGTATTGATGGAGGAATGGTCAAATCTGCTCCCAGACAAAATCCAGTCAAACATGATATTATGATGAAGTTTGTGATTTCTCCAGAATCGAGAAATAGAGCAAAAAAGAAAAAAACCGCCGCCGAAACCAACGAAACAGACCAAGTTTTGCTTTTACTAAAGTATTTTCCAAGCTTTGTCCAAAAGGGGATACCAATTAAGGCAAACAAAAAATAATAAAAAAGTATTTTTTGTCTGTCAAAATCATTTCCATTAAGAACATCTGTGACAAAAAAAGCGAATAAAAGCATTGGTAAAACGTTTGCCAAACTATTTATAAAAAGAATAATCATAAATTTTCTAAATCTAGTATTCTTGTTTAAATTTTTTATTATTTTTGAAAATTCTAATTGTTTTTTTTTCCTAATATTAAAATCAGGAACAAAAACTATAAGAAAAATCAGTCCAAATAAACCAGAAAAAAAAGCTATATATGTAAGCAATTTTATACTTTCGTAAGAATTCATTTTAAAAATAAGAGGAGTACCTAATGATATGAAGAGACCAAGAAGAATAAAAAACTCTCTATTCGCACTTAGTTTAGTTCTTAAAAAATAATCACGTTCTAAATCGTAACCTATTGACAGATAAGGTATTTGAAATATTGTCCATCCAACATATAAAACTGATATCCAAATTAAGAGATAACTTTCATATGGAAGACTATCTATTAAAAATAATTTTTTAAGAGCAAAAAGAGCAAGTGTACCGCCCAAAAAAAGCCAAACTTTTCGAGAAAAAAAATTTCTGTCATTCAACCATCCCATAATTGGATCGGTAAAAATATCAATCATTTTTGCTAGAAAAAGAATTAGACCAATCATAGATATTTCCATACCAAATTTTTCTGTATAAAGTGCTGGCAGAAGAATCATGACTGGGAAAGTAGGAATTGCAAAAGAAAAAGCAGGAAATGCATATATTAGGTTTCTTAAGAATTTTGGCATATCAAAGCTTTTTTATCAAAAATTGTCCGACATTAATATTGCCAGATCTAAACCCTCCTTCGCAATAACTCAAATAATATTCCCACAATCTTCTAAAAGTGTTGTCGAAACCAATATTTCTTATACTTGTCCATGAATGATTAAATGATTCTTTCCAATATTTTAATGTTCTAGCATAATCAGGTCCAAACATTTTTTCTTCCATAATATTTAATCCAATAGAATTGGTTATTTTCTTTATTTCTTCCACAGATGGTAGCATCCCCCCTGGAAATATATAAGTTTGAATAAAATCAGGGAACTTTCTGTAAGTCTTAAAGAAATTATTATCTATAGTTATTGTCTGTAAACCAATATTACCGTTAGACTTGAGATTTTTTTTTAGTGTATCAAAATATAATTGCCAGTATTTCTCTCCAACAGCCTCAAACATTTCAATTGAAACAATATGGTCATACTGTCCTCTAACATCTCTATAATCAGTTAAATTAACTTCGACACTTTCACCTAATTTCTCCTCATGAATTTTCTTTTTTACACTTTCAAATTGTTTTTTTGAAATCGTAATTGCTTTTACTTTAGCATTAACCTCTTTAGCTAAAAAGCTGGAGAAACCTCCCCATCCACATCCTATTTCAAGAACATGTTCACCGGGTTTAATACCGCATAGCGCTGTTAAATTTTTATATTTGTTAATTTGAGCATCATATAAATTTTGTTTTTCATCCTTAAAAAGCGCTGATGAATATGTCATAGATTTATCTAGCCAATACTTATAAAATTTATTACCCAAATCATAGTGAAAACTTATATTTTTTTTTGATCCTTTTTTTGAATTTCTATTCAAAAAATGTTTGATTCTTAAATATGCGATTACAAACCATTTACCCCTAATAAATTTATTGAATTCATGAAAATTCTTTGCTCCCCATTCCAAAAAATCAGTTAAATTATCTGTAACCCAATTTTCCTCAATATAGCTTTCTGCCCAACCTAAATCACCCTTTAAAAAAAAATCATCAATACACTTTTTATTCACAATTATTATTGAAGCCGTGGGTCCTTTAAACTTACCAGAATAGTAAAATATTTTTTTGTCTTTATAATAAACGCTTATAGAACCGAATTTACTTTGTGAAAGTACGCTAAAGAAAAGTTTTAAATTTTTTTCTAACTTATTATCCATCTTTACTAATCATTGAGAAAAAATTTTTATTTTTTTTCGGCCTATTGATATAAGATGCTCCTTTTAAAAATAATTTCAATGCTTCATAATAAATACCTAGAGTCACTTTAACGTTTTGAGATATACTTGAAAAAAAAACTTTTAGAATTCTCAGTTCAGACATAGCAATATATTTCCCTTTGAAAGAGGCTTCAAAAACTTTTTTTTTTTTAATTTCATAAACTATAAACAAATTAACAAATTCTCTTTCAATGCTAAAGTTTATTTTGTATAAACCCTCAACATTAAAAAAAGGTGAAACATACAATTTTTTTTTCATTTTAAATACATTATTTTTTTTTTGTATTGGGCAGACATATGCGTGTCTGTCATTAAAAGTATTACATACCTCAAAAATAATCGCTTTAGGAATTTTTTTTGAATCATAACAAACAAATATTGAGATTGGATTGAATACATAACCTAAAATTCTAGGAAGACATAGGATTTTAATATACTTGATATTTTTTATTGAAATAGAATAAAGTTGATTTGAGATTAATCTAAATAATTTTTTTTCTTTTTTTTTTGGTCCATGATCCTTTTCAAAGAAAGAAAATAATGATAGACCATTTTTTTTAAAGAAAATTGACTTATTTTTATTTTTTATATCAAACCAAAAATATGTAACTTTATATTTAAAGTTATGTTTTAGTGGGAGAAATCTTGTATGATTTACTGTGCCCCGAAACATACAATCTTTTTGGAATTTTATTTTATCCACTGTCTTTTATATCCAGAAATTCTCTCGGCTACATGGAGACCAGACTTAATACCGTCTTCGTGGAACCCGTATCCTAAATAAGCTCCACAAAACCATGTTTTTTTTTTCCCTTGTAATTTTTTTATTTCATTTTGAGCTTTGAATGTTTCTTTGTCAAAAAGTGGATGAGAATAATATATAACTTTTTTGATTAAATCTTTTTGTGGTTTTCTTACAGGATTTAATGAAACAAAAAAATTTTCTTTAGTAGACAAATTTTGTAGTTTGTTCATCCAATAAGTTACCGAAATATTTTCTTTGGACTGGGTCCACCCATTAAAATTCCAACTCGACCAAATTTGCTTAATTTTAGGCATTAAACTCTCATCTTGATGTAAATAAACAGTGTTTTTTTTAAACTTTATCTTATTAAAGATGTTTTCTTCTTCAGGAGTAATATCTTTTAAAATTTTTTTAACTTCATCAGCATGCGAAGAAATTACTATATTATCAAATACTTTTTTTTCACCATTTACTTCTATAAGTATTTTTTGGTTATAATTTCTGTCAATTACAAATACTTCGCTATTTAAAAAAGAATGAACTCTTTTTGAATTGAGAACTCTTTTTACATAGCTTTTACTTCCTCCTAGAACAGTTCTCCATTTAGGTCTATTTATTAATTTAAATAATCCATGGTTAGAAAAAAAATCAACAAATTGTTTCAGTGGATATCTAGAGACTTCATTTAATGGTGAAGACCAAATACTTCCAGCCATGGGGTAAATGTGATTAAATTTAAAATATTCTGAATATTTTTTTTGGGTCAAATATTCAGAAATAGTAAAGTCACTGTATTCTTCCACATCTCTTTGTACATTATTATAAAATAAAATGATTTCATAAATCATCTTAAGGAACTTAAGATCAAACATATTTTTTTTTTGAGCAAAAATTGTAGATAAAGATGATCCAGAATATTCAAACTCTCCATTATCTTTAGAAACAGAGAAAGACATATCACTAGCGTAGGTTTGTACATTTAAACATTTAAAGAAATTAGAAAGATTAGGATAATTTTTTTCATTATAAACAATGAAACCAGTATCAATAAAAAGTTGGGAAAAGTTTTCATCAAATACAGTTTGTGTATTAGAGTGTCCTCCAAAATAATCGTTTTTTTCAAAAATATGAACGTCATTTTTATGTGAAAGATGCCACGCTGCTGATAAACCAGATATTCCGCTTCCCACCACTGCAATTTTATTTCCTGAATTCATAATTATAATCTATGGTATAATACTATATATAGATAAACATATAATATAAAAAACTATATGTAGTTGACAAGTGGAATCTATAACTATATATTGTAATGGGCTAGTATGATAATAACAAAACTTTGTGCAATTACGTTCTCTTCAATTTTTTTGTTTTTACTAGTCTCAAGTCTATTTTAATTTCCTCCAATAAAACCCTGAGAAATCAGGGTTTTATTGTCTTCTATAGATGTCTAGCCAGTCAGCTGAAAGAATTTGTCCATCAAGGGAGTTTGAAGAATTTAAGTCTGAAGTACTATAATTGTTCAAACTTGTATTGAAAGAATGACTGTTACTCTTCTTTTCTCTATCAATTCTTATATTATGAATTAAGGTAAGCATGCTTTTAAATAACGACTTATTTAAATATTGTTTATAGTTATTCTCGTAAAAAATGCTTTCTAAATTCACAGACTGAAGAATAAAAAGGATCTCCTTTTAAAGGTTCAGATTTTATAACTGTTTTTCTCAAATCACAAAGTTCCGCAATAAATGTATTTAAAAGGTTACCTGCATTTGCATAGGAATTATGGATTGCTAGAAAAAAATTGTCAGAATTTTTACATTTTGAAATTTGTTTTTGAAAATCACCTTCAGAAATCTCTTTTGAATAAATTACTTTGCACCAGTTTCCAGATTCAACTGTAGAAAAAAAAGCACAAAAAATAATAAAGATGAGTGATTTAAAAAAAATCATATAAAAATTCTCCAATAAAGTAATTTACAAAAAGTAAAAAAATTAACTGATCTATTTTTTTTTATTTTATCAAACTTAAATTTGAAATGAAACTTGTAGATAACTATTGGAATTAGAGAACCTATGTAAGCACCAAATATTAGATCACTAGGGAAATGCATGGACATAAAAATTCTTGAAAGTCCCATTAATATGGCCGCTCCAATTATTATTAAATGGTATCTTTTAAAATAAATCAAAAATAAAACTGCAACAGTAAACGCAGCTTGAGTATGTCCAGACGGAAAAGAATTTACCTTATGTTCAATATTAAAAAAGTTTATTCTTTCATAGTTATACAAAAAAAAATATTTGGGTCGTGCTGCACCAATAATAAATTTTATTGCATTACAAATTATACCAGCAACTATTAATGAGGATAACCAATACTTAAAAAGTAAAGTATAATAGTTGAAGATTAGTAAAATTTCAGTTTTTTTTAATCCAGTTCTACTTTCTAGAAGAGCAGATTTTGGCTTATTTTCAATTAGCTTGTTTATATTATGAGATAAAAGTAAAAAAATGATAGAAAAAATAATAAAATTAAGTGGATCTAAAATATCAGATAGGGGGTCTATATAACTTTTAAAAAAAGAAAAAAACAAACCATGAAGATCTCTTGATTTTTGAAAAAGTGGGATATCAAAAAAATTGAAAAAAATTAGAGTGATTAATGATATTAATAAAAAAAATTTTATACTGATGAGAAAATTAAAATTATCTAAGTAACTTCTCATTAGTAGTTCTTATAAATCTTAAAAATTAATTTATTCCCTCTTGAATAATTATATCCTTCAAATGTTGAGGTCACTTCAAATTCCTTAAATCTTAAGTTTTTAGTCAATATATCACTATATTCTTCTGTAATTATTAATAAAATTTTATTTTGTAAGTTTTCTAGTGGTATATCAAGAGGATTAATTTTCTTTGAAATATGAGATGTCATAAAATATAAACTTGGTTCATTAAACCCATAATTATAAATTTCGTCCGAGTAATTTTTATTATCTTCGATGATTTGGGAAATTTTATTAGCTATCCAAAATGAATTAAGTTTTGAAACCAGAACGTTTGTTAAAACGAGATAAAAAAACAATTGAAAAAAACCTGAAAATATAATTAAAGAAATTATTTTTTTTTTAATGCAAAAATAAACTAAAGATAATGTAAAGAAAATGAAAACGCAGAGTATAAAAATTGAGACTTTATCAAATTCAGAAAATTCAGTAATGGAGTAGGTGAATAAAACTGATAAAATCATAGGATATAAAATTGCTGGGATTGTAATAAATTTCATATTTTTAAAATTATGATCAATTAAAAAATTTGAAATTAGAATACAAATTGCGGTATATGATGGAAAAACATAGTGAGGAAGTTTCGTAAAAATAATTTCAAAAGTAAGAAAGGGAATTATGAACCATAAGAATAAAAATAAATTTTGCTTACTTCTCAAAATTTTATTTTTCCAATTTTTTTTTAATAAAAGACAGAATGATATTAAAAATATAGAACAGGGCCACAAAAAAATAAATAAAAGTGCTGTATAGTAACCTGGAGGAAATCCGTGTGATTCCTGTCCCGATCCCACTTTTTTTAATAAATCATTATAAACAGATTCGTACCAGAAGTTATTCCCAGATTTTATTGTAATAATTATAAACCACGGTAGTACTACTACAAAAAAAAGAAGTATCCCTAGATTTGACCAGAATATTTTAAAAAAATTTCTCTTACAAATAAAAGAAAATATTGATAGAGGTAGAAGTGTAAAAATAAAAATTATTGGACCTTTGATAATAGTTCCCAATCCTAGTGATAACCAAAATAAATACTTTAATTTGTTTGAGGGATTTTTAGATTTAATCAACTCCAGTAAAGTCAAATTACAAATATTTGTGAAAAGAAACAACATACCATCAGTTTTTGATTGATGCATTTCAGAAATTGAGAGAATTGAAAAAGTTAAAAAGAAAATTGTTAAAGAAGCTTTTATTAGATCAAAATTTTTTGTTGAATAAAAAAATATTAAAAGAAAACTCGCAAATATTGCAATTATTGAAGGTAATCTGTAAATCAAAATATCTTGGTATGGATAACTACCAAAACTAAAATTAGATAAAACTTGCGCCCAATAAATTCCAATAGGTTTTTTATATCTTTTTTCTTCTCCTATACTTATATCAATGAAATCCTCTTTTTCTAGCATTGTTTTAGAGGCTGATGCAAATCTAGCTTCGTCTCTGTCTAATACTGGAATCTGAGATGAACCGTGTAAAAAAATTGCAAAAAGAGAAAATAAAAAAAACAAAACTAATTTCTTATTGAGTTTAAAAAAATTCATTGTTTTTGTTCACCACTAGTTTAGATTTAAAGTTATCATATGACTCTATAATGAAAAATTTTACAATAATAATTCCAATTTTTAACGAAGTTGAATCAATTTTTGATCTTTTAAATGAAATTAAATCAGAATTCCGTTCTGATAGTTTTGAAATAGTGTTAGTCGATGATGGTAGTTCCGATAATTTTCAAATTCTTAGTAAATCACTAAATGATAATATAAAAATCATCAAACACGAAAGAAATTTAGGTAAATGTATGGCAATATTATCAGGAGTTAAAGCATCAACTAACAATCTAATTAGTGTAATAGATGGTGACGGTCAAAACCCTCCAGCAGAATTAAAAAAAATGATACGATTTTGGATAGACATTCCCTCTGGTGAAAAAGAATTTGCACTTTTGTGTGGTAATAGAATAAAAAGAAAAGATACATTAATTAAAAGATTTAGCTCAAAAGTAGCTAATAAATTTAGAAAATTTATTTTGAATGATGATTGTAATGACACAGCATGTGCTTTAAAGGTTTTTTCAAAATCTGATTTTTTAAAAGTTCCCTACATCAAAAATATGCATAGATTTTTACCAGCCCTTTTTAAAATGAAAAATGGTAAAATTTTTAATATAGCGGTAAAAGATAGGAAAAGACTTAAAGGGGAATCAAAATACAATTTTCATAATAGATTTTGGGTTGGTATAAAAGATCTATTAGTTGTTTGGTTTATTATAAATTTTAAAAAAAGGAGAAACAAATGACAGCTGAACAAATATGGCTAATAATTGGTTTTATTGGTCAAACAATTTTTGCTTCAAGATTTTTAATCCAATGGGTTGTAAGTGAAAGAGCATCTAAAAGTATTATTCCTAATATCTTTTGGTGGATAAGTTTAGCAGGAAGTATGGTTCTATTAAGTTATGCAATACATAAACAAGATCCTGTTTTTATTGTTGGCCAATCGTGTGGATTTTTAATTTACTCAAGAAATATTTATTTAATCAAAAAGGAAGGTAAAACAAAAAAGAATGATCCAACTAAAATTATGAAAGTAAATTGACTTGCAAAACTTTAAGGAAAGTCATGAGGTTCTATTAAATAAATGTAAAAATTTAATTTTCTTAAGTAACGAAATAAAAACTAATGGTATTATTGAAATTTATAAGCCGAAAATAGATTTTTTTTTGTTTTTATGTAAAACAATCATTTCTCAACAAATTTCTGATAAAATAGCAGCGTCAATTTGGAAAAAACTTTGTGTAAATCTTTCGAATAAAAAAAAAATTAGTTCACTCAAAAACTTAAATGATTTAATTTGCAAAATAGATAATATAGGTATATCAAAAAGAAAAGTTGGCTATATTGTTAATCTTTTTCATCATGTAAAAAAAAATAAAATTTTTTTTGATGAATTATCTGTAAAAGAAGATTCAGAAATTAGAGATGAGTTAATAAGAATTAAAGGAATAGGAGAATGGACCATAGATATATTCTTAATTTTTTTTTTAATGAGACCAAATATATTTCCTGAAAAAGATTTAATAATAAATAAAGTTTCTTTAAAAATCTGCGAAATGGAAAAATCACAAATAAATTTCAAAAAAGATTTTAGCCCGTATTTATCTTTACTTTCACTTCATTTTTGGAAGATGTCCCAAAGGATTCTTAAGTAAAGTTTTTATAAGATCTGGTTGAATTTTTTTAGTATTGTTACTTAAAGCTTTTGGCCAAGAAAAAGAATCTATACTATTACAATTAGAACAAATTATTCTCCACTCTTTAGACCCTAGATTACAAATTTCACAATTCCACATAGGATCTGATTTTATAACTTTAGGTAATTTTTCAATTTTTACTTTAGAACTTTTTTCTAATAATTTTTCGTATAAACTCATAATTCGTGAATCCCATTCATCCCTCGGAATTGAGTCAAGAAATTTTTCTGACTCTCCCCAAATTGAAGCACAATATGCTGCGTAAGCCATAGAAAATTTTGACTCGTTAGAAACCGAAACATGACGCTTAAGAACTTTTGCTACTAATTTAAACCTTTTTAAACTTTCACTACTATTTTTAATCTTGTAATCCATAAAAATCTTAATAATTTCAAAGCATATGAAATTTTTCCAATTCTTATCGATAATTGCAACTGACTTTTTCAAGTTTGATTCGTCAATATAAAATTTAACAGTTTCTATTATTACTTTTATAGATTTATTTGAAATTTTTATTGCCTCTGAAGGTTTTGTTCCTGCCAATATTTTTAAGTTAGCTCTTAAATTTTTAATTTTTATTGATTTAGAGAAATATAATTTTTCTATTGTTTCAGAGGCTAGTTTCCAATTTTTCTCGAGAACGTAAATAGTACATAATTTTTCAAAAAACCAAATATCTTTTTTATATTTTTTACAAAAGTTTTCTAATAAATCTTTAGCCTCTTTAAAATCATTTTCTTTTAATAATAATAAAACTCTTGATCTTTTTGCAATATAATCTGCTTTTGGAATAGCTTCTAATACTCTCAAATATTTATTTGCTTCATCAATATTATTTTTTAGTAAAGATGAAAAAAATAAAATAAATGTACTAAACAAATTATTACCAAAGTATTTTTTTAATTTTCTTGAATTTCTTTCCAGTCCTTCTGAGTCAGAAATTACTAAATCTATTGCGATATCATCTAAAACATCATTACCCAAATTAAGATATTTTTGTTTTTTATTAAAATCGTAAATTTGAGGTAATTCTCTAACCTTTCTATTTATAAAAGACCAGAATAATACTACCCCAATAACTATGAAAATTACTACTACTAAACCTATAATATTCGTCTGTATTAAATATTCTTTCCAATATATTTCAATCCTGCCTGGATTATTTGACAACCATACTATTGATATTGAGACCAAAAGTGTGATTAAAAAGTATTTAATAATTTTGATCAATGCTATTACCTAAATAAAAGTAAATTTTTTTTTCTAAATCATATAATTTTAATTCAGATTCTATAACTTCTTCACCAGATATAATTAAATTTCTTAATTCATTGTTTTCTTCAGCTTTAAGATCACTTAAAAGTTTAATTCCTTTATCTAAATTATCATTTAAAATCTCTTCCTTAGATTTAATAAGAACTTGTAATGTATTGTGTTGTTGTTTTTTTGTTGAAAAATCATTTTCAATCTTTGATTTACTAACTTTAGAAATTTTAAAAGTAGAATTGAATATTTCTCTCAAGTATAGAAGAAAACTTTCTTTTGAATCAAATATATTATCAAATTCATCTGTTAATTCTATTCTTTGAATAAATTCCTCAAAACCTTCAGTTTGTGAAGATATTATTTTATTAATTTCATTCAAAAAAAAACTTCTTTTTGGTAATGTGGTTATATCAATAGATTGGAAATATTTTAGCAAAAATATAATCTCTTGATTCTGTAAAAAAATTGTCATTAACTTTTCTAAAGGTTGTTCATAAGGCTGCCTATCAGAAAAGCTATTTTTCAATAAAAATAAATTTGCTAAAATCAAATTATCTTCATTTATTGACACTTCTTTGTTTTCATTGAATGCTAAATTATTAGCCTCCATTTTTTGGTAATTTAAATCTTCTATCTTTTTCTTTATATCCAGCATTTGGCCCTGATAACTTTCAAGATCGTTTGATAGTGTTTGAATTTTATTTTCAATTAAAAACAATCTTTCCTGGTATTCCTTTTCAAATGCATTCTGTTGATCATAAAGAATATTTAATTCTTTTAAGTCATAATTTAAATTTTGAGGCTCATAATTGTAAAAAGGGATTTTTATTTTGTTTTTTTTTTAAATAATCATTTAGAAAAAAGCCTGCGCTCAATGTAATAAAAAAAAATGACAGGAAAAAAGCAAGATTCCTAAAAAAGTTTGATTTTTTTTTGAATTGACTTTTATCCAAATCTATAAAGTTTTCATCATTTTTTTTTTGACTATTAGATTCACTCAATGTACTTATCTTTTTTAATAATTAATTCTATAGATTTAATCATACTATCGAGATTTGGTCTTGAAGTAACAAAAATTTCATTAAAATTTATTAAATCAAGTTTTTTTTTAATATTATTACTTAATACTATCACGTTTTTATTCTCACAAAAATTAGATAAATTATATTTCAAAATTTCATCACAAAATGATTCTGCCGTTCTCGAAGAAAAAATTAAAATAATAGAACGTTTTTCTAATTTTATAAAATTTTTAAACCTTTGTGGAGCGCAGTTTAATTTATCTGATTTATAACAACAAAATGGCTTATAAATACAATGGTGCACATTAAAAAAATTCTGTAGATACTCATTTACAATTTGTGATGTTGGATGAAGAACCTTCATTTTTTTAAAAACAATTTTTTTTAAATTATTAATCAGGGTTTTTCCATCACCGTTTACACTTATTATTTTTTTATACCCTTTTTCCTTTGCTAGTTTCTTTGTCTCATCTCCAACAGTATAAACATTTTGATAAGACTTGTTGTTTTTTGATTGAACAAAGTTTTTTACGGCATTTTTGCTTGTAAAAAGTATTATATCTGGTTGAAAATTTGTTTTTTTTTTTATTTTTTTAATCTTGAGAAGGGGACAAACTTCGTAATTAATTTTTTTTTTTTTTAACAATTCTGACATCTCCAAAGCTTCATCTATAGGCCTTGTTATTAGAAATTTAAGTATCTTATCCATTAATCTTTTTTTTTATTTTTGTAGCAAATTCTATAATCTCATCTTCAAAGTTTTCTATACTAAATAACACCTTGCCTTTCACAAATGCGTCATCGCTTTTTGATGATGCCATATAAAAAAATGAAAGTTTTTTTTTGTTATTAATTGTTTGAATTTTAGCATATCCTCCAATTGGTGTTTCACACGAACCATCAAGTGTATCAAGAAAAAGTCTTTCGCATTTTGCTTCCAAAAAAGTTTTTCTACAATTAAGTTTCGATAGAATCTCAATTAGATTTTCTTTATTTTTTTTTATTACTACACCAATAATACCCTGACATGCAGCTGGAACAAATTCATTGACATCTAGTGCAGTGAATTTTTTTATTTTGAGTCTTTTTAGTCCCGCAACAGCTAAAATGATTGCATCGTATTCGCCTTTAATAGTTTTATTTATTCTAGTATCAATATTTCCTCTTATTTGTTTCAGTATAACATTGGGTAAGATTCTTTTGATCTGAACGGCGCGTCTTATAGAAGACGTGCCTATGATATTTTTTGGTTTTAAATCTGAAATTTTTTTTTTCACTACTGAATATATTGCATCTCTGGGATCCTCCCTTTGAAGAACTAATGCCAAACATAATTTTTTATTAATTTTTGTAGGTAAATCTTTAAGAGAGTGTATTGAAACATCAATTTCATTTTTCAGCTGTGCCTGATCAAGTTCTTTAGTAAACAATCCCTTATTTCCAAACTTTGAAATATTTTTGTCTAGTAACTTATCACCAGAAGTTTTTAAATATTTAAAATCCAAGATAGAACACATTTTTGGTCCATAGATTTCTTTAAATTTTTCAACAAAAATTTCTACTTGCTTTTTTGCAAGAGGACTTTGTCTAGAACCTATTGTTATTTTTTCTGGTAGAATTGTCATAACTTAAATATTACTCTATTCTAGTAGATTAATTTTTTTTTTAAATATTCTTAAATTTTTTAAAGATGATAGTACTTGGGATAGAAACTAGCTGTGATGAAACCTCTGTAGCAATTGTAGAGAAAAAAAAAGATAAAATACTAGGATCATTATTAAACGAACAAACACTTTCTCAAGTTTTAAAACATAGACCCTTTGGAGGTGTTGTACCTGAGCTGGCTTTTAGAGAGCATAGCAATTCACTTGATTATTTAGTAAAAAAAACTTTAAAAAAATCTAACCTGAATATTAGTGATATTGATGCCTTTGCTGCAACTGTTGGTCCAGGTTTAATTGGAGGGTTATTAATTGGATCCAATTATAGCAAAGCTTTGTCATTTGCTACACAAAAACCATTCTTTTCAATTAATCATCTTCAAGCTCACACACTTGTATCTAGGATGAATAAAAAAATTGACTTTCCTTTCTTGTGTTTGTTAGTTTCTGGAGGACATACCCAGTTATTAGTTGCTGAAAACTATAAAAAATTTACTTTGCTGGGTGAAACGCTTGATGATGCTCTTGGTGAAGCTTTTGATAAAACAGCTAAGCTTTTAGGATTAGATTACCCTGGAGGACCAGAACTTGAAAAACTTGCAATGAAAGGAAACGGTTATAAGAAATATGATCTTCCATTACCACTGGCAAGTAAAGATGATTTTAATTTTTCCTTTTCTGGTCTAAAAACTTCAATAAGAAGAATTGTTCAAAATGAGTTTAAAGAATGTGATAAGTTTGATTTAGCACTAAGCTTCCATGAATCTGTTTCTAATTGCCTGGCTATAAAGGTTCAAAAAGCTATAAAATTTTTTAAAAAAAAATATGATGAAGGTTTCTTTGTTATTTCAGGAGGAGTTGCCTCTAATAAATTTATAAGAAAAAAATTAAAGACTTTATGCCAGCAAGAGAATATAAAATTTTATGTTCCTGCCCCTAGACTTTGTGTTGATAACGCAACAATGGTAGCTTGGTCAGGTATCGAGAGATTTGTTAATGGAGATAAGGGTGATAGTTTAAGTATTCATCCGAAACCAAGGTGGAGTTTAGCGGAATTATGAATCTTGTTGGAATTATTGGGTCTGGTTCTTGGGCTATGGCCCTATCAAAAATTATTAAAACAGATAATTTAATTATCAAAGTACGAGATAGGCGAAAAGCAGAAAATAATTTTAAAAGTAAAAAAAAATTAGTTTTAACTAATAAATTTGAAAAACTTTCAACCTGTAATTTCATTTTTTTAGCCATACCCTCTCAAGCAATTAGGGAAAATCTTAAATTGTTGAAAAAAGAAAAAGATTATCTAGGAAAAATTTTTATAATTTGCTCTAAAGGTGTTGAAAGAAAAACAAATAAATTAATGAGCCAGGTCTTTGAGGAATTCTTTAATAATGAATATGCAATTTTATCTGGTCCTAATTTCTCATCTGAAGTTATCAAAGGGCTTCCAACAGCGTCAGTATTATCTTCAAAAACTCCTAAAACTTCTATGAAAATATCTAAACTTTTTGAAAAATCAAAATTTAGAACATATTTCAACAATGATATCATTGGAACTCAAATTGGGGGGGCAATGAAAAATGTAATTGCTATTGCATGTGGTTTAATTCAGGGAAGAAAGCTAGGAAATAATGCTCAGGCATCTATAATTACTCGAGGTTTATCTGAAATGGTTTCATTAGGTTTAAAAATGGGAGCAAAAAGAACAACCTTTCTAGGTTTATCCGGAATTGGAGATCTAAGTCTGACCTGCTCGTCATTAAAGTCTAGAAATACAACTTTAGGTTTTGAGATCGGAAAAGAATTATTTGTTTCAAAAAAAAAATCTTCAGTTTTAACTGAAGGTTTTTACTCATGTGATAGTATATGCAATTTAGGTAGAAAATTTAAGGTTGAGTTACCAATCTGCAACGCTGTCAAAAAAGCACTTGATGGTAAAAATATAGAAATTATAATTGAAGAACTTCTAAAAAGACCACTCCAATTTGAAAAATAATGGCTTACTTATTGATATGTACAGATAACGAAAACTCTCTTGATAATAGACTTAAAAAGAGGCCAGATCATATTGAATATTTAAAAAAGTTCAATGAGAAGTTATTACTTGCTGGTCCTATTATGAACGATGTAAACGAGCCCATGGGAAGTGTAATTATTCTTGACTTTGAAAGTATTAAAGATGTAAATAATTTTATTAAAAATGATCCATACAATGAAATTAAACTTTTCAGTGATATAAAAATAAAAAAATTTAATAGAGTATTATAGTATTTTATGATTTTTAACTTAATTTAAAATATAGAATTTTTGGGAGGAAATTTGAGCTTTATAAAAAACTATTTAAAAAATAACTCATTATCTTTAAGTGAATATGAAAAACAATACAATGATTCAATTAAGAACCCGGATAAATTTTGGGCAGAAAAATCTGAAACACTTACTTGGATAAAAAAATTCAGTCATGTAAAAAATAGTTCATTTGAAAAAAATGTAAAAATAGAATGGTTTTCAGGAGGGCTTCTTAATGCATCTTTTAATTGTCTTGATAGACATTTAAAAGATAAAGGAGACAAAATCGCAATTATTTGGGAATCAGATGATCCAAATGTAAGTAAAGAAATTACATATAATGAGCTTCACAAGATGGTTTGTAAATTTGCAAATGGACTCAAATCACTTGGTCTAAAAAAAGGTGATAGAGTAACTATTTACCTGCCTATGATACCTGAAGCTGCAGTTGCCATGCTTGCTTGCTCAAGAATAGGTGCTATTCACTCTGTTGTATTTGGAGGATTTGCTCCAGAATCTTTAAAAAATAGGATTGAAGACTGTCAATCTACATTTCTTATTACAGCAAATGAAGGTGTTCGGGGTGGGAAGAAAATTCCACTTCTTAAAAACGTCAAAGAGGCTGTAGAAAATCTTAAAATTATAAAACATACCATAGTAGTGAAAAGAACTGAATCAAAAGAGTTTTTTGATAATTTAAATGACACTTGGTATCATGAGTTAATTTCAAATCAAAAGGATTTTTGTGAAGTTGAACCTCAAGATTCTGAAGATCCACTTTTTATACTTTATACTTCTGGATCAACAGGAAAGCCAAAAGGAGTTTTACATACCACTGCTGGATATCTTCTTCACGCATCACTTAGCCATAAAATAGTCTTTGATGTAAAAGATAAAGATATTTATTGGTGTACAGCTGATGTTGGCTGGGTTACAGGACATAGTTATATAGTGTATGGACCATTGTGTAATGGCTCAACAACTTTAATGTTTGAGGGTATACCTACATACCCGACTCCTTCAAGGTTTTGGGAAGTAGTTGACAAGTTTAATGTTAATATTTTTTATACGGCCCCCACCGCAATTAGGGCTCTTATGGGTCTTGGTGATAATTATGTAAATCAGACTAATAGAAATTCTTTAAAAATTTTAGGGACTGTTGGTGAACCTATAAATCCCGAAGCATGGAAGTGGTACTATGAAACTGTAGGAAAAAATAATTGTCCTGTAATAGATACTTGGTGGCAAACAGAAACTGGGGCAGCATTGATCACGCCAATAGCTGGAACAACACCATTAAAGCCTGGGTCAGCTTCTTTACCTTTTTTTGGGGTTGAGCCTATAATTGTTGATAATGAAGGTAATGAACTTAAGGGGAGTTGTGAAGGTAATTTATGTATTGCTACCTCATGGCCAGGAATGATGAGAACTGTTTACAAAGACCATAAAAGGTTCGTAGATACTTATTTCTCATCTTTTAAGGGAAAGTACTTCACTGGAGATGGTTGTAAAAGAGATTCCGATGGATATTATTGGATTACAGGCAGAGTTGATGATGTTATTAATGTGTCAGGTCATAGGCTAGGAACTGCTGAAGTTGAAAGCGCATTAGTTTTACACCAAAAAGTTTCAGAAGCTGCAGTTGTTGGTTATCCTCATGATATAAAAGGACAAGGAATATATGCTTATGTTACCCTAATGAGTGGAGAAGAGTATACAGAAGAACTAAAAAAGGATCTTGTTGTATGGGTGAGAAAAATTATTGGTCCAATTGCTTCTCCAGATATAATTCAATGGGCTCCAAATCTACCAAAAACTAGGTCTGGTAAAATAATGAGAAGAATTTTAAGAAAAGTTGCTTGCAAAGAGGAGGGTTCTATAGGGGACACTTCGACATTAAATGAACCAAGTGTTGTAGAAGAGTTAATTAATAATAGAAAAAATTAAATCTAGAAATCATAACAAATACCCTTTTTCTCCCAATCACCATATCTTGTAGGCTCTAAACCTTTAGGACCACCAATTTCTTTTTCTTTTTTTGCTACTTTTTTTAACTTTTTTTGATTTACTATTTTTGTCATTGTATTACCTTTATAATATAATTAATTAATATTTTTTTTTGTCATATTCAAGAAAAATCGCAGCTGAAATACTTGGTAAAGTTTTTAATAATAATAATTTTGATCAAGCTATTGATTCAAACAGTAACTTTAAAAAACTTGATTCAAGGGACAAATCTCTAGTAAGATTGGTTGTCTTAACCTCACTAAGACGACACGGCCAAATCGATTTTATAATTTCAAAATTTTTAAAAAGTGAGATTAAAAAAAAAAATATTTTCATAAAAAACCTTTTAAGATCTTCTGTTGCTCAAATTATTTTCTTAAATTTTCCAGAATACTCTGTTGTTCATTCAGCTGTAGAAATTTCAAAAGAAAAGGGACTTTCGAAATTTGTTAATGGCATTTTAAGAAATATATGTAGAGATAAAAAAAAATTAATTAATTTAGCACCAGAAAACATAAATATTCCAGCTTGGATAAGTAAAGATTTAATAAATTTTTTTGGTGGAGAAATATTTAACAACATTGCAAAAAATATAGTTAATGAACCATTCATTGACATTTATATTAAAAATGATTTTTTAAAAAAAAAGAATTGGTCAAATGTTTTAAATGGCTTTGAAGTAATACCTCAAACTATAAGATTAAAAAACAAAGGTAAAATTGATACACTTCCCTATTACGATTGTGGTTACTGGTGGATTCAAGGCACTTCAGCAACTATTCCAGTAAGATTAATAAATTCTTTATTTAAAAAAAATTCTAGAAAAACTATATCCGTATTAGATGTAGGTGCTGCACCAGGTGGTAAAAGTTTTCAACTTTTAGATAGTGGGTATAATGTTACATCTATTGATAAATCATCTGAAAGAATAAAAAGATTTAAAGAAAATCTTAATAGGCTAAAATTAAAGCCAAAGATAATTTTTGATGATATTAACAATTATAGGACAAATCGTTTATTTGATTGTATTTTGATAGATGCTCCATGTTCAGCATCTGGTTTAATTCAAAAAAAACCTGACATCCTTGTTAGTAATAAAATTGAAGAATTAAAGAAAATAAAAGGAGATCAAATTCAAATTTTGAAAAGTTGCTCAAAAATCTTAAAAAGAGGTGGGTATTTAATTTATTCAGTGTGTTCAATTATTTCAACTGAAGGCATTGCTCAAATAAAAAAATTTTTAAAAGAAAATAATAATTTTTCTTTAGTAGAAATTAAAAATAATTTTGAAAATGTTTGTAAAATTTATAATGACTTTTATTTTATTTCTACTCCCACTGAT
>MDSZ01208406.1_pt1 | contig 28549 bp, 34 predicted proteins | sample 811201 | NCBI WGS metagenome assembly MDSZ01 (sample SAMN05326647, study PRJNA326480) | marine metagenome | isolation source: seawater | place: Indian Ocean: North | collected 2010 | reverse complement strand
ATTTTCAAGCTCGCCAACAACAGGCTTTCTGCCGTGGTCGAGTCCGCACAAGAAAAAGCCCTCAACAACATTGCCTAAATGGAGGCTTGCATAATTGTCGGAATCGTCGTAGTATATCACCACATTAAAGACTAAAACAGAAAGGAAAAAAATGTATATTCTAAAATCAATTCTCAACCAAGCAGGATCTGTTTGGCAAGTCGAATCCATCGCCATGCGTAAGCGTGACGCGGAGCGTCTCCTTAAGCGTCGCCTCGAAGTTAACGACGGCAGTCGTCGCTATGGTCTCTTCCCTGCGAGCTAGGCAGGGGGAGCAGTGACCTTTTCGCCCAAAAGTACCCCCCCCGTTTTTTGGAACTCAAACAAAAGCCGATCTCAGAGATCAGCCGGGGGGCCTATTTCTCAATCTCCCGGGAATTTCAAATATTATAAAGTGTATTATATTATATAAAAAATGGAAGACGACAAGGAAATAGTAGAAATAAAACACAAAATAGATGCTAATCTTATTTTAGGCTTATATAAAGAAGCACAAAAAGAAACAGGAAAAAAGCGTCAGGATATATTAGATAAGGCCGCGATTCTAAAAAATCACATAGGAAAATATATTGCAGTAAAAAACCCCACCTCAGACTTAGAATGAAAATAGGATTTTGTTTTTTAATGTACAAGGGACTTGCCCAGCACAAGGCATGGGTTAAATTTTTTAAAAAGGCTGACCCTGAATCTTTTGAAATATATTGTCATTCCAAAAAACCAAAAAAAGCGGAGCGTCAAAAACTTCTTAAAGGTAAACATATCTCCACTCATATAAAAACAAAGTGGGCAGATGTAAGTTTAGTTGAAGCCTCTCTTAATTTATTCAAAGAAGCGTTAGACGATGCTTGCGATTATATTTTCTTACTTTCTGATACTTGCGTACCTATTCACACGTTTAATTTTATAAAAAACAAGATCAAAGATAAAAAGAGTATAATTCACTACAATGTAAGAGAATCTCTTTCAGGAACTGGGGATGGAGAATATTTTGATATAACTGAGACATCCCGGCGGTATAAAAAATCCAAAAGCATAAAAAATTATGTAAAAGAATCTGAATTCATAAAAGCAGAGCAATGGGTAGCCTTAAATAAAAAAGATGCAAAAGCTGTATTAGATGACCCCACTTTAATCGAATACTTTGATGATGTCTTTGCGGGAGACGAGCATTTCGTACCCACTGTTTTAAGCCAGAAAGGCAAACTTGAGTCCTGTCATAACAAACCAATAACTTATACTAATTGGGAAAACCAAAAAAAGTGGGAGCACCCAAAAACTTTTTCATATATAAGTAGAAAAGAGTTATCTACAGCTAAAAACTCTGGATGTTTCTTTTTGAGAAAAGTTCCCAAACTTTCTAACTTTCGATTAGTAGATAGTATCTATGGTTGCAATACATTTAGACTCCCCTTAAGAAAAAAGTATATTGCTTTTGTACATATCCCGAAAAATGGAGGATGTAGTATAAAAAAGTATTTTCAAGATGATGGAAGGTTTTTTAATTATTCCCACAAAACAGCAAACGAGATAAAGCAAGAGTTGGGTGAAGATTTATGGGAAGAGACTTTTAGTTTCTGTACGGTCAGGAATCCGTGGGCAAGAGTATTCTCTGCTTTTAACTTTTTCAAAAGAGGAGGAATTGAACATTTTAATGACAAAGAAAAAGCCTTATCAATAGGCATAACAGAAAATACTGAATTTACTAATTGGGTAAAAGAGAATAAAAATAATTTCCTCAAAGACCCTTTTCCATTTGCAGGCACTCCCGCATGGATGCACTTTAAAAAACAAGTCCAGTATATAGATACCAAAATTGATAATGTTTTTAAATTAGAAAAAATAGCAAGATTTTCTCGTGGAGGAGTCAACTGGAGAATAAGGAGATTCCTCGGGTATTTCGGGCCTTGGAGAAAAATAATACCTATAGAAAACTCTTCACATTCAATTAATTACAGGGAAGCATTTGATGGGGAGTCTCGAAAGATTATCAGTCAAGCGTATAAAGAAGATATTAAGACATTTAAATATAAATTTTAAATTTACCATTTAATGGTGTATAATAATAAGATGGACATCGAAATCGACTTATTCAAAACTATAGAGGCAGATCTTTTTGGTACTGAAACTGAGATCTCTAACGAAGCATGGGCTAAAGAAGAGAAAACCGGAAAGACTTTAAACAAACCTTTTAGAACGCCAAGCGGACCAAAAAAGTTTTCCGTTTATGTAAAGAACGAGAAGGGTAATGTTGTAAAAGTTAATTTTGGTGATCCAAACATGGAAATTAAAAGAGATGATCCTCAGCGCCGCAAAAGTTTTCGTGCCCGTCATAATTGTGAAAATCCGGGTCCAAAATGGAAAGCTCGCTACTGGTCATGCAAACAATGGCGTGCAGGAAAAAAAGTCGAAGGCGCTGAAGATGTGGAAGAGTTAGAAGAAGCTGAAGGCGACAAACCCGGACTCTGGGAAAATATTCGCAAGAAGAAACAGAGGATGGGCAAAGATTACAAACCTGCCAAACCCGGCGACAAAGATTATCCTGATGAAAAATCTCTAAAGAAAGCGCAGAAGTCTTCTAAAGAGAAAAAAGAAAAGAAAAAGAAATCTTAATCTGCCCTAGATCTCTCAGAGATCTCTTTAAAAAATGTCGCTTGACATTGGGAAGTATAATCCGTAACAGATTCTATTGCCATTAGCTCTAAGCCATATCCGTCAAAGACGGTGGCGAGATCTCCTAAATCTTCTATCTCTACTTCTATCTTAACCTCTACTCCCTCTTCATCACCATCAACTATATAGGAGTCTGAGAATTCGGAGCAGATATTTTTTATAGAGTTTTTCACTTTTTAGCTTTAGACATTTTCTTGTATTTAGATTCTTTTTTAATTAAATTAAAAACAATTAGGTGCTTACCTTCTTGCATAGCTTCCGCTGCATTTTTGCCATTTAACTCTTTTCTAGGTTTATTTAACCAGCAGGTTGCATCATAAGTTCCATACATCTTGGACAAGCAATCCATTATTTGAAAAAAATTCACTATAATATATTACACAAAAATAAATCTAGGTGTATCTCTTATAAGAATGGGCACTAAAAAAACTCCCAAATTTACAATCCCACAGATACCACAAAAAATAGTGGTTCAATGCGAGAAATTAGACGAAAAGCAACTTTTGTTTTTATCAAAGTCATTAAATGATAAAACTAAAATTTTATTCATTAATGGCCCCGCAGGCTCCAGCAAAACATACATGGCGGTTTATTCAGCACTTAGGCTTTTAAGTGGAAATGATGACTTAGATTTACTATATGTAAGAACTGTCATAGAAAGCGCCGAGAAAGGACTCGGGGCGTTACCCGGAGATCTTCAGGAGAAATTTAATCCCTATATGGCGCCTCTAAATGACAAGCTCGAGGAAATGCTTCCTAAGAATACAACCGATAAACAACACCTGTTGTCTGAAGGGAGGATTTCTGCATTGCCTATAAATTTCATAAGAGGTGCTAGTTGGAAAGATAAAATAGTTATCGCTGACGAAGCTCAGAATTTTACTTTTAAAGAACTCACTACATTAATTACTCGAATCGGAGATGGCACGAAAATATTTGTTTGCGGGGATTCCATGCAAAGCGATATCAATGGTAAAAGCGGTTTTTCCGCCATGTGTAAATTATTTAGCGACTATAAAAGCAGACAAAAAGGTATAGAATATTTTGAGTTTACAGAAGAAGATATTAAGAGAAGTAAATTACTGAAGTTTATTATATCTAAGCTAAATACTGAAAAAAAAGTGTAAATTATCACTATGATAGAATTTTATAATGTTCGTAAGCGTAAAAAAGTCCAAATCGCAGATGAAGACGTTGAAAAGCGTGTTCTCGAAAGCAAAACAAAGACTGGCTCTACCCGTCTAAGATATGCATTTGCTGCCGTGGATGATGACGGCACAAAAATGTTAAAGTTTTGCAAAAAAGAAGATTACGATAATTTTAACTGATGCCTCTGTGGGAGGTCATAGCTTATTCCATAGCGGCTCTAGCGTCTTCTGCAGCGACTCTAGGGGCTGTTTGGCTGCGTCATAAACTAAACAAAGATTCTAAGTGCGGCGCGATTGAGAAAGAAGCAAAGCATAATGAAAATGTTTACACTGCCCTTCACTATACAATGGAGGAGATGGGTGGAGATCGAGCTTATGTTATGGAGTTCCATAACGGTATACATTATTTTTCTGGCAGAAGTCAACAGAAGTTTAGTTGTTCTTATGAAATAGTAGAAGAAGGCATAAGCTCAGAAGCTCCCAACTCTCAAGACCATAAAGTTTCCAATTACCACAAATACATTAAAGAGCTAGTAGATAAACAAAAATTTGCTTACGAAAATATAAATTCTTTAGAAGATCATATCTTCTCAAATTTATTAAAACATAAAGGAGTCAAGGGAATATATAATGTTCCTATAAAAACTTTAAACGGCAAAATAATTGGTATCCTTGGCGTAGACTATGTAAGACCTATCACTGAAGGATTTATGAAAAACTCAGAAGAGGATGTACAGAAATTTATGAAAAGACAAGCGAGAGTAATCGCAGGGTATCTTTTATAATTGAATTTTATTATAAAATTTGTTATATTATAAGGTATGAACTGTGATTATTGTAGCTCTTGCGGCGGTAAAGTAGAATATCTCTTAAATAAACCAAACTTTTGTCCTAACTGTGGTTCCCCTATGGGTGGTTCTTCAACAGTTGCTAAAAAAGCGCCAACTCCTATCAAAAGAACTCCTGTTCGCCCTGAACCCGCGACAGAAGACCCTGAAGGGACCGATGTCAATTATGTCCCCTCCTTAAGAGGTCTTCAGTATGAAGTTGATCAAAGCGCTGGAGGTATTGGGAGAAACCACGGGACTATAGGAGATTTATTTAAAAGCGCTAATCCCGGAAATCAATCTGTGGAGAATACGCCAGCTCAAAAAACGCAGGTATCTCCGAAAGCCACGGCTAGTAAAAAAAGCACTTCCTCTTCTCAATCCCCAAATGTTATGCCTGATGCAATTAAGCAAAGCATAAGAGAATGTGGAAGTTCTGCAGATAAGCCTGTGGATGTCGACTAAAAAAGATAAGAAGTCAAAAAATAAAACTCCTCCCGAAAAACTTTATTCTTATGAAGATCGGGCAAAAGACATAGATCGGGAGCTTGCAAAGAGAAGGCCCAAATGGTTTCTTAACTCTATAACATGGTTTGACTTTGAAGATGTATGTCAAATCATAAGAGCTCACATTTATCAAAAATGGGACCAGTGGGATCAATCTAGGCCGCTAGAACCGTGGGCTAATAGGATTATATCAAACCAGATTAAAAACATCCTTAGGAATCATTATAGTAATTTTGTTAGACCTTGCTTAAACTGCCCCTTCAACCAAACTGAAAACGCCAACCCTTCAAAGATAGGGTCTTTGTGCGGGTTTACTCCCTCAGGAATGCAAGATTCTTCTTGTCCCTTATATGCGAAGTGGGAAAAAACAAAAAAGTCTGCATATGATATTAAAATGGCAGTAACAATAGAATCAGAGCAAGGGACTGTTTTGCAAATTGCACAAGATGTCTTTAATATTGATCATGCCACTCATAAACTTCACATAGAAATGAGAAAGGTGTTACCTGTGAAACAATATGAGATTTATGACATGCTTTTTATTCAGCACATGGAGGAGGAAGATGTAGCTAAAGCGCTTGGATATAAAAGTAATGAAAAAGGGAGAAAAGCTGGATACAAACAAATTAAGAATCTAAGAAAGAAATTTAAAGACCAAGCAATCATTTTAATAAAAAAACTAGACATTTGCATATGAAACTATCAGACGATCAAAAAAAACTTATAGATGAAAATCACTCTAAAATTCCTGATTTAATAGAACTCACTCGAAAGGTATTTGGTGATGACGAAATAGATGGGCGCAGCAAGGAGGGCAGAGCGGTAAGAAAATATTGCGTAGAAAATAAAATAGATTTTAAAACTACCAAACACAAAAAAGTAAAAAGCATAACCTTAAGCGATGAGCAAAAAGAATTTTGCTTAGAGTATGCTAGAGACGGCATGAATGCCTATCAAATTGCTGCAGTTTTATTTCCAGATGATAATATTACCCCTTTAAGCAGGGAGACTTTAGATATTACTAACTTTCTAAATGAAAATGGGCCTGAGGGTCAAATTAGCGAACCTACAGGTTTTAGGTTTGAATATATCCCTCCTAAAACTTCTACTATATTGGTTAATAAAGTTAATGAAGTTACAAGTGAAGATTGGCAGCCTAATAAACTTTCAATTGCCCAAAGAGAATGTATAGATTCTTTAAAACGATATCTTGCGTCTCCTAGGTTTGTCCAGACTATAGGCGGATATTTGGAGGTTAATGATAGAGAGTTATTTGAGGCAGAGTTTATAAGAGCTATACATGATAAACCTGATCTAACAACCGATGAAGTTAATTTATATATTAATGTTTGTATTGATTATATTAATTTAAAACATATTCAAAAGGCAATGAATAAATTGGATAAAATGTTTGATGAGGCCGAGAGCCAGCAAGAAATGACAGTTCGTCTTGCGGAACTCCTAAAAACTAAAAGCGACGAATACAATCAATGCGAAAAACGAATGGAATCGTTAATTCAAAAACTTCAAGGAGATAGAGCAAAAAGAATTAGTGCTGAAAGAGATAAATTTGCGTCTATACTTTCTTTAGTTCAAATATTTCAGGACGAAGAAGAAAGAAAGAGAATGATCCGAATAGCCAAAATGCAACAAGAAGCAGTAAAAGCCGAAGCCAAGCGTTTTGAAGAAATGCCAGAGTGGAAAGCTAGGATCTTAGGCATAGGCAACGAAGAAATTTTATGAAGAAAATAATTGTAACTGGCGTAACTGGTCAAGACGGAAGTCACATGGTTGACTATCTGATTGATTTATTAACTGAAGAGTTTGGTAAGACAGACTTTAAAATATATGGAACCATAAGAAGGCTAAGCGTAAAGAATCATGATAACATCCTACACTTGCAAGACAATCCATATTTTGAATTAATAAATATGGATCTTAACGATGCGCATAGCATAAGGGATATTGTTTTAGATATCCAACCTGATTATTTTATTAATTTTGCAGCTCAATCATTTGTTTCAGGAAGCTGGGATTACCCCATCCAAACTTGGGACACCGATACGAATGCGGTGCTTCATATACTAGAGTCGATTCGAAGATTCGCTCCCCAATGCCGTTTTTATAATGCAGGTTCTTCTGAAGAGTTTGGGGATACTATATCAAGTGTTCAAGATGAGTACCACCCCCTTAGACCTCAATCTCCATATGGAGCCGCAAAGTGTGCTGCTAGACACTTAGTAAGGGTATACAGGGAGTCTTATGGATTATATGCCGTACAAGGGTGGTTGTTCAACCATGAAGGAACTAGAAGGGGAATAGAATTTGTAACTAGAAAAATTTCACATAATATTGCAAAGCTTAAAATAGCTTTAGAAAATGATAAAGATATTCCTGTGCTATCATTGGGGAATCTGGAAGCGAAAAGAGACTGGAGTGACGCAGAGGATTTCATGTCTGGAGTATGGGCCATGCTTAATCAGGAGGAACCCACAAACTATGTACTAGCAAGCGGAGAGACTCATACTATAAGAGAATTTCTTGAAGAATGTCTAAAGGTGGCAGAAATAGATTTCGAAAAAGAAGGAGAAGGTGAAGAGGAAAAATATTACTTCTCAGACCCTAGAGACCCTTCTGTCCGTAATCTAGTGGTGAAAATAGATCCTAAGTTTTATCGTCCTGCCGAAGTCCATCTCTTATGCGGAGACCCGTCTACTGCAGAGAAAGAGTTAAGCTGGAAAAGACATACAGACTTTAAAGGTCTCGTAAAGAAAATGTACAATAACGATTACAAAATATTATCTAAATGAAGCAAAGAAAGGTTTTTATAGCCGGTCATAGAGGCATGGTTGGTTCGGCGGTTTTAAATAACTTAAAACTAAAAGGTTACAATAACATAATTACTAAAACCCGAAACGAGCTAGATTTAACTAAGCAGGAAGATGTTGAGGCGTTCTTTCGTTATGAAAAAATTGATTATGTAATTTTATGCGCAGCAAAAGTCGGAGGCATATTAGCTAATGATACTTATAGAGGTGATTTTATATATGAAAATTTACAAATCGCATCAAATGTAATTAAGTCGTCGCAAGCAAATGGTGTTTCTAAATTAATTAATCTTGGTTCTTCGTGTATTTATCCCAAGGAGTCTGAAATTCCTATTAAAGAAGAATACTTGCTCACTGGGGTTTTAGAAAAAACCAACGAACCTTACGCTATCGCTAAAATCGCCGCGCTCAAGATGTGTGAGGCATTCTACCATCAGCATGGAAAGAATTTTTACTCTTTAATGCCATGCAACCTTTATGGCCCTAGAGATAATTTTGAACTACAAACCTCCCACGTTCTCCCTGCTTTTATAAATAAAGTTCACACGGCAAAACTTTTAAAACAAAAAGAAGTAGAAGTATGGGGGACAGGGAAACCCTTAAGAGAGTTTCTTTATGTAGATGACTTATCCAGAGCTGTATCTCACTGTCTTGAAAATGTAAATGCTAAAGATATATATAATCAAGATATATCTCATATTAACTGTGGGTCCGAAGAAGAAGTGTCTATTTCAAAGCTAATGGATATAATCCAAGATGTTGTAAATTATAAAGGTGACATAATTTTTGATAAAACAAAACCTGATGGAACCTTTCGCAAAAAAATGGATAACACTAGAATGCAAAGCTTGGGGTATAAAAGTTCCACATCCCTAAAAGATGGAATAGGTAAAACATACGATTGGTTTAAGGAAAATATTTGCTAAATGGATGCTCCACTGGAATATATCTGTAAAGAATGCGGGAAAGAATTTAAATCCGAAAGGTCTCTTCACGCGCATTTAAAAAAACACAACTTAACTGTCGCAGAGTATTATACTAAATTCTATCCAAGATATAACAAGCTTACAGGGGAGCCTTTGCCATTTAAAAATAAGGCGGATTATTTTAGCGATTATTTTTCAACCTATCAACAGATGATCAAATGGTGCAATGCGTCTGATCCTATAGAAGTAAAAGAGTATCTAGGAAAAAGGCTAAAAGATCGTATTAAGTATAAGGGCCTAGAGTATGGACCTTCTCATTTAGACATGAGGACAAAGAAACTGCCTCCTATAACTTTTTATAAAAGAATATACGGCAGCTACTCAAAAGCATGTGAAGAATGCGGAGTAGAGCCTTTATATAATAAATCTCTTCCTTCTGAATTTTGGGAGTCTAATAAAGAAATAGAAGACTTAGATATTTTTATAGATACAAGAGAACAACAACCTTTGGAGTTTAATAACTCTACAAGTATGAAATTAGATTTCGGGGACTATACAATAGGCGGAGATCATTATGACTATACTTATATAGATAGAAAAAGCGAGAGTGACTTTAAAGGGACACTAGGTATAGGCTTTGATAGATTTAAAAAAGAGCTAGATAGATGTAGAGAGTTCAATAGTTATTTATATATAGTAATAGAGAGTGATATAAAGAAAATATATAAGAACAACAATTTCGGGCCACATAAAGCTAATCTTGCGTATATTTTTGTAAATATGCGCAACTTAATAAAAGACTATCCACGAAGATGTCAATTTATATTTACTGGAAGCAGAGAGAAATCTATTGAATTAATTCCTAAACTTTTATATTATGGTAAAAGGTTATGGCAAGTAGATATACAATATTTTTTAGACTTGAAAGATTATGAAGATAAAAGCTAACATTCATGATGCTGTATGCAATCCAACAAAGCCTTGGCCGGATTTAATTGTAGATAAGTCTGACATCGAGGGAGCAGGGAATGGACTGTTCTCTAATAAATTCATTCCAAAGGGTAGGCCGATATGTGAATACAAGGGAGATATTTTATCTAATGAGCAAGTTAATGCATTAGGTATAGAAAATCAATTTTATATTCTTGCTTTAGGTGATCCCCCTATGTTAGACCTTGGAGGTAAAGTGTTAACTACTATAAATGCTGATCCAGAGAAAGCTAAGGAAATTGGCTTTGGGGGGTTTGCCAATGATTTGCATACTAAATACCCAGAGGAAATTATAAAGGCTATGGATAAAGCGTCTAGTTTAGGAAAAGCTTTTCGAGAGAAGTTAGGTACTTTCATTCATTCTTTAGATTTTAATAAAAAACTTTCCCATAAAAACAGAAAGACACTAAGGAAAGAAATGAAAAAGGTAGCTCGTGCAGAGGCAGGGGTGACGGCATCCTACGCTTCTAATGGGTATAACGCTACTTATATTAGAATAGAGGGTCTTCCTTGTTTTATGTTAATGTCGATTAAAGAGATATATCCGGGGGATGAAATATATGTTCCTTATGGACCTGGCTATTGGAAAGCTTATAATGAACAAAAAGCAAATACAAAAGATTAAAGAAATCGTTGGGTACAATCCTGATCTTCCTGAGCACAAGCGCTTATTGCGTAGACTGAAGAAAGAATATCAAAAATTACCTAGAGACAAGAAGGTAAATCTTCTCGAAGATTTAAAGAGAAACTTCGGGGAAACAGAATGAGTTGGGACGCTCCAGCTTCCCATATAAAAACCAATAAGGATACTCATATCAATGATATCCTCTTGGAGAAAGAAGGTTTCCTAGAAGACGCAGAGGCAAAGATCCTTCTTTATAAGTTTCTTAGGGAAAATATAACTTTCTCTGTTGATCTTTTAAGTGGAGTTAAGTTATTCCCTTTTCAACATATGGCTATTAAGTCTATGTTTGAAGTAGATTATTTCTTAGGTATTTGGTCTCGAGGAATGTCCAAATCATTCACTACAGGCATCTATGCCTATATGGATGCAATCCTCAATCAAGGAGTTGAGATTGGAATAATTTCAAAATCCTTTAGGCAGTCTAAGCTTATTTTTAAAAAGATTGAAGATATTGCTAATAAACCTGCTGCTAGATATTTGTCCCAGTGTATTACAAAAACATCAAAAACGAATGACCAATGGACCATGGAAATTGGTCAGTCGCGCATCCATGCGCTACCTTTGGGAGATGGTGAAAAGCTTCGTGGTTTTAGATTCCAAAGGATAATTATAGATGAGATGTTACTCATGCCTGAGCGCATATATAATGAGGTTATTGTTCCTTTCCTTTCGGTAGTTGAGAATCCAACAGAGAGGGAAGATATGGCAAAGGCAGAGGATGCATTAATCGCCGCAGGAAAGATGAAAGAGGAGGATAGGTATATATGGCCAAACAATAAGCTCATAATGCTATCTTCTGCGAGTTATAAGTTCGAATATTTATATAAGCTCTATGCGCAGTTTGAGGGGCTTATAGATGGCACTCTCCCAAGTAAAGGCGATACTGCAAGAAGAGCTATAATGAAGTTTAGCTACGATTGTGCTCCAGAAGCTCTATACGACCAAAATCTTATTAATCAGGCCAAAGCGAGTATGAGCGAATCTCAATTTGGCAGAGAGTTCGGAGCTATTTTTACTGATGACAGCAGTGGGTACTTTAAGATATCTACTATGGCTAAATGTACAATACCAGAAGGTCAAGAGCCCAGTATAGAAGTAAAAGGAGTAGATTCTGACAAATACATTATATCCTTCGACCCCAGCTGGGCCGAGAGTGAGAGCTCAGACGATTTTGCTATTCAGGTCTTTAAGATGAATGATGATACCGAAACAGGAACACTGGTTCATGCGTATGCCGTACCCGGAGCAAAACTCAAAGATCATATAAATTATTTTCATTATCTTCTAAACAATTTTAATATTGTGGGAATCGTAGGAGACTATAACGGTGGAGTTCAGTTTATAAATGCTGCAAATGAAAGCTCTTTATTTAAAAAGTCTAATATTAAAATAAAAACAATAGAAGCCGATTTATGTAAGCCTGAGAGCTATCAGAATGACTTATTGCAAATGAAAAGGGAATACAATATATCCGAAAGACATTATTGCATATTAAGAAAGCCTACATCTCAGTGGATAAGACAAGCTAACGAATTGTTGCAATCTAACTTTGACCATAGAAGAATATGGTTCGCCTCGAGGGCGTCTGGAGATAATTATACCAGTCAAACTCGTAAGAAAATTCCTATTTCAAAGTTGCAATTTATATCTCATGAGTCTTACGAAGAGAAGCAGTCAGACGCTGCGAAAATGATAGATTTCGTTGAGCATCAAGAGGATATGATTAATGTAACTAAAAGTCAATGCGCTTTGATTCAGATCACCACCTCCTCGACAGGAACTCAAACATTTGATTTGCCACAAGAACTCAAACGCCAAACTGGTAGGGACAAAGCCAGAAAAGACTGTTATTCTGCTTTAGTGCTGGGAAACTGGTTTACAAAAGTTTATTATGATATGAACCGCGCTAAACAAGCGGCTGTGACCTCAAGCTTCACTCCGTTCATGATATAAAACTAAAAGTCTAAAGTAGACTTTTACAACTTTACATAGACTTTCAATAGACTTTTGGGGTACTTTAGTGTATGATATAACATCATGCCTCAAAAAAGAAAATATACAAAAAAATCTAAATACTGGAATCAGTTTGATCCTCAAAAAAAAGATCTAGAGGATATTCTTACTGCAGACGGCAGGCCTTTACACGAAGTCGTTGCGTCTCACGGAGAGGCTTATTACGAGGCTGTAGCCAGCTCTTACACTAGACACGCTACCACTGGCAACCGAGGCGCTTCTACCCGAAGTAGATCAAATGCGGCGGCGACAAGTGATTACCAAGCCAGATTCGCAAATATTTCCAATGGGATGCTGCCATGGGCAAACACAGGCTCTTACATTACCGTCCAAGATGCTATATTATTATGTCAAAAGGCATATTGTAATATAGCTATATTTAGGAATGCTTTAGACATTATGGCGGAGTTTGCAAACTCTGACATATACCTAGAAGGCGGGACAGAAAAATCCAGAGAGTTTTTATATAAGTGGTTTGATAAAGTTAGACTGTGGGACTTAAAAGATCAATATTTTAGAGAATACTATAGAAGCGGAAATGTATTTATGTACCGCTTGGATGGCAAGTTTTCTACAGAGGATTTAGCTAAAATGACCACGGTCTATGGAGCTGCAGAGGATCGCTATCCTTGGAATACAAAAAGCTTTAGAACCTTTGGTCTTAAAAAGGGAACGCTACCTGTCAAGTATGTCATGCTTAATCCTTATGATATTATTGCTACCAGAGCTCTCACTTTTTATTATGGTAGGTATTTTAAAATTTTAAGTGAATATGAAATTGAATCCCTTAAGGATCCCAAAACAGATCATGATAAAGAAATTTTTGAAAGCCTACCTCCTGACATAAGAAAAAAAATTAAGAATAATGAATACTCTCAAGATGGGGTTACCATGCTGCTAGATCCGGGCAGATTAATTTATTCTTTTTATAAAAAACAAGACTATGAACCTTTCGCTATTCCCTTTGGGTTTTCAGTCTTGGATGATATTAACTGGAAAATTGAACTTAAGAAAATGGATCAAGCAATAACTCGTACTGTAGAAAATGTTATACTGCTTATAACAATGGGGAATGAGCCTGATAAAGGAGGCGTAAACCCTGTAAACTTTCAAGCAATGCAATCTTTGTTTAAAAACGAAAGCGTTGGTAGAGTTTTAATTTCTGATTATACCACGAAGGCTAATTTTGTAATACCTGATTTAAATAAAGTTCTTGGCCCTGAGAAATATGAAATTGTCAACAATGACATCAGAGAAGGATTGCAAAACATTATTGTTGGGGAAGAAAAGTTTTCTAATAAGCAGATCAAAGCGGAAATATTCTTTGAGAGGTTAAGAGAAGCGAGAGAAGCCTTTCTCAGTGATTTTCTGCAGCCTCAAATCAAAATGGTCTGTCAGGCCATGGGGTTTAGGAAATTCCCTAAAGCGAAGTTTACAGATAAAGATATTAAAGACGAGGTTCAATTTCATCGAGTAACCACTCGTCTTATGGAGTTAGGGGTACTTACCCCACAGCAAGGAGTTGAGGCTATGGAAACAGGAATATTACCTCGAGCATCTGAGCTTGACGAGGCTCAAGAGGGATATGTGGAATCCCGATCTAAAGGATATTATAATCCACTGGTTGGAGGCGTGCCTACAGTAGAGGCTCCGGGAGCTCCCTTAGAAAGAGATATGAAGGAAAAAATTGCCGAAGAACAGGTCTACGACAGAAGAGAAGGGCCTATTCCAGAAGGACAGTCGCCTGAGATTACCAATACTCCTCAAGAGCAAGGTAGACCTCAAGGAGCTACAGCGAAAATGTACAGTAGGAATGGTATACAAAATACCGTATACGCTACCGAACAACTTCTTAAAACTATAGAGGCGAAAATGAAAGAACAATACAATATAAAAAGAATGTCTAAGCAAAAAAAGGAACTTGCATCTAAACTTTGTGAAAATATTGTAAGCGCCAAAGAAATTAACGAGTGGGAAACTTCTGCAATAGAATGCATAGAAGACATAGAAAAGATGTCTTTCTTGCAGTCGCTTCCTGAGATTGGCGAGATTGCAGCGGCTCACGATTTGGGCTTTTATCCCGCTGCTTTATTATATCATAGTAAAAATCTTGAGGACAAAGAATATTAATTAGTGTATCATATTACGAAAACTTTTTATCATGAATAACAAAATTATCCACAACGACTTTCAAAGCGAAGTAAAAATCGAAGGGTCTTCTGCAGAAGTAGAGATTACAAAAACTCTTAACTGGGAAGATATTCCTAGCGAAAACCGTGATGCTTATACTGGAGAAGCAAAAACAAAGAAGCAATGGGAAAAAATCGACAAAAAAGAGTTAGATCGCGACACCAAGAAAGAGAAAGAAGAGCATGAAAAGGACGCCGTAAAAGATGATCAGTCCAAGATTAAAAAGCTCAAGAAGGGCAAGCCCTCCGAAAAGAAAAGCGTGGAAGAGCATGATTTAAAAAAGGATGAAGAGTTAGATAAAGAAGACAAGACCAAGATCGAAAAAGCCGCGATGATAAAGAAGGCTATGACGAAACCTATGGTAAAAAAGGCAATGACTAAACCCATGGCCACTACTAAGAAGGCGAACACGAGTTGCGCTGAAGAGTCTGAGGCGAAGAAAGGCAATCTCCCTCCATGGCTAAAAAAAGACAAGGAAGAGCTTAAAGAAGACGACAAGAAGGAAAAAGAAGAGCATGAAAAAGATGCCGTCAAAGACGATAAAGATCAGATTAAAAAGTTAAAGAAGGACGAAAAGGAAGATAAGAAAGCTGAGAAAAAAGACAAAGAGTCTAAAGCTTCTTACGATGAACTTTGGGAAAATTACGCCGCAGAACGTTTTAATAAAAAAAAAAGAAGTGAGCTGAAAGATAGCGACTTCCTCGATCCAGATCGAAGATCTTTCCCTGTTGTTAACTGCAAGAATGTAGCTGCTGCTGTAAGTACTTGGGGGATGTATAAAGGCCCTATGAGCTTTGAGACATTTAAGCGTAAGTTAACTGCTCGTGCTAAAAAATTAGGGTGCGAAGGTTCTCTACCTAAAACTTGGAAAGAAAAAGACAAATAATTTTTAAAATTTTCTTTCTATTATTATAATAGATGTTATATGGAAGAAATAACATCCCCTCCTTTAGGTTATAAGACATGTCCAGTAAAAGTTGAAAGAGATTTATTGCCCTACGATAGCGTAAGGTCAAGAATAGAATCTCAAAAACTTTTAAAATTTTTCGGGAAGAAGAGCTATCGCGTAGGATTATGTATTCATGAGACTGAAGGGTATGCGCCATTTGCATATCTATCTAAGGCATTAAAAATACAGCAAGAAAACAAAGAGGCTGTTTTTTTCCCTTGCATAACATCTCACCGTATATTGCTGGAAGCCATAAAAGCTTTTTGTTTTTTTATTCCAGCCCCCAATGTGTTTCAACATTTTTTTACTATAGCTCCTAATGCTTTTTATACAGATTTAACTCCAGAGGAAAAAATTGTTTCAGATATCAAGATATTAAACTCAATGGATGAAGTTTTAATATCAAATGGGCATCCCTATGAAAGCCTTATTGATAAACCTATGCTTAAAGCCAAGGCAGATGAAGCCTTCACTTTTGACCTATCTGAACAACAATGCATATAAAGAAAATATCTTATATAATTGCCTCTCGAAACGATAACTATTGCGGAGACTCAGTAGGAAGGCTTCAAACTACATTAAACCACACTGGGAGTATACTAAAATCTCATGGGGTTCTGGAAGACTCTGAAATAATTTTAACAGACTGGGCGTCTCCTGAAACTAATGGTCCTCTCAGGAATACATTAAGACTAAATGAAGAGGCTAGATCTATATTAAAAATTGCAGAAGTCCCCTTTGGTGTTGCTAAAAGATACCAAAAAGATTCTCCTTTCTCGGAGGTTCATGCTATGAATGTAGGGTTCAGGAAAAGCCGAGGGAAATTTTTTGCAAGGATAGATCAAGACACTTTAATTGGAAATAGATTTGTAAAATGGTTTTATGAAGATTTTTATAGGCAAATCGATAGCCCTCCCGAGGTGAAACTGGCTTTCTCTGGGCGCAGAAATCTTAGTAAAGATCAAAGCCTAGATTATAAAAATTGGGTACTAAAGGAAGACAAATCACATTTAGTGGAAATCTGTCATCCCAATAACTACTACTCCCGTATATTGCCTCACAAAAAAAATATGTTTATGTTTTATGGGGGCGCAGTAGGAGTAATGATGGTAGAGAGAGATTTATTTTTAAAAGAAAAAGGCTTCAATGAAGATTTTATATACATGAACAATATGGATACTGAGTTCATGAATAGGTTAAGAAATCATTCCTTAGTTTATAATTTAGGGCTAAGAGTGCAAGCCGACTTTTATCACCTTAATCATGAGAGAAATGATGGTGCGGCGGATGATATCTCTCAGCCTCATGCAGATCAAGATGGATGCAGGCTAACGAATGATCTCACTATAAGAAGTCAAAAAATAGAAAATAAAAATAGCGATGACTGGGGGTTAAATAAAGAAGACATTAAAGTGTATAAGTTTGTATGAAGAAATACATCGTTACCGATAGAAGGACTGGGCTCGGAGATGTCTTGCTAAATCTTAGCGCCTGTTGGTACTTAGGTCAAAGATATAACCGAGATGTAATAATTGATTGGAGGAGACTCCCTTATAATTTAAAAAATACCGAGACATGGACTAGGTATGAGGTGAATCTTTTTCATTGCTTATTCATGTCCCCTCCTCAACTGCAAGGGGTAAACTTTTTATTCCCTGAAAATTTTGATGAAATATCTTTTGGCCCCAAAACAAAAGAGGGATACCCCTTTGATTTGGATCATCTTCCTATTGTCTGCCAAGAGTCTACTTCTTTCAAAACCGAAGACAAACTACTAAAAGATAAGAGTCATAAATTTGTCAGATGCTCTATGCGAATGGGCCAGAAGAATGAATGCTTTACCCGGCTAAGAACTATAAACAAAGAGAATTTTAATTATTGGTTCTTTATAAATTCAATGCCTTTATGCATCCCTATTCAGGATCAAATAGATAAATTCCGGAGAGCCATAAACTCGAAAACAGTAGGAATACACTTCAGGCATGGAAACGGGGAGGATTGGTGGATGGCAGGAAAACCTAAGTTTAATAATTTAGAAGAGACTGTTGATCAGATAATAAAAAGTGCAGAAAAAAATTTAGAAGGACCCCTAGATGAATACAATTTTAAGATATTTTCGGATAGCCCTTCGGCTAGAGATATGTTGTATAATAAATTACCCAATGCAGAAAAAAGTGACTCTGAATTACCTGAAGAAGGTAAAGGTCCTCTCCATTTTGACACACAATCATATCCTATAAAATCCTTGCAAGATAGCTTTCTTGATATGATGAAGTTAGCGCATTGTACTTATCTATTGTATACCGAACACAGCACTTTTTCCATACCCGCCATTCATAACATATCTAAAAAGAGATCATTTAAATTATTTAAATAAGTGTATATCATAAGACTATGGAATCTCAAATTAATAGTATAACTTTTGGCCCCCTTTCTAAAGAATGGAGAGAATTAGCAGATAAACCAAGCACCCTAATTCCCCTTGAGGTAAGTGAAATAGATTACAAGCACCCTCCCTTAAATGACTCAAAAGAAGTGGAAGCGGAATTAAAATATATAGCGCATGTAATAGAAAATCACGAATTCACTGCAGCGGAAAGAAAAGATTTAGATAAAAATTTCGTCAAATTAATATTTAATTATGCCGATGAAAACGATTTAAATTATGACAAAAAAAGCATTGGAGATATTGTAGAAGATTTTGCGAGGCTAATTATTAGAGTAAAAGATAAGTATAATAGAGCTCGCCCCTATCAAGTAGCTCAAGCTAAAGGTTTAGAGTTTAAATATAACAAAACAATACAAGGGGCCGGAGGTACTGCAAATAGCCCTAGCTATCCTAGTGGCCATACTGCTCAAGCTTATCTGGCTGCAGAATTAGTTGCTAAAGGAAATCCTGATCATAGGGATAATTTGATGGCAATTGCCGAGAAAGTTGCAATGGCCAGAATAAAAGAAGGGGTTCATTTTCCGAGTGATAATGAGTTTTCGAAAGTTCTTGTGAGAAACTATGTTCTGCCAAAACTAGATAAAAAAGTGTATTTAAATAAAATGTCTGCAAATAAACCATATAAATATACCGCAAAGTTTAGTGAAGAAATTTTAGCTACTAGTAAAATTGAAAGCGGCGAATGGATGATGAGCAAAGCTTCTTTAGAAAAGCTAGCTCCACTAATACCAAAAGATATAGACTTTGAAAAAAATATTGACCTTATAGGAGTAGCATTTAATGCGGCTGTTGTAAATCGGTTTAATAAGAATGACGATGGGATCGATACAAAAACAGCGTTAGCTATAAAAGATTATTTTGTAAATAAACCAACAAATATAGAGCATCAAAAACAAAAAGTAGTAGGACATATAGTTTCTAGCGCTTTCAGTGAATATGGTAGTAATGAAATAATTGACGATGAAAAAGCTAAGGATATTGATGGGCCTTTTAATATTGCTTGTGCTGCTGTAGTATATAGAACAGTTAATAGGCAATTCGCAGACTTAGTGGAAGATGACGGAGAAGGGTGGGGGCAAAAAATATCTGCCAGTTGGGAGATAGGATTTAATCAGTATAATATTGCTGTAGGTTCTAAGAATTTAGAAGAAGCCGAAATAGTAAGTGATCCTGAAAAAGTAGAAGAGCTTGCGGGGTATTTAAAAGCAAATGAAGGTCCCGGGGAACTCGAGGATGGCCGGAAAGTATACAGGCTAGTTACGGGTGATATTTATCCTCTCGGGATTGGGTTCACAACTAACCCAGCAGCTGATGTAGAAGGCTTAATAGTTAGACAAAATAAGAACGAAACACCAGAGGAAGAAGCGGTTACTTTAGCGTTGGATATTTGCCCTGATTGCATAGAGGTTAAAGACAAATTTATTAAAAATTTAAAAAGTGACGAAAATAAAATTTCACATTCACGCGAAGAAGTTGTAAATAGTAGTCATACAAACCATTTAAAACATATTATGGAAAACGATATCATAGATAAGCTAGAGCGTGTTCTCTCAGAGCACGATTATGCTAAAGAGTTTTCAAAGGAAGCTGTGGCTAACATCGGAACGGTAGTTCAAGATGCTATCCGAGAAAAAAGCGAAGAGTATGTTGCAGAGAAGGAAAGAGCTGCAAATGCTGAACGCGAATTAGCAGAATCCAAAGAAAACTTTGAGAAATCGGTAGCTGAAGTAGAAGAAAAACTTGCGGCTGCAGTAGAAAAGATCGCTGCTCTAGAGGCTGAGAGTGCTGAGCGTGACGCTAAAGAAGCGTTCAACACTCGCATGGGCCTTATTGATGAGCTTTATCAACTGGAAGATGAAGACAGAAAGATTTTGGCTTCCGAACTTGGTTCTATTGATACAAACGAAGAAGCTTTTGCTGAGTATCAAGAAAAGCTTGCCGTAATATGGAAGCATAAGAACAAGGAGTACATCCAACAGCAAGAAGAAGAATTCTCTCAAAGGCTTCAAGAAGAAGTTGAGAAAAAGATTGCTGAGATTGGAGTTGCTTCTGCTCAAGCTGAAGCTGAATCCGAAATCACAGTTGAAACTGCAATGGAAAACATGGAAGAAGAAAATTCTCCTATTCCTGCTAACAGCGAAGCTTCCACCGAAGAGCCTGAAACTATCGAAGATAAGTTTCGCAAGGCTTTCTCTAAAGAAAACTTTATTATCTCTTAACACTAAATAAAATGGCACTTAGACTATTACCGTTTAGACAATATGCTGAGCAAGATGTTATTAACATGTTTGCAGTCCAAGCCTCTGAGGTTCTGGATAAAACCGACTCCACTAATAATGGCGGCGGTGACCAAGGTGTATTTGTTAAAGTAACCGAAGGAGGTCTTAACGATGGGCCCACTACCTATGATGATGTTTATAAAAACTATCTGGGTATGGATCCTGCCAACGTTCCTTACGTTGGAAAAGACCAGTATCCTAGAGTTACTACAGAAGTAGGTGTTGCAAACAGTGGTGACAATGCCATTGGTGTGACTCTTTACCAAACCGCGAAGAATGACGAAAACGGTCAAAAACTTCTCTATTATCCTCAAAAGAAGCTCGAGCAACAAGCTGTGCTTCCGGGGGAATCTGTTCCTGTACTTAGCCGAGGAATCATTGCGATTTCTGCTAGTGACGGTACAGCTAATGGAGCTCAAGGAATTGACCTTTCCGCTGAAATTGCCGCAGGAACTAATGTTGTTGGAGCTGGCGTAGGACTTATCAATGGTGGTAAGCTCGCTCTCGCCAATGCCAACATTGGAGCTGCTAACGGACAATTCGGTACTATTCTCGCTACAGGATCTCGTTCTATTGGCGCTGACCAAAATGCTGATCAGTTTATCGGAAACGCTCCGGGTACTGGGCATTATGCTATCGTTCAATTCGACACTAACCTTATCGATGGAGCATAAGGAGATTTACGAAAATGAATATTACACTTAAACGCACCGAAGAACAAGTCGAGCTTATTAAAGCTATGGCTTCTAAAAACCGCGATGTCGCGTATGAAGCTCAAGCAATGCTTGCGACCTTTATTGGTCCTGTTCTTGCAGAGGTCATTAATAATGCACCTGTGCTTAGTAACATGTTTAGGCCTCTTCAGTATAACGCTGATGACAATCCTAGCCTTCCGTTAGATCTTTACTACGACATTACCGCAGAAGATTACATCACCGTTTATAGCCAGTCTATGCCCGGTGGTCTTCCAACCAACCAAGTCGCTCCTACCGCCAGCGAACTCAAAGTTGCTACTTACACTCTTGATAGTGCAGTAAGCTTTGACCGTCGTTATGCTGCCAAGAGCCGCCTTGATGTTGTAGGTAAAACTTTTACCCGTGTTGCCCAAGAAATCCTTCTTAAACAAGAAAAGACCAGTGCTAATCTTGTTTTGGGAACTCTTGCTGACAACAAAGACAACAGTCACGTTGCCGAAAACAAGGTTGCCGGATCATTCCTCCTTGCCGATTTGAACTCGCTTCTTACGGCTTCTAAGAGGCTTCATGCTTCTTGGAGTGGTGGAACTCCTGATCGCCGCGAAGACGGTCTTAATGTATTGCTTATCAGCCCTGAGGTTGTTGAGCAAATGCGTGAGATGGCCTTCAACCCGATCAATACCTCTACGGGGATCGCCAGTACCGCTACCCCCGGTATGGCTACAGACGAAGTTCGTAACAAGTTGTTCAATGCTAGTGGTGAAATGCCAAACTTCTTTGGCGTATCTCTGCAAGAAATCTGGCAGCTTGGGCCTAACCGTCAGTTTACTGACATCTGGAATGGCCTCACCGGTTACTCTGACACTGATCTTGTTGTCGCTATGAACACTAACCGTGACTCCCTCCTTCGTGTGGTTGCTACGGATAGTGAAAGCGGTTCTGAGTTCAGTCTCATGGCTGATGACCAATACAGCATCCGCCAGCAAAAGATCGGCTACTATGGCTCTCTTGAAGAAGGCCGTGTCGTTCTTGACAACCGTGTGATCTTGGGTACGAGAATTACTGCTTAATTTTATCTACTCACTCACTCCCCCGCAAGAAACCCGCCCATAGTGGCGGGTTTCTTTTTTTCACATAAAATTGAGTTTTGTGTAAAAAGGTTTATTATTAAGTACAACCCTTAATATATTGTTATGACTAAGAAAAAGACTAAATTAGATTCGTTGAAAACCACTAAAGGCACAACCCCCAAGAAAAGAGGGCGGCCTAAGAAATCCAAACTGGACGATCTTGATTTTGCAGACGGCAAAAAAGAAGAGCGTATTAGAAAGGCTGAAGAGTTAGAAAAATTAGTTGGTATTTCTGATGTAAATCCTTATGGCACCACCATAGCTTCTGTTTTCGAAGAGAAGTTAAAAGACATGTCATTAGTAGACCTCCAAGCTTTAGCGGTTAAAGTGGGGGAATTCCCGAGTGGAACTCAAACTTCTTTAAGAAATAAATTAAGAAAATCGTTCCGAGATAACCAGAGAGGCACAGGATCTTTTGTTTCTCCGTCTTTAGAGCAAGAGGTAGCTCAAGGTGTGGATAAAGATAGTGAAGCTTATAAGAAAGCTCTCAGATTAATGAAAGAAGGCTTGTAATGGCTAATCAATTTGGAGAGCTGGCATCTGGTATAGTACAATACGAATTTGATTATGTTACTGGATCAGATGCGGCTACCCAAGTTACTAAATGCTCTGGATGGCTGGAAACTAATCTAGGACAATTAAATACTTTACTTTATACTTCTTTTTATACGGGAGATATTGGTAAGGAGAATCCTGCATCATGGAAAAATCCCCTGCAACAAGAGGAGAACGCTATTTTTACCCAGCTCTACTTGCAAGATTATTATAATAGGGAATCTAGGATTATCCTTAGAAACTTCACTCTAAATAATACTGCGGGCACTAGTAGCACCTCAACTAGCGATTACACTATGACTCCTTGGACTACCCTAAGAGAAGGAGACACAACTATATCTAGAGAAGCTATAAAAATAACAGCAAGCTCGAGGACTGAGGCGGCTAGAGTATTTAAAGGTTATGCCGATGCAGCGGAGGAAAAACTAAAAGAATTAGTTTATTCTTATAATTACTACCAAAGCCATCCAAGACAAGTGGCTGGAGATGATGGAGATTAATAATGGCTAATCTTATTCCTGCTGGAGACAAAGCTGATATGGAAGCTGCAATTGAGGATATCCATGATACATTTGCGCGTCCCATAACTATATATAAAAATAAAAAAGAAATATTTGTAGCTACCAACCCTGTATTTGAAAGTAGTTACAATGCCTTGTATGCAAAGCTAAAAAATCCTCAAAAGAATGCAGAAAGAACGGTAGTAACCAAAATTCAAGTTGATGCAAGAATACAATATAGACCTGTTCAGGATGAGTCTGCAGCAGGCGGAGTAGGGGCACAGGTAAATGTTCAGTGGGGTACTGGAGAACTTCGCCTTAAATTAGACGAGACGGGATATTCTGCATTTAAATTCGCGACTAAAATAGAAATTGACGGAGTTATATGGAGAATAGTAACTGATGCGTCACGAGCTGGCTTATTCACGCCTCAATACTATGTATTATATTTAGAAAGAGATGAATAATGAAAAAAGGAAGAATGAGTCGAGCAATCTCTAGTAGAGAAAGCAGAAAATTAGAAAAAAGACTTAAAAAAGAAGTTTTGACAACAGCTAATAAAGCTGTAGAAAAAGCTAAAGCTTTAATGTTGGCTGAATTTGATGCGCATCCTATAACCAAAGAAATCAAAAGCGGGCCAAGAGCCACAAATAGTAGTGGTACTTTAGGAGGTGTGGGTAATTTATTCTCTTACATTGGCTTCAACCAAGGTCAAAAGCCTACTCGAGAAGTTCGTGAAATACTAGAGTCTTCCACAAAGTTAATAGGATTAAAAAAGACAGGGAAAGGGGAAATGGGATTTCAGATAATAATTGATTTGCCCAGTAAAGAAGAAATTGCTAAAGCGTCTCCCGTCCCATGGGCAGCGGCCAGAAGTTGGGTAATAGGTATAGAACAAGGTCTCTCGGGATTAGGGCAATATCTTGTTAAGCCCGACGCGGGGCGCTCTGGAAACGCTATAGAAGTCAGAGGTACACTAAGGTCAGGGAAATTTAAAAATACTAAATATATAAGCGCTATACTAAATAATTTACAACTTAACCTGATGAGTTTTCTTAAATCATGAAAGTACAATTTGATCATGAATTCCAGTCAAGTCTATTCTTATATTTAGACAATCATATTTTGTATAATGGAGAAGGATCTGGGATTACTCAAGGTATGAATTTTGCTTATTACTCCGAGACAAGTGACGTTGGTAGTATAGGAGGCACAGAACTCGCAGCGTTTTATGCACCGCAAAAGCAACTAGTTTCCGATGGAGTTCCCAGCGGAGATAATAAAGTATATTTAAATAACTCAACCACCGTTGCGGATGGATGGTATTATCAAAATGTAAATTCCTCAGAGTTGTTAGTAATAGACCATTACGAGGGAAGAATAGTGATGAACCCAGACTACTATGGGGATCCAGACTTATTAAATGTCAGCGGAAATTTTGCTACAAAAGATTTTAATATATATATTACAAACGAAAGCGAAGAGCAGCTATTTGTAGAAAATGAATTTATTTTGGCTGATGATAATGAAACTTACTTTGAAAGCATTAAAGGATTAAACCTTCAGAGATATGTGGTTCCTGCAGTTTTTATAAGTTTAAACAATACAGATAACATCCCTTATGGTTTTGGAGGTGAAGACGACACTCGAGAATATCCCAGAATAGTTTGTGTGGCAGATAGTAATTACGGGCTAGATGGCATATTATCTTTAGGGAGAGACATAAAGCAAACCTCTTTCCCTCAAATCCCATTTGAAGATTTCCCCTATGGTCAATTTTTTCATGTCAAGGGAAATGAATACTCTTACACTGGGCTAAAAGCAGATCATCCTAATTCAAGCTATGCCTACATAGAAAATTCAACTACTTCCAAACTATACGATAGGTCAAGTAATAAAATACCAAAAAACTTAAGAATAGGATTTATAGATTTGGAAGTCTCCAATATAAGATATCCTAGACAGTGAAAGATAGAGTAACATATGCCTCCCAAATACTTTATGTGGGACCAAGCGGTGTAGCGGGATCTCTAGGAGAAAGCCAAATTAGCGGTGTAGTTCCCACTCAGCTTCATCATATAAAATATATTGAACATAGCATAGAAGCCGAAAACGAGCATGTATACGGATATGGGAGCAAAGAGCCTATAGGAGAGGCTATAGTTTCTCCAGTTGATATATCTTTAGAGTTCCAATATAATCTTGCTGATGCACAGAATGAGAAGTGGCTAGGGTTTAATGTATCCGATTTTCAGCAGCCCTTTATATCAGGATTTTTGAATCAAGATAATGATGCGCAGAATTTCTATATTTTAACTGTTCAAAGAGGGGATGCGGTCACCACTAAAACTCAACAAGAGTTTATGCAAGAAGATTCTTCTACAGTTACCTCTTTTGGGAATGCGGTAATAGAAAATTATACTATTGAAGCCTCAGTAGATTCTATCCCGCAAGCCACAGTAAAGGTTATTGCGGATAATATAGATTATAATAATGGGGTAAAAAATCTCCCATGTCCAAATAATATAAATTGTAGTATAGATGACAAAGTTACTCTTCCGGCTCCTAGAGAAGACAATCTACAAGTAGACGCCCTGAGATCTGCTTATTTAAATCTTTATTTTTCTTCTGGAGAAATGCCTCAAGGCGGATATATCCTACCGTCAGAAAATACAGAGCCTTCCAATTTGAAATCATGCAGCTTGGAGTCTTTTGAGATAAATTTATCCCTACCAAGAAGAATAGCGCAAGGCTTAGGGCATAAACATGCGGTTTCAAAAAAAATAGAATACCCTGCTGAAGTTGAATTTTCATGCAATGCAGCGACGAAAGACATAGTAAGTGGAAGCTTGTTAGATATATTTTGTGCAGAAGGCAGAGATTTAATTGTATCCATCAATAATCCTAATAATGGAGAAGAGAATATAAATATAAAACTAAAAGATATTCACTTAGACTCCCAAATATCTGAACACTCCCTACTAACTCAAGAGTTTGTAAATTTAAATTTTAGCTCGCCCTTAGGAAAAGAGCATGATTCTAATGTAGGAATGTATGTTTCGGGAGTGGCTGGATTACCTCAGGAAACTTATTATGGAACTACGACGGGACAATTATATAATAACGAAACAGCAATAAGGTAATGTCATACGAAAATTATAATTTTGACAATCAAAAAGTATATTTGTCTGGTCAATTTCTAGAAGGAGTTCAATCTACAAGTACTAATTTTAAATACCCTGAAAAAGAAGTTTTAGGCGCTGGCTATACCACTCCCGTTGCTTTATCGGAAGAAGGAGAAATAAATGGGGATTTTGAAATTACTCGAGTGATTACCGAAAACGATCCTTTAACAGGATTCTTTCCAAACGGAATAGACGGAGCCTTAACTTATGGAGAACGAAAAGCCTATGTTTTTGAAACAGGGATTATAAATCGGTATTCTCTTAATGCGGAAATTGGATCTATTCCCACTATAGAAACAAGCTTAGGGATATGGGGCGATGTCCAGACTGAATTTAATTATCCTGATCCTCCCATCGAGCCTACAAACATACCTATTATATCAAATGGCGATATAGAAGTTATTTTAGAAAACTGCGCAGGAGGACATCCTTTTAATGTATCTACAGATTTAATAGAATCATTATCTTTTGACATAGACATAGATTGGAAGCCTATAACAAACTTAGCATCTATTCGTCCAGCTGGCTTTATTGCAGTTCAACCTACAGTAGTAGTATGCGATATATCATTTCAGGTTAATGAATTTAAATCTCCCAATTTCGAGCAAACAGTTTGTGCTCCTGTTTTGAAAAATATAACCATAAATATAAAAGATTGCACTCCTAATTGCGCGAACCCTTCTAGGACACTCCGATCATTTATTTTAGAGGCATCGCAGCTAGTAGAGTATAACCAAGAGTCAAGTCTGGATGATGTTTTAATTGGGCACGCAACCTTTCGAAGCACCTTACATAGCCCTTCCACTCTTCATAAAATCTTTGGATAATTTTAAAAAAAGGAAAAAAAATTTTTTTTCGTGTATTTAAAAGTACAACTTTATTTTATATCATGAGTTCATTCATACGATACGAAGAAGCACCCGTTTCCATTAAAAAAGGAAGCGACGCTGCTTGTACGCTGGTGGCCAGTTCTTTGACTGCCGGTGAAAATTTGCCTCTACAGGCAGTTAGAGCCTTGGGCTATAACGGTGCTGTAGCGGTTGCCGCAAATGGTCCTGTAGAAGGCACATGGAGCACAACATACACGCTGATCAAAAATGCAGTCACTTCCCTAGGTTGCGGATCTGCCATGACACCCGATGCAAACTGCGATGACTTCATGGGCAGTGGTCCTTTAACATGGGGATCCGGAGACTACATCACTCTTAAGGTAGGCGGTAGTGACTTGTTTAAGCAAGGCATGGCTAACTCCCTTTCGGTTACTGCTGAGCCTAATGCTATTATTACAGCTACTCTTGGTGGAAACTTCTATGATGGAGGTCTTCTTCCAGCCGCTGGAAAAATAGCAGCCGGTGCTGCCGAAGGTGGTTATGGTACTTTAGCCGCCGCTCATGGTTCTACATCCACGAGTTCTAAGGTCGGATTCTCTTGTGATCCTTTCACCGCTTCTTATGAAGCTTCCCGTGGGTTTAATCCTATTTACAGCCTTGGCCAATTGGCTGCTCGCTTCGTGATGGTAACAGATCCTCAACAAAGCGTTACGCTTCAAGGTGAGAATCTTCCAACCGGAACGGTTACAGGCGGCGCTGCTCCTACTTGTGTTGCTCCTATCAATGCTAGTGTTATTATCAAGGACACTTGTAATCAGGACGTCACCACATTAGAGGTTTGCGGATATGTACAAAGCCGCGACATCGAAGTTGCTGAGAACGACGTTCTTAGAGGAAATGTTACTGTTGTTGACTACTCTGGCCTTGAGCAAGACTTGGCCAACGCCAGCTGCTCCTAAGCAATATTCGTTAGGTTTTTTAACCTTTTTAAAAACGCTCTCTTCGGAGAGCGTTTTTTTTGTGGAATTTTAGATGAGTACATTTTAGTATAATGAACTATGCCTATTAATAAAAATCGAGATCTTTACTCATTTCAAGTTGATATTCCACGCGAAACCACTAAAGAGGTGGAAGTCGAAAAAGATGTAGAAGTT
>MDSZ01160359.1_pt1 | contig 28575 bp, 17 predicted proteins | sample 811201 | NCBI WGS metagenome assembly MDSZ01 (sample SAMN05326647, study PRJNA326480) | marine metagenome | isolation source: seawater | place: Indian Ocean: North | collected 2010 | reverse complement strand
GACGTTTTGCGCTACAAAAAGCGGCCACAAAAAGGAGAGGAGACAAACACCACCACCACCACAAACAACAACAACAACAACAACAACAACAACAACATTACTACCATTACTAATAAAAAGAATGCTTCACTTAATCGGCCTCGGTCTCGGGAACGAGAAGGATATCACCGTAAACGCGTTGGATGCGATACGACGATGCGGTCGGATTTATTTGGAAAACTACACGTCCGTGTTGTGCTGCTCCGCGGAGACGCTGGAAAGGTTTTACGAGCGGGAAATCACCGTGTGCGACCGGGCGTTCGTGGAATCCGACGGGGTCGATGGGATGCTCAAACGCGCGGAAGAAGAAGACGTGGCATTTCTCGTCGTCGGGGACTGTTTTGCAGCGACGACGCACGCGGATTTAGTCTTGCGAGCGCACGAAAAAAATGTCAAAGTGAAGACGTATTACAACGCGTCGATCATGAACGCGTGCGCGGGATCTGGTTTGCAATTGTATAACTTCGGGAAAACAGTTTCTTTGTGTTTCTTTACGAAAACGTGGAAACCAGACTCGTTTTACGATTCGATTAAGATGAACAAATCAAACGGCGGTTTGCACACGCTCGTGTTGCTCGACATTCGAGTGAAAGAACCGACGGTAGAGGCATTGTGTACGGGGAAGAAGATTTATGAACCGGCGAGGTTTATGAGTGTGAGCACTGCGGCGAGACAAATGTTATACGTGGAAAACGAAGTGAGGAAGGAAGGGGTGTATAACGAAGATTCCATGGTAGTGGCGACCGCGAGAGTTGGTCAAGAGGATGAGCGGTTCATCAGTTGCACGCTGAAAGAGATGTGTCGAATAAACGCCGGAGGGCCATTGCACTCGTTGATTTTAGTCGGGACGGAAGTGCACGAATTGGAAGAGAACATGTTGAAACACTATCGAGCGAAACCGGAGGACTTTTATCCGGACGGGAAAGAACCGCCAAATCAGTATTTAGAAGAGGACGTGTTATAAAAGACGAGACGTGTAGTAATAGTAGTAGTAGTAGTAGTAGTAGTAGTAGTAGTAGTGGAAATAGTAGCATCAGCACACAAGAGAGAGACGGAAAAAAGGGTGTTCAGTTATAATATCTAATAATGATAGAGGTCTCTGTGATTAAAACAACGAGCGAGACCTTCCACGTGTGATGCCTACGAGTGTCCTCTCGCGAGCTTTCGCGAGAAGATTTGATTTTTTCAACTACGCCGCGCGACCTCTCAAACATTCCGATTTACACCTATTCGCACACTGATCGTTCCACGCTGGCACGGAGTGTGGATTGGAGCAGATTACCCGTTCGCACGCCTCGGCGCACGAATCCGTCGCGGACATTCCGCATACCGTCACGCACGCGTTCGCCGTCGGTTCCTATTTAAAACGTAAAACAAAAATAGAGACCTTTTGTGTCAAAAAGTTGTTTTGGAAAAAGAAGAATCAAAATTCAAAAATGCCATCCCTCCCCGAAACTCTCTTCTCGCGTTGTTGTTGTTGTTGTTGTTGTTGTTGTTGTTGTTGTTGCATTCTCTCTCTCCGCTTTCGTCGTCGTCCCCGGGTGGCGGATTGAATCGGACGATCGAGATTCGCGCGCGATTTTCTCTCATCGCTCGTTTTTTACGACGCACCTTTGCTAACCCCCCCATTCGTTTCAACAATCGATCCGACGCACACACGCGTTCGCACGCGAACGACGCCTCGTCATCGGTCACCGCGCCTCTTCTCTGCTCCTTCTCCCCTTTTTTACTGTTCTTGGTCTCCCTGTTCTTGAACACGGATTTGACGACCAAAAGCGCGCCCGCCCCCGCTGCCGGAGCACCGACCAAATACGGATTTACCATTGTGCGGTGGCGGTCGGTGTAAAAAAAAAATGAGGAAAACTGTCAAAAACAACCACCAGCGAAAAGGGCGTAGCGCGTCTTCTTCGATCGTTGAGAGTAGCAGCACGGACGTTGAATACGAACGAATGTGCGGTGGGAAATATACCTTCCGCACTGCTTTCGCTATTCGAGGACAACTAATACTGAGTGTTATTACTACCTACTATGTTAGGATATCTAAATATACTACTATACGCGCGCGCGCGTCTATAAGATGCCGTTCGAAACGCGCTGGAAGAAATCGTATTGGCGAGTACTCCACGCATCCATGGAATCGGAAATCATTGCTAACATGATTTCCGCGACTTGATCTTCCGTTCTTCCGAGGTTGAATCGTTTTCGTAAGTTTTGAACTACTTTTGGGCCGCCTTTGAAGCACGGACATCCCGAGTGCGCCATCATTTCGACGAGGAGCAAGATACGTTCGGCGTGTTTGCGACAGGCTAAGTAGCCTTGGATGCACAAGACCTTGTAGTAGTTGAATGCTTCTGAGGCGACGCCGTCTGCGTCCGAGTCCATGAGTTCCAGGTATTCCTTGGTGAGTTTGAACGGAGAGGATTCAAAGTTAATGCCGCCCGGGGAGGTGGAGAGCATAAAGTTGAAATCGATGTGAATCAATCGGCCGTCTTCTCTCAAGAGAATGTTCCCATTGTGACGATCTTTGATTTGGAGCAAATACGTCAAGATGGAATAGCCGGCTAAACTTTCCACAAAATTTCTTTGAGCGATTCGAAACTCAGGTGAACCGTACCCGTTGTAGATGGATTCGAAGTGTTGCTTTAGCGTGGAGCCTCGAGGCGCTCTCGATTTCACCGCGTGTAAACTCGGCGCATCCGTGACAGCTTCGATAAACGCCGTCGTTGTCGAGGTGGTTAAAACCTCGTAATCTTTAATCCACAACGGTAAATTAGCGTCGGCGTAAATACCCGCGAAGGTTCTCACGAGCTGAATCGCGAGAAGCTCTTGACGACAGTTATCTCCCGCTTTAACAATGATTGGTTTCAAACACCAACCGGGTTGGTCCCCGAATGGCGATGCGCGTCGGATGCGCTCGACTTTATCGATCCATCGCTCGCCGAGACCACCGGCAGATCGCTTATGGAACTGTAACGAAGTTTGTGACATTGGCACGGCTCCCAATTTGGATTGATCTGGGTGAATGCCATCCTCGAATCCGTCATTGTCGTTATCGTCGTCGCTACCGATAGTTCCCAAAAACGGAGCCATCTGTTCTTCCATGATTGACCCTCCGCGAGGATTTCTTGTCACGTCTCTCGCTTCAGCTTCTGGCGCCCAATTTGCGTCGTCTGAACCACGACGCATGCGCCTGGCCATTTCGATTAAACCAACATCCGAAGGCGTTCTCGCGTGTCGCGATTTCGCCGAAAGTTTCGCCGGATCAACAATGTCCGCGACGTTCCGTTCTTTCTTGGACGAGGACGTGCCGAAAAACGAAGACTTTTTATGTTGTTGTTGCTGCTGCAATTTCAATAAATCTTCCTCTTTCTTCAACTGCGGAATTTCAAGCGCTACGCGAACGGAATCCAAGTTTTCGTCGATGTCGAGATGCACTCGAACAACCACGGTGGTTTCGTCCCAAACTTTCGCAAACGAGCTATCGATAGCCTTGGAAACTAAATCGTGATGACTCGTCATCTTATCTATGCTGCGAATGCTGTTGAAACCCGTGGGCACGCACCCATCTTTAACCGGCGAACCAACTTCGTTCGGCGATGCAACTCCAGAATCTCCTTCTTTGATTTCAGGCAAAAGCATCGGTGACAACGAATTTGAAATAAACGAGGAAAAACCTCCAGCGAGAGATTTCGGGTTCCACGATTGCTCATGTTTTTGTTCGTGTTGCTGCTGTTCCTGCTGCTCCTGCTGTTTTTGCTTTTGCGGCGTAGTCTCTGCACTCGGTGGAACCGACAACGCTTGATCTTTATGCATCTGCATAACCGGTCTCGGGTTGTCGAAGGAAAGTCTTTGCTCGGCAATTTTCGAAGCCGCGAACTCTAATGATTCCTGTTCTCTCAAAGATCTCGTGAGGAACTCTTCGTCAGGAACCGGAAGCGTCGAGGCATCATACGATCCCGAACGACCGTGGCGACGTCCGCCACCCATTGGAATGTCTAAAGCACCAGACTCGCCGAGAGAAAGCAAAGCGGAATTCTTGCGTTCGTGTCCTTGCATGTTCGTCTCCGAAGTATTATCTTCAACATTAATCGCGTGTACGAATGGATTCCTTCTCGAGTTTGAACGAGACGAAAACGAATTATTACTGCTGATACTATCACCACGATCCTCTGCTCTCAGGCTTTCGCTGTAACTATTTTCTCCTCCAGAAGTGTTGTTCTCTGCGGTTGGCCTAATGACTTCAAAACAAATCAAATACGGCGCTTTCTCGCGCGAGTTGAGCAACATGGCTTCTTGCGCGGGAATTCGAACGATTCGATACTCTCCAATAGCACCCAACGGGTACATAACCCCAGTCCCCGACGGTACGTTGACCAACTTTTTGTTCACGTCTTCGATGCCGACTCGTAATGCGTTTTGTCTCGATTCCACCGGAAAGGTCTTTGCCAACTGACTGGAAAGACCGCAGAGATCCTCCGCGATATTGGACGTTTGATCGAAGGTCGATTGGCGGCGTTTTCTCTCGCGTTCGCGGATTTTTTGCAAAGCGGCGCGTTCAATTTCCTGAGAATCGCCTCCAGAAGATTGATTGTTAGCTTTCGAAGGCGACGAGGAATAGCTTTTGTCGTGCAACTTCGATGAGCTTGTGAGCTTACTAAAGAGTTGACTGAGAAATCCCGTGCTCGAGCTATTGCTCCCTTTGCCTTTCTCTAACACTTTTTGTTTCAGCGGAGGCGAGCTCGGAGGCGTTTTCAATGGTTTCTCTTCGCCATTCTTCTGTCCAAACAACCACCCCGATTTGCTAGGCGTATTCGGGACGCTCAAAAGAACGTCACTTTTTTTCTTGCTGTTGTTATTATGCTGATGATGTTGCTGCTGATGCGCGTATGCAGAATCGTCGTCTTCTTCCTCATCATCTTCTGAACCCGACGTGATGATATTATTTCTCGACGATGACGGCGACGATAAAATGTTTCTCTCTCTTCCACCTTGAAAGTTATGACTTCCTTCTCGACTAATATCTAAATTAAAAATCTCATCCTCCTCATCCTCATCCTCCATCTCTTCCGTTTTCTCGTGAGGCAACTTAGGCCACTTCTCAAACGGTGAACGCCACGTCCCACTTTCAATCGCGGCTTTATAGCACCTTACCTTTAACTTCGTCAACGGTTTCGGATGCTTCACGTCCCCAATCGCCGCTCGTAACAACCATATCGTTTTACTCGCCAACCGCGCCGATCGCGAGCAATACGCGCATACCACGTTTTCCAACTTTGGCATTTTCCGTTGCGTCAACAAGGTCAAAATCTGGGACAAATACCTCTCCGCTCGCTCGTCGTCGAACAGTAACATCTTGTTGCACAAATACTCGACTATATTTTCGTTCTTTGCTCTCCATAAATAGGAAATCGCGATCCACTCGTCGAAAAATTCCGAGTCAAAGAAGCGCAACAACAAGTCATTGGCGTTCGCCGAGGTCGTTTTCGCCGGAGACGAAGATTTGTTGTTGTTGTTGTTGTTACTGCTATTCGTCACGCTATTCTGTTGCTTTATGGTTGCCATTCCCGCTATGTCACTCGAGGACGATATCCGTCCAGGAAACCTTTTCGTTCCTCTCCCTTTGATGAGAGGTGAACTCGGCGCGTTCGTCTTCGCGTTCTCGTCAAAGCGATTCGTCGCACCATCATCACTCTTCATCTCTTCTTCTTTATCCTCACCATCAGGCGACGCCATCGTCCCCGCTTCTCCGTTTGAAGCGTTCAAAGAAGACCGCGCGGAATCCGACTGCAACCACATCGACGCGCGCGGTGCTCTCCTCCTCGTTCCCCGTTCTCCGAGTGCGCGCGTGCGGGTACTAATCTATCCTCCTTTCTCGGGAAAAGAGGACGATTTTATTAGAGACTTCTCTCTTTCTTCTTCTCTTCTCCTCCTCCTCCTTCTCGACGAGGTAAAGGTGGTGGTCTTTTTTAGAACGACGTAAACAACGTGGTTTCGCGACGGCAAAAAGGACACAGCAATACTCAAAGCTCCTTTCAGGGAAGACCACCAAACAAAAGTGCGTTTCAAAGGCGTCGACGAAGAAGACAAAGAAGATTATTATTCTCGAGTCTCTTTCTCTCTCTCTCTCTCTCTCTCTCTTTCGGAGTCCGTAATAGTCAAAAAAAAGCAAAAAAAACTCTCTCTTTTTCACACAAAAATTCTCTCTCTCTCGAAGAACACACTATGTTGGTACCATATGGGACAAAATGGGACGACTTTAATAATAAGGAGTAGTACTAAGTGGAACGAAAAAAATCTCTCTCTTCTTCTTCTGCACAAAAAACACGCACGTCTCTCGTCGTCTGCTTTAGAGGAGAGAGAGAGCGTCATGCACACCAACGCCGCGTCTTTGAAGAGGTCGTCCGCTGTGTCGCACACCCACCACGCTTCTTCGGCTTTGCGTTTTGGTCGCGCGACCTCCTCGTCGTCGCAAACGCCGCGAAAAACACAGGTAATGTGACTACTACAGTCGGTCTCTCTCGTTGTTGTTGTGTGTGTGTCCTTCGAATCGAAATGATCGCAAAGATATCTCCTCCTCCCTTTTTTTGTGTGTGTGGATCCCGACACGATGATGCCGTCTCAAAAAGGGGGGAGAGTTCTCTATTCGAAGACGAGACGGAGAGGCAGCTTTTTGACCACCACCACCACCACCGCCACCACGAAACGACGAAAGGTGGTTTTTCGCGGGCCTCGTTCTCTTTTGTCGTCGTCGTCGTCGTCGTCGTCGTCGTCGTTCGTGACTACACGCGTCGAAGAAGAAGCTTTTCGACGCTGATGATGAGACGTAAAAAATGGTTTTGGTTTTTTGTATCTCAAAGTCTTTTTTGCAACAAAAAAAATCGAGAGAAAAAAAGCACTCAAAAAAGAAAATCAATAATAATATCGCTCGAAACACAAAAAATACTCACACACATAATACTCCTCTTTTATTACCGATCATCTCTCTCTTTGGTATGCATCATTCTATTCCAAACAACAGGAGGGACGACGACGACCGTTAAAAAAATGGTCCAGTCGCACCACCACCACCACCACGCGATGCGCGTCGTCCGCGAAAAACGACGAGGACACCAACACTAAAGACGATGACGCGTGGACGAAAGCCGTCGGGGGGGCGGTCGTCGCGACCGCGTGCGTCGCCGCGGCTGCCGACGCCGCGAACGCGGACGTATACGACGACTACTTGGCGATGTTGAAAACTGCAGCAGAAACACCGGTCGAGGTCGATGGAAAGGCACCGGGTAGTGCTGATGCTCCGGTGACTATTGCGGCAGAAGCGATGAGTGATGTTGCGGCGCCAGAGGCGCCGGGGATTCAAATCAATGCGCCGCCGGTGAAACCAAAGATACAAAAGCAAGTGGACAAAGAGTATGAACGAAGGCTGGCGAGAGAGAGATTGCCAAAGAAAGCACAATTTGAAACGAGAGGCCAGAGAAAAAAAAGAGAACGAGCGAACGCGCCGAAATCTAACAGGAGAAGAAACGCTGAGAATGATGAGTTTGATTTCTTACCGGTATTTGCGCTCTCGGCGGGCGCGGCTGGCGTCGTCGCGCTTGGGTTGAACGCGTCGTCGGGTACGAAAGAGGAAGAAGAGGAAGCACCAGCACCGGGTAGGAGAAAGCCGATGATTAAGAAAACCACCCCGCCGCCCGCTCCGCCAGCGAAGAAGAAACCTTTTACCGTGTTTGGAGGGGTGAAGACTGAATCGGAACCGGTGAAGAAACCGGTGAAGAAGCCGGTTTTCAGCTTTGGAGGGGTCAAGAAGAATTCTACTCCTCCGCCTCCTTCTCCGCCAGCTAAAAAGAAAGGCTTTGGCTTCGGCACTGGAATTAAGAAAGCAATTCCGACACCGCCGCCGCCACCACCGCCGCCGACTGCCAAGAAGTCTGCGTTTGGAGGCTTTGGCACTGGGTTCAAGAAAGCGACGCCAAAAACTCCACCACCACCTCCTCCTCCTGTCGCCAAGAAGTCTGCGTTCGGAGGCTTTGGTAAGAAAACGACGCCAAAGAAAACTCCACCTCGCCCTCCTGTTGCCAAGAAGCCTGCGTTTGGAGGCTTTGGTAAGAAAGCGACGCCAAAAACTCCACCTCCTCCTCCTCCCCCTGTCGCCAAGAAGCCTGCTGCGTTTGGAGGCTTTGGTACCGGGTTCAAGAAAGCCAGTCCACCGCCCCCGCCACCTTCGCCGCCGACCCCGCCAGCTGCTTCGCCCAAGAAAGCGGCGACGCCTAAATTCAAGATGCCAGAGTTACCGTCCGCGTTTGGTGGCCTCAATATTCCTGGAATGCAAGTAAAGTCCGGACCAACCCGCATCCCAGTACCAAAAATCAAATCTGAAGCCATCAGAGCGGTCGTCAGAGCGGTAGACAAGGAAATCGCTGCCATCTCTGACGAAGCGAAACGATCGAACGCGAAGAAAAACCGCGACCGAACTATTCTCTCGCGTTTGGATGCAAAAGATCGCAAGGAATACTCGGAAATGACCGAAGACGCGTTGAAATCGAAACAAGCTATGATGGACATGAATCCAGCCGCGAAGGATCCAACTCCGAAAACATTCGTCGGCCTCAAAATGTCGGGCAATAAAAAAGTTTCGACGTTGGCGGACGAAAGCGATATCCTCGCCAACATCGAAGCAGAAAAGGCAGCCGCGGTGAAGGCAGCCAAAGATAAGAGACAAAAAGCTGCCGCCGACAAGGCTGCAAAAGTTCAAGCTGAACTCAAGAAGCGAACCATGGCCTTGGCAAAATCGATTAGCGGTACGATTAGCGGTGGTTTAGCAAAGGCGGCTAAACGGGCATCCGCTGCTCCGGAGGAAAAACCGGCTCCGGAGGTCGCGAACGACACCGCCGAAGAATCCGACGACGACGGTTCAGAATCCGCGGCTGCGGCGTCAGCCGCGACTAGCGGTAGTGACTCTAGCAACGACAACAACGAGGGTGCGGACGAAGAGCAATCTTAGATAGACGCGTGGAAGGCGAAACCACGAGTAAGAAGAACGTTGAACCTACGTATTTTAATATTTACACTACACAACTCTTTAAGTAAGTAAGTAAGTAAGTAAGTAAGTCGCTCTTCCGATTTTTTCTTTCGAGCGCACCCATCGAACGACACTCTTCAGAACGCCTCCTCCTCTTTTGCATTATTGCCACGAGGAGGATGTCATCGCAAAATTCGCGGGGGTGGTGAAGAAGAAGAAGATGGCATCGAAGCGCCTCCTCGTCGGGGCCGTGACTCCGGGCCGTCCGGTACGTCACCGCGAGGCGTCGTCGTCCTGGGACGACGTGGAGTGTGGCACGCGTCATCGTCGCAGTAAAAAGCGGTCGTCGTCGTTCAATAATGTCGTTCGCAAAATCCGATTATTTTTCCAGACGAAAATGGAATCGTTTCGAGTGCGCGCGGAGGTGACCTCTTCGCAATCTGCGCACTCGTGTTCGAGGAGACGAGAGTTCATCGCGTTGTTTTGCTTTGTATGTGCGAGTTGCACGATATTTGGGTATTCATTGGTTGGGAATTTTCGTGGTGGTGGTGGGAATGCTTCTTCTTCTTCTTCTTCTTCTGTTGAAAAGTTGAGCGGTAAAAGTACGCTACCGAAAGAGATTGAGATGAAGATTGAGCGATGGCAACGGCTCGGTGGAAAACAGTTGTACGACCCAAACGATGGTGGTGGAATATTTCCGAAGTTCAAAGAGCAGTCTGGGATAGTAAAAAAACGCTCTTCTTCTTCCTCGATGATGACAGCTGGCAAAGAGTCCTCGGAAGACGAAGACAATATTGTCGCCGAGGACATCGAGGTGATGGGAGAAAATACCGGAAGAGAAAATGGTGGTATTCACACACCGCACGGGGAAGGCTGGAAGTACTCGTCGTGGACGAAAACGTGGAAAGTGGAAGACATCGAAAAAACTGGGATCGAGAGCGAGGAAGACGCGGTTTGGTTTTCGAGGAAGAGCGTTCAAAATCGCTTGGATTTTACAAAGTTTATCGATTGTAAACGAGACGTAGAAGATGACGAAAAGGACAGGAAAGTGACAAGGCAAACGTTTAGAGACGGTGCGATAAATCTATTGAACGCTTTGCAGCAAGAACAATTAGCAGTGACACAGGAAAACTACCGCAGACACGGCTTTAACGATACGGACAAGAAGCGCATCAAAGAACTTTTCCCTTCACAATCTCCGTTTGCAATCTGGAAGAAAGGCGGTCCATCCTCGCAATTGGTTCAACCGACGTGTGCGTTAATCGGAAACGGAGGGGAGCTTCGCAAGTTCAACTACGGAGATGCCATTGATAGTCATGATTTAGTCGTTCGATTGAACCAAGCGCCGACGATGGGCCATGCCATTTGGGTGGGAAGGAAAACGACCCATCGCGCTTTGAATCGATTATGGACAAGGCACTATACGAGAAGTCCACATCACATCTATCGTGGATTTGTTATGCCCCTGGAACAAAATTTGAGAATCGTCAGTTTGCGCTCGGATAAAGACGAGTTTATGAAGTTACACGATAAAGTTCAAGCGGAGAGGAAAGACGCAAAAGTGACGTATTTGACTACTAGTCCCATACGAAACGCCAAATTTTTACTCGAGAAATTTCGCGAAGAACAGTGCGTGGAGAAACACAATGGTCCGTATTTTGGAGGTAACGTTCCGTCCACGGGGTTAGCTATGTTTATGGTTATGTCGAAAACATGTGGTGTGGTGGATTTGTACGGTTTTGGAGAGTCAAAATCTGGTAATGAAGACGACGAAAACAATCCCACGGCGGCGTTTAAATACCACTACTACAAAACCAGCGGCAACCGCGCCGTCGGAGATGACGTTCACTGTTTCGAGTGCGAACGTTTGATGTTGAAGAAACTGTATGATGAAAACGTCATCCCAGGTTCCTTTTGCGGCGGAAGCGAAAAGCAAAGAGGCGATTACGCGTGTGGATGTAGGAAAATGAAGTGTCAGCCTCGCCCGCTGGTTTCTTCTTCTTCTTCTTCTTCTTCTTCTTCTTCTTCTTCTTCTTCTTCTGATACGAGCGACGACAATACGGAAGACGACGAACACGGCTACTGCCCCGACAAACAGTGTCACGCCGTTGAGTCTGGAGTCGCGCTCACCGAGGATGAGCTCGGTCGTGCGCGAAGAGAGGTCGAACGAAACGAACGGGACAGTCGAAAGAAACGAGAGAAGACCAAGGCGCGCCAGGCGAACGTTGTCGCCGAAAAAGCAAAGTAGTTAGCACACACACATAGAAGTAGTAGCGTTTAGAGGAGTGCGAATGAGATCGAGCGTCACAGAATCGCGTCGTCGTCGTCGTTTTTTGCGTTCTGCAGAGCTCGTCCGTCGTAAAAATGGTGTCCTCTCCTTCTCTTTCTCTCTGTTGGTTTTGGTGGTGGTGGTGTGTTTTTCAGAAGCTCTTCTTTCTTCTGTTAATCCCTAAAATTGTGCGTTTTTTTTTTGGTCGGGACATGCATTTTTTTTCACTCGAATCGAATCGTCCCCACTTTTCGTTTGACAGCGGCACCGTTCGCGCTTTTGTGCGGCCGCTCGTCGAGTCAAAAGTCAACCTCCTCTCTCTTTTTTTTCTCGCGGGGGGCGTTCCTTTTTAGGATCATCATCGCGATAAAAGCGGGACGCGATGTCGACGATGCCGGGCGTATCGTCGCGTCGCGCCACTTCGGCGGGGGATCGATCGCGCGCCGAAAAAATTACGTCGACGACGAAGGACATGCAAACAGCCGCGAAATTGCTCCTCGGAAAAGACGCCGTAAAGTTATCGAGCGACTGGGGACCGGCGAACATGAGCGCGAGTTTAGATGTCGTGGATATTTTCGCGAACAACTATACCATTTTCGAGCCGGAAGTGAGACGAGGGTTCTTTTACGCGCTGTTTTTTACCCGAGGGTTGAATTTGAACGTCCAAGGCGGAAAATCGTCGACGAATTCAAACGTTGACGCCGTCGTCGAATTGGGCATAAAAGATCAGGACCAGTGGGTGCAAGCGATTTCAAAAGCGATCAAGAGTAGAAAAGAGAAAGAAAACGAAGAGAGCGTGCCGGTTGTGGACGTGAACGCGTTCGTGGAAAGCGTGCCGGTTGTCTCGGACGCGTTGAAGAGCATTCGAGAGAATTTAAAGCGTCTCCTCGAGAATACCAACGGCGAAGAAGATTCGTTTGTGACGACTAACGTGTACGCGCCAATAGAGAGTGCGTATTTGAATAGTAGTCGAACGACCACTCGTGGTAGCTCGACGCAATCGTCGTTGACGACGAAGAACAAACACTTCACGCTGAAAAAGTTGGAGAAACCGAGACGAAAGTCGTACCTTGAAACGAGCGCGAAACGCGTCAATCGATTTGGGGATGTCATTTCGAACGTCGATTCGTCGACTGCGGGTGCTACCACCATCGGAGCGACTGGCATTGTTTCTAAATCTCTGGAGAGCTCGTTTCAGCAACAACAGCAGCAACCGAAACCAAAATCATCGTTCTTACTCGACACAAAGAAGCGCACGATTTCCTCGCACGGCTACCAAATTTCAGGAACGAAACGCACGTTTGAAAGCCGCGACGGATCTGCGAAAGACAAGGAAAAAGAGAAAGAAATCAGACTGCAAAGACTGAAACTCATGAAGGAAAGAGAAGCGGAGAGGAAACGGTTGGCGGAAGAGGAGATGAAGAAGAGGCGCGAAAATTACAAAGCCTCCGTCGAGGCAAAGAAACGCACCTTGGACATTCAAGAGAAATCAAAGACAACGACCATTTCCACGCCAAGTCCGTCCGATCGAACTTAATCATCGCACGATGTAGATAAAGTACTACCAATTGTACAAATAAACAGAAGGCAAAAGAGAAAACAAACAAACAAACAAACAAAACGAGAAAAAGAAAAGAAGAAAAAAACGGATCCGTGTATCAACAAAAACAGTATATATAATGAAAATTTTAGAAACCAATAGCCAAGAACACATAGCAAGAGAGAGAGAGAGAGAAAAGAGAGAAAGATACGGAGGAGGCACGCGAGCACCGAAACGAGTGCACACATTTAAATCAAATCGGGGCGAGGGAGCAGAAAAGAGAGCAGGAGTTTTATTTGTCTTTATAGAGAGAGGCATTTTTTTTAAGAAAAAGACGACCGACGTCACTACTCAAAAGACAATCAAAATCAATCGCTCTGCGTCACACACACACGTCTCATCCCGCGCCGTCTCCCTTTTCGTGGCACTTACTTTAAAGAAGTCATGCGCCTTCGACGAGTGAGCAATCTCTTGGCGTCGTCCTCGTCGTCCTCGTCGTCTCTCGTGACCACGAGTATCTTCTCTCGTCCAATGTCAGCGCCGACTCGATTCGCGTCGTCGTCTCCAACACCGAAAGGTTTTTACGAACTCCGGCGGTATAAAATCCTCCCGTCGAAACGCGCGGAATACATCGAACTTTGCGACGAATTTGGAGCGTTGAGGAAAAAGTTAACGCCCGGGTTTTGCGGTTTCTACGTTCCCGAAGTTGGCTCGGATTTAAACACCGTCACGCACATCTACCACTACGACGACTATGACCACCGGGATAAAGTTCGTTTAGATATGAAAGGAAACGAACGGTGGCAAAGCTTTTTGCGAAAAACATTAGGGTTGGTGGAGGAACAAACGAGCGAGGTGTACATCGAAGCAACCGTGGCGACGAACAGCGCCGGTTTGAGCGTGAATAGCTTTAAAGAGAACGCTTCGAAGAGGAGCAAAACGGGTGATTATAATGATTCCAATTCTATCTTTGAGATCCGAACGTACACATTACAGTTAGGCTATAATCCGATACCGAAGATGCAAAACTTATACGCCGAAGGTTTGCCGTCTAAGATTGCCTCGGATGAGGAAAAGTTGAGCGAACTTATTTGGATTGGATACGCAGACGTCGGAGATTTAAATAAATTCGTGGAAATATGGAAGTATCCGAGCTACCAGTCGCACATCAAAGTCAGAGAAGCGGCGAGGACGGCGAACGCGTGGAGAGACACCATTGGGAAGATTGCACCGATGGTGACGCATTTTAACACGACCTTGTGCAGTGCCGCGCCGTTTTCCCCGGTTAGATAGTTTTCAACTTTAAATAGATATCGTACGACGTACTAATACGTAGTTATAACTGTTTACTAGATAAAATCTCTTCCATTTCTTCTTCTCTTTTTCCATTTCCTTCATACCGGACGCGTGAAACACACGCATCACATCACGCGCGTCGCATTCTTTTGGAGTCGTCGTCAAAGTCGTCGTCGTCGCATATGGCGTTAAAGATGACGAATGCGGCGCACCGGTGGGGCATTCTTCTCTCTCGGGAGAAGAGAAGGATTTTGTGTTCGCGCGCACATTCGTCGGCAAAAGCGTCGTCGTCTTCGGTAACGAAAAGCAACGAAAAAGTTGGAATCGTTCTCGTCGACCACGGCAGTCGCGCAAAGTCGAGCAATGAACTGTTGGAACGCTTCGCAGAGATGTACGCGACGACCTGTGGGAGCCTGAGCAGTGATGGTAGTGATGGATGCGAAGTTGAACCGGCGCACATGGAACTGGCTTCGCCGTCCATAGCAGACGCGTTTCGAAAGTTGATTGAGACCAAGAATTGTAGGAAAGTCGTGGTGGCGCCATTTTTTTTAAGCCCGGGACGGCACGTGAAAGAAGATATTCCGCGGTTGGTGGAAGAAGCAGCGGAAGAGTACCGAGGGAAGTATGAGTTGGAGTACATGGTAGCGGCCCCGATTGCTTTACATCCGTTGATGACGACGATTATTCATGAACGCGTGGAGAAGTGTTTAGAGGTAAACGAGAAAGGAGCGGGGGAGTGCGATGTGTGCGCACGAAAAGATGCTGGAATCTCGTGTAAGATGAAAAGAGTGTAGATGAGAAAATGATACCAATGTAAGTACAATGTCGTAGTAAAGCAGCTTTTATATTATAAAAAGTTAGTATTATCACGCGACGATGGCCTCATCCATCGTCATCTTGTGAAAGTCAAAGTCATGGAACTCATCTCGACTTGGATTTTGATTTTATTCTGTACACTATAGTTTTCCCTTTATTTCTCGTTTCTTTTTATTGTATTGTGTTTTATATTTTTATACTTTCCTTGCCGCGTGGAAAAGTTCGATATATTCAATCGCCGGTCTGTTCCACGACCAATCTTGGCTCATGCAGTTCGCTTGCAACTTTCTGAACGCATCAATGTCGTTGTAAAACATGTCGATACCTCTATTTAACGCATAATCAATCGAGCCTTCGTCGGTGCCATCGAACGAGAAACCATTCGGGGTCATGCCTTCCCAAGCAGCCTTAGCGTGATCGTGCTCGACGTCAAAAACGGTATCCGCTAAACCACCTGTGCGTCTGACTACCGGAACGGTACCATAACGCATGGCGATGAGCTGCGACAAACCACATGGCTCAAACATGGACGGCACTAAAATCATGTCCGCTCCAGCGTATATGAAGTGCGACATAGTTTCATCGTAGTAAAGATGCAATGCGGCCGTGTTGTAATGCTGCTGCTTCAATTGGTGCGCAATCTCTTCAAATTCTCTTTGGACTTTCTCGTCTGGCGCAGAGCCTAACAAGCACACTTGACATCCTCTCTCCAAAGCAAGATAGATTTCCCTTTTAATCAAATGAATACCTTTTTGATGCGTCAAACGCGTGACGACACCAATCATTGGAACGTTCGGATTATTGTATAAGTTTGATCTCGAACACAACGCTTGTCGTGCAGCGGCTTTTCCTGGGATGACTTCGTCTTCGCCAAAGAATTGCGGTAAGAACTTATCGTTTCTCGGATCCCAAATGTCCGGATCGATGCCATTCACTACGCCATGCAATTTGTGCAAATTTGGATTGACACAACCTTCGTGGGCGATTTCCTTGGCGTACGTTCTCGACACCGTCGTAGCAATCGCGCAGTTGTGCATGGCGTCCGCAATCAACGCTTGACCATAGTGCAAGTTGTGAATGGTAAAAATCACTTTTGGATTATCCAAACCATACCGGGCGTAATCTTCAACTAAAAACTTCGCCACTGGTGCTGTTTGCCAATCGTGGATGTGTATGATATCTGGATTTCTACCAGATTGCAACATCCATTCAAGCGCAGCTTTGGAGAAGAATCCGAAACGTTCTTGATCAGTCATGGGAATCGAGAGATAGTCAGTACCGTAGACCATGCCCACTTTAAACATTCCGTTATCTGGGTCAATAAAGAACGTTTTTACGCCTTCAACGGTGCCAGAGTAGACATGATTGTATGTTCCACCCCATTCAAAACCTTGCTCTTCTTTCAAGTCGTCAATTAAATCGTACTTCATGCAATCGTACTTTGGCAAGACAACTTCGACTCTGTGTCCTTCAGCTTCAACCGCGAGCGATAATGACGTGACAACGTCGCCTAAACCACCAACTTTAGCAATCGGCGCCATTTCGACGGCGACAGACATGACATGCATTGGTTTTTCAACAGCTTTCGATCCATCTGCGTTGACTCCGCCCGCAATGGGCAAATGATAGTCCAAACGGTTACGGTTGTCGTAGTTGTTCCCGTCCTGATCGCAAAAGACAAAATCAAACATAAACGCGTCTGTCGGCGACGTTACTTCAATGGAGAAATAATCTTGCGAATCCGTTTTACAACTCGGATCGGGGGTCATTTTTGTCATCGGTAACGCCTGTTCATGGTTCCATCGATTCCATCCGCCGACGACGGAAATGCCGGTCGCATCTTTCAAATTCGTATTCTTCGGGTTGTAGCACAACTTGAAGGGTTCGCCGGCTTTCGGAATCTCTGGAATGGTGAACAAAACATGCGCTCTTTGTTTCTTCGTAAGTTCCGCAGCTTTCACTTTCGCAATTTCTTTCAACTTTCTTCGTTCCATTTGTCTCAACTCCTCTAACCGATCTTCTTCTTCTCTTTCTAATCGAAGTTTCGTGTAGATGTTGATGCACGACTCGATGCGGGATCTCTCGAGCATTTCGTTTGCACACAGAACTGGAACGTGGAAGTCGCCTCTGTTGTTGTTGTCGTAAGCACCGTTTCCGTCGGAAAAGACAAAGTCTAAAATGACCGCTTTGCTTGGCACAGAAACTTCCAAATCGAACCAGACAGACGTCAAGTCACCGGCGACAGCCGATGCTCTCGGCTTCATTTCAAACTGTTCAGCACCACTCGACCATTGGTTGGTACCAAAATGAGCAAAAACCTTTGGTCTGCCGTTCAAAACGGTGTTTTGGTTGCAATATGAAACCGTGACGGATTGACCGGGCACCGGCGTCGCCGGAGATACCGTCCAAAGCGCGTTGTCCTTCGGCGATTGACCGTGGGAATGCTGCTCCATGCATCTGACTTTGTCGCCGGCTATTTTCGTTGCTTCCGCCCAGTCTCTTTTCGCCCCCGGAGATGCCTCGGACTCTTTCGCCAAATCTTCATATTTCGCTCTCAAGTGTTTGATGTCATCACTGTTCAAACTTTTTGTTTTTTCTAGCAATTTTTTCGCTTTTTGTTCCGCTTTCGCGTACTCGGCATCGGCTTTTGCTTTCGCGGCATCCGCTTTCGCCTGTTCCTGTTTCGCAAGCTCTTCGATTTGGAGTTGTTTCTCAATCGCTTTCCTTTCCGCTTCGGCTCGCGCTTCGGCTTCGGCTTCGGCTCTCGCCTTCGCTTCCGCTTCCACCTGAGCTGCTTCTCTCGCTTCCGCAGCCGCTCTTTCCTTCTCCACTTGCGCTTTCACCAAGGCTTCTTCGCGTAACTTTTTCGCTTCCGCAGCCGCTTTCAACTCCTCCGCTTCTTCCTTCAAACGCATCAACGTTTCTTTCGCCTTCTTCGCCTCTTCCAGCTTTTTCAACTCTGCCACGCGTTTAGCCTCCTCTTCTTCCTCCTCAGCTTCTCTCTTCAGCTTGGCTTCGGTTTCGGCGACTTTCTTGGCCGCCAATTCTTCGGCTTCTTTTGCGTCTCGGATGGCTTTGTTCTTCCTCGCCGCCTCTTGGACTTCCCGCTTGGCGAGCTCGTCTTCGACCATACCCAACTGACGCAGTTTAGCCGCTTCTTCTTGCTTCTTCTTGAGAAGGTCTCGAATAGCTCGCGAACCCGGAGACTCGATCATTGGTGATGATGCTTCGGGGGTAGTAGTTTCTTGCTGCTGCTGCTTCTCTTGAGCAAGTCTCTGTAATCTCTTCGCTTCGGCTTCCATGGCTTTCAATTCAGCTTGCGCAGCGGCAATCTTTTCCGCGTTCATGCGCGCTTCTCTTTGTTGTTTTTCTACAACAGAACGTGCCTCCTCTTCTTCCGCTTTTTGTTTCGCTTCTGCCAACTGTTTCGCCGCTTCGGCTTTGGCTTTTGCGCGTTTTGCCTCTTCAGCTTCTTTCTTTTGAGACTCCAGTTTGTCGTCGATATCCTCAATCGCGCGAAGATCCGATTGTAATTCCAAGTTTTCCAAAAGCTCCGACTCTAACTTTTCCACTACAAACGCTCTGTCCAAGAACGGATCGTTAATGCCCGAGCGAATTCCGGAATTCGTGTTCAAGAAATCGCCCGACTCTTCCAAATACGCTGCGTACTTTGCCTCCTCGGCTTCCGCCATCAATCTCGACGCTTCCAACTTCTCCGCCTCTTTCCTCGACTGCTCTTCCTTCATTATCAAAGTTTTCATATCATCGTCCATGATAACGGCCGAAATATCGATGATATCATCATCTTTGTGTTTCTCTGCTTCCATGTGCGCGACTCTCGCTTTGCGTTCGTCCGCTGGTTTTGGTTTCTGGGTCGTCGTCGTCGTCACCGGATTATCGTGCTCTGGTTCTACATTATTAGCGTTACTTTTATTCGAGATGCCTTTGTCCTTATTCCTTTCCTTCAATCGTTCGTTCTCTTCCACTTGCGCTCTCATTTTCAAAAGTTTCTCTCGTTCTTCTCTCAAACGTTCCAACTCTTTTCGAGCGATTTCTTTCGCTTCCGGTGCTCTCGTTTTCGTTTGCGATTGAATGATGTTCGCGCCGTTCCCGCTCGCCACTTCTCTTTTCAACGCGTTGATTTTCGATCTCATGGCTCTCACCTCTGCCGCTCTCGGTTTCGACTCCGACTCTGGATCCAACATGTCTCGGAACTCTCGTTCCAAATTCGCGAGTTCTTGAGATACGGTGCACGAAGAGGCGGAGGAGGCGTCCGCCGCGGACGTCGCGCGCGCGACGACGCCCTCTCGTCTCGACGACGAAGACATCGACGACGACGTCTCGACGTCGTCGTCGACGAAAGCGCCCCCCTCGGAGCGACTTTGTCTCGTCACTCGCCCGCAACGACGACGATGTCGACGATTATGATTATCCACATTATTGGAGATGCTGCTCCTGTTAAAAGGAGGAGTAATCTTCTTCGTCGTCGTCGTCGTCGTCTCGTTCGACCTGAAGCCTTTCCCGAAGAGAAAAACTCCCCTCGATGTCGCCGCCGTCGTCGTCGTCGTCGTCGTCGTCGTCGCGTGCATCGAAAAGGTAGTGCTCCTCCTCCTCCTCGTGGAGTTTAGAGGTCAAAAGTATGATGATGATGAATCCACACGCGGGGGACAAAAGTTCTTTTGTGGGGGAAAACGAGAGAGGAGTACTTCTTTGTGGGGGTGTGGGCCCAAAAGACACTCACTCAACTGCCGCCACACTCTTTTTTGTGTGGTCGAAAGACGACAGTTTTTTTTGGCAGAGTCGTCGGCAGTAGTCTATAGTACGTATTTGGCGGAGTTGCTTTTTGACACTAATTTTTTGACACAAATATACCTACCCTAAACGAGCAACAACGTTTTTGACGAATGAAATTAAACGTACTCGGGTAACTCGTCGAGGACTTGGTCGAATTCGAGGCGAAATTCCTCCTTACCTCGATTGCTCGTTCCGCCGACGTATAAGACGGACGTCCCGTCGACTTTTTTTTGCGCCCCCCACACTTGAGAGTGGCTCAGCAAGGAAAGGAATGAGGTGACTAATAATCCGGCGAAACCGGCGTAGACGAAAGGTACGCCCGGGTCAGTTTTCAATTCTAAACCAGTCGCGCCAGATATTTCTTCGACGATTAAGGAGATGTTGTCCACATCGATTGGTTTTTTGGAGGATGGGCGTCGAACACCGACGAAAGCGCCTTTTGAATCATATATGGTGACGGATTGGAAGTCTCGAGCAACGAGGGAGATGCCTTTTTTGTTTTCCTTCGCATCAGCGTCATCGCCGACGGGGAGGAAAGTACCCCAGATTTTCCCTTTGAAATCGCCTTTGTTTTCCAAGTTAGCCATCGGTAATACGAGCTCTTCTCGTTTACTACTCTCGTCCCCGTCACTAGTTGTTCCGCTAGTACTGATAATGCTGCTGCTGCTGCTGCTGCTGCTGCTGCTGACACTCTCGCTATTATCGCTATTCGTCGTATCTTCTGCCGCTGCTTTTGGTATAACCGTGACTCTCATGGAACTCATAGACCAGTCCGTTTGGTACATAGTCACGCCCCCGTATCGTAAGGGTACGTTCACCGATATCACTTTGTTATCCACTTCGTTGCCTTTCTCGTCAAGGATGGATAAATTGGAATAAAATTGACTGACTTGACCGCTCGGTAAATAATCGATGGTGAAATCCTTCACAAAAACTTGATTCGTTTTCGCAAACTTCGGTACTCTCGATAAGGGTGAACCTCGGGTTAATCCATCCGAAATAGTAAAACTGGTATCTTTTGGTGCCATGACCGATCCACCGAGACCGCCTAACCCGCTATACGCGCACCCACCTAATGTTAATAGAAGCGCAAAATGAACGCCAATCGGTGCCAATCGGCCAATCAAACCTTTAAACGCATATAAATACTGCTCTTGATCTTCCTCTCTCAAGAAAACTTGGTACCCTCGATCCGCTAAACTGTTTGCTAAATCCATCGCTCTCGCATCTTTCACGCTCTCTTTTTCGTCCATGGTTTTCGAGCTGACTAAAAATTTCGGTTTCTTGATAAACTTCCATTTTGCGGCGACTCGCCACACCGGTAGCTGTTTCGTCGCTGTACATGCCGCCAACGAAACTGCCAAAAGCGATAACAACGATAAGAAATACCATGTCGTATACACGTGGTCTAACCCATTATTCAAAATAAACGTAAAATCCAGCGCGCCGAAGAGCGGTGCGTCCTCGCTAACGGGATAATTTTCCACGTACCATGCATAACTTTTATTCTGTTCAATGACGGTCCCTAAAGCTGAGAAACCAGCGATGGCGCCAAACTCAGAAATCGCCAGCGGTAGCGAAGACACTTGCTTCAACGCCTTCTTAAACGTTTGTTTCATATCCCTCATTAAGAACTCTTTAAACGCTTGGTCTTCTTCTTCTTTCGTTCTTCCAGTCGTGCGTATCGTCGGATCGGGCGCCTTATTTGCATCGTCGTCGTTGCTCTTCGCGGTAGCGACGACATCACACAATCTCTTTCCTCTAGTTCTTTTTCTTCTTTTGCTGCTGCTGTTGCTGTCCGTACTGTTAATACTACTGCTGATAGAATTGGTAGCACCCATCGTCATCTCCCTCCTCCTCCTCCTCCTCCTCCTCGCGTCTTTGAAGAATACGTCAAAGCGTTCTTTTCGTTGGTGGTGTTGAGCACTCGACGACGCCAAGCAACACCACCTCGCTCTTTTCGTCGTCCTCGTCTTGGAAGAAGACACACGAGACGACGACGCTCTTGCTCTTCTTCTTTCGTCGGGGCGGCTGAATTTGAAAGAGGGAGAGGAAGAGCGAGCGAGTGTTGGTGGTGTCGTCGTCGTCATCGAGTGCGCGCGGTAACGCGAATGCATTTTGGATAATGAATGGCGACCCCTGCCGTCACCGGGGCAACGAAAAATGCCTCGCCGCGTCGCGTCTCTCTCCGTGCGGTGAAGACTGAGAAGGAGGCCGGAGAGGGAAGAACACATGTGTGAGACGAACGCGCGGCGAGGACACCGTTTGTTTGTTTGGCCTTTGTCTCGCTGAATATCTCAACACGAGAGGTGTTTTGTGACGACATTTTTTTTTCCCTTTCTTTGGGAAAACAAAAGAGAAAAGAACACGAGGAAAAAGAGAATGAATAATTACTTTTGCGAACAACGTATTATTGTAGCACACACACACACACACACAAACAAAACGAAACGATGCATCTACTCCATTCTACTCCAAAATGTCGTCGGAACACTCGTAAACTAACCCTAAGTTATCGACTATTTTGTGCCACACCGAACAGGACGGGTTCCCGCACTGGACCCACGTCGTCCCGGCGGTTAAGTTGTCTTTGTTTACTCTTCGTTCGGTTCGGATACCTGGCGTAAGGAAAGAAAGAAAGAAAGAAAGAAAGAAAGTGGTAAAGGTCACAATCTTGCACACGAGAGAGAGAGAGAGAGAGAGAGAGAGAGAGAGAGAGACGCGTACCGCACTTGTTGCAGGTGAATATCATCTTCGTTGCGCGACGCCTCGAAGGCGCGCCTATTGGAATGCCATCTTTTGGTTCCTCTTCGACAGACGGCTTTCCTTCCGTCGCGTTGCTTCGACCATCGCTGATCCATGGCGATTCAGAGACCACTTTCCAAGACGGCAGCGATGACGACGATGGTTCGCGCCTCGTGTTTTTCTCCCTCTTCCCCGTGGCGTCGCCGTCCTTCTCGTCGTTCTCCCCGGCCGACATAGAGACTTTGGACGAACGACATCTTCCATCTCGCATTTTCCCATGCTTTTGCTGCGCTTGTGTTGTTGTTCTCTGCGAGCGAAGACGACTCGTGTTGTACCTCCTCGCGCGCAAAATGCACTCAGAAGACTTTGAACAACAAGACGAGGACGAGGACACGAGTCCCACGGCACCATTTTGCGATGATGTGTGCATCGTCGTCGTCATCTCCTTTCAAAGCAAAAGTCGTCTCTCTAAACAAGGGTGGTGGTGGTGGTATAGGTGGTGGAAAAACATTTCCGTTGTTGTATCAAAAGCGTGTGTATGTTCGTTTAGTAGTGTGCAGAGGTGTTTTTGTTCTGGAGTGAGATGAGAGAATTCCCTTCCTTTTTTTTTTCCGAAATGAAAAGAAAGCAAAAATATAGAATAAACTAAACTTCGCGTCAGCTTGCGACCGCGGCGTTTGCCATTACACATAAAAAAACACACCACATCTATTTCACCGAGAGTTCTAATCTCTCGTCGTCGTTGCAAAAAGAGCTCTTCTCTCTCAACCCTTCTCTCTCTCTCTCTTTCTCTCTCCTCGTCTCTTTCTCTCGTGTTTGTAACGGAAACGCACTCGTCGCGATAAAAGCCATTCAACTGCGCACCCCACACCCTCTTTTCCTTTCTAAATATTTCTTATATAAATCTTTTACATTGGATACTTAGAAAGAGGCGAGGATGGCGTCCGCCTTGGAGGCAGCGTCCGCGACCAACGGGGTGGCGGCGTCCAAGTCCTTCGATCGGATGGCAAAGTCGAGCGATTCGATGGTCTTGAACAAATCCTTGGCGGCGGCCTCATCGCCACCCTTCTCCGCGACGAGGTTGTTGACGTCAAATCTCAAGGTGTACATAGCACGTCTCAAAGCGTTGCCGGCTTGGGTCCAGTACTTCTTGCTGACGTCATCCGAAACTTCCCCGGACAAACGGGAAGCGGCTTCCTTCGCTCTCGCCGTGGTTTGTTCCGTCGTCAACTTTTGCAAAGCGAATCTGGACGGAGTGTCGCCTCTCGTGGATTGGTTGAGGTTCAAGTCACGCGCCTGTTTCGGTCGAAAAAAGGGTAGAAATAATAAGAAGAAGAATTGTCGTGAGTCTCGTTGTTGTTGTTAAAGTTGTTAAAGTTGTTGCATCCCCGACTTTGATGCGTTAAAGTTGTTGGTGTTTTGTTGGTGTTTTACCAAAACAAAGAAAAAAACACAAAACTCGTCGTCGTACAAAAAAATGTCCCAAATTGGTAGTAACGAACTCTTCACTTATAACTCTCTTTTTTTTTTAGAGGCAAAAAGTCGTCGTATCAAAAAAAACGATTTTTTTATTCGAGATATCATCCCCTTCCGACGACGACGACCAACAAAGAAGAGAGCGCTTCTGGCTTTCGTAAAAGATGGAAAAACGAAGCGGAAACATTCGTACACCACCGCGGTTCTGTATCGCGCGAAGGACGAAAGGCGCACCTCGTAGATGAGCTGGAGACCACCAGCGTTTTCGGTTCTCTTGTCCTGGATCTCGATTGGGGACACCGCCAAAGCCGGGGCGGCGTTCAAGGCGATGACGGACGCGGCGACGAAGGAGACGCTCTGTGTGATTTTTTTTTTCAATTTTTGAGTCGGAAGAGGCGAGCGTTCCGATTGGGTAAAGAGAAAGAGACAAATCTCCGGTGAGTGAAAACGCCCACGAGACGACGCAAACGCGACGCAAAATTCGAATCGAACGACGGTGAAACGCGAGCGAGCATCTCTTTTATTCGAATCGACGCGAACATTTTCGTTTTCCTCGTCGCGAGTGGGCGTTTTAGTCGCCGATCGGTGCGCGATTAAAAGAGCGAAAATACCGAGCGAAATTTTTGTCTTCTGGACGTACCTTCTTGGCGAATTCGTTGGACGCTTGGACGCCGACGACAACCTTTTGGGACTTCTTGGCGGCAGATTTGACCGAAACCAAGTTGGCGGTGAACGATGAAGTTAAAGCAGACATCTTTACTCTAGTTTTCTGTGTGTATTTATGGAGTTTACGAGCGAACTTTTTTCGATTTTATTTGGCTTCGAGTCGGATGGCAGAAGAGGTAAGAAAAAAAGCCATATTGTAGTGGGATGGAAGATTTTGGAATCTTGATTCCCTGTCTTCTGGGTTGCTTTTTTTTGTTTGGGGCAAGGCAAAAAAAAAACAAAAAAAAACAAAAAGTGAACAACTCGAAGCACAAACGAACTCTGAGAGAAAGAGAGAAGAGGGCGATCGATGTTGAAGACCTGCGATGCGCATCAAACTTGAAACAAACGCGCGGAAACGAAACAAACGCGGGCTTTCCTTCGTTTGGACGGCAAGATCCAAGCGAATGCAAAACGATAGGATGGAGAAAATAACAAAACAACCTCACCTCACACGCGTAAAAAAAAACAGGCCGTGCCAAAATATTTTTTAAATCAAATGTATTTGCGAGTTTCCCGGAATTAATCTCAGGTTTTCAGATCTATTTTGAGTTAATACGTTCTTATACAAAATATACGCGCAGAAAAACGTAGATTTCTTCGAGAAAAGAATTATTTAATTATTTAAATTTCTATTTTTTAGCGTATTCACTAGTAAATCCCCATTTGTGACATATTTTTACCCCAATTCATATTCATTAAAATATTTAAAATATATAAGATATCTTCTGTCACCATTATATATTGGGAATGTGGGATATTTATTTCCCTCTTCTTAATTATTTTATTTAAAAAAAAATCCCCGAAAGAATTTTAATTTCAAGACTTATTCAATTGTTTTACAAAATGTTTATGCTTTCATACATAAATAAATATTATTTTATAGCTAAAACTCGGGTCATGAGTTCAATTTCACTCATTTACTATATAATTGAAGAGGTTTTGATTGGAATGGCGGAATCGGAAAAACACCGCGAAACGTTGCGCGCTCGTTCTTTCCGCACCAATAAACCGTTGTGTACCAACTTATAGCCTGTAAACGCGTAGTAGATGATGTTTTATAAGTGTGATTAGGCTTCCTGAGAACTTTCAGCGAGTTTATTGCGACTTAATGTACATATTGCCCCTTCTTTAAAAATTTCTTTTATTCACTACACCTAAAAGACCAACTTACGTATGGACCACATTACCTGTACTCAAAACAGAGAACTTTTTGCAAAAACTTTTCTAACCAAGTCCAACTCTTCCTCTCGTCGTAACTGCGAATTCAAAAGCACTCTCATTTCCTCCTCTACGTTTTGCTTCTCGCCGAGCGCTCTTTCCGTGATTCGTTTGTAATCCTCGCATTGCTCTTGCAAGTTTCGCGCGACATCAATGATTTCCTCTTTTTCCTCTTTCAACTCCTCTAACAAGATTCCGTACCTTTCCACCTCTCCGTTGGCCCAGTGCAACATCTCGTCCCTGGCAATAATCTCGTCTTTACTCCCAACGTGTGCTCGTTCAAACGCCATGCGTTTCGATCGTTCTGTTTTCAATTCGTTTTCCAATTGTATTACCCTCGCGTCTTGACTCTCTAACGAAGTCGAACACTTGGCGTGTTCGATAGCGTACTCTTTGTTTTCTCTTGAAAGTTTCGTGACTTCTTCTTTCAAGCTCACGACTAACGCGTTCGAATTTTCGAGCATCGCAGATTTCAACTCCAAGCTTTCTCGCGTGTGCGCCACCTCCAAGTTTGCTTTCTTCGCCTTTTCCTCCTTCGCAGAAGCATCGGTTAAGTTTGCGTCCGCTCTTTTCACTTTTTCAAGTTGATTCGCAATCACATTTTCTTTCACTTTCAACTCCTCTTTGAGGAATTCGGACTCGTCGTTTAACTCTTGTTGCTTTCTTTGCAATTCCGGTACCTCCTTCGAAAGTTTCATCAGTTCTTCTCTCATCTCTTTCATCTCTTTCTTCAAACTTTCGTTGGTTGTCACCAAATCCTCAGCAAGACTCTCAGCCGTCACGCGCGCTTCCGTTTCTGTCGCTAACACCGAATCCAGCTCTTTCAACTCCTCGAATGAAACTTCCAATCGTCTCGTGATTGCATTTTTCTCGCTCGTGATGTCTTCCAATTTTTTCGCGTAGTCTTTGTCCATCTCTCTAATTCTTCCGTGTAAGTGTTCGATTTCATCCTCCGCGGCGTATTCCAAGTCCTCCAACGAACTAACTGTTTTCGAAACCTTTCGAATTTCCATTTTGTGTTCGTCGCGCATCCGAGATATCGTTCGATTGTATTCGTTCCGGATAGATTCTATGGTTGCTTTCAGGGTGTTCACTTCCTCCAACGCTTCGGCTTCTCCGCTCAGAGCGTTCTCAAGCGTTTTACGACTTTCCTTCAACTCTTGTTTCAGCAGTTCGACTTCATTTTTATACCTGTTCGCGGAAGCGTAGTTCAAATTCGACAGTTCCGCCAATTTGGCACTCTTCTCGTACATCTCTGACGTTTCATGGTCAATGTGTTTCCCCTCGTTCGTGACTTCCATCAAAGCGCCGCTCAAACTTTCGTTTTGACGTCGTTTCGTTTCGAACGTTTTCTTCAGTTCGTACAGTTCTCTCTCCAATTTGGACGTCAACGCATTACTATTTTTGCTACTACTATTACTACTTCTACTATTATTGTTGTTATTGTTGTTATTATTAATAATATTATTTCTCGTCGTTCCCGTCGTCGTTTGTATGCTCTCATCTTTCCTTTGAGCGATCGAAGAAGAAGAAGAAGAAGAAGACACGTTGTGTTTGTTCCGGAGAATGTGATTCATCAGTTTCGAGGAAGACGAAGGTGACGCTTTCGTCGTCGGTCGCAAAGAAGGTTGTTGTTGCTCATCGATTTTGACGCTCGCGTTCCATTTTTGAGCCAATTTTTTCGTGTTCTTCTCTCCTTCCTCTTCCACGTCGTCAAGAGATAACAAAGTTGACGTCGTTTCTTCTTCCACCACCACCTCATCGTCATCGTCGTCGTCTTCTTCTTCTTCTATAATTTCTTCGACGCGGCGTTCCGAAGTTTCTACTAACTGTATTGGTCGTTCCCGAATCTTCTTCTGTTCCTCTATGACCAACGCGCTGCTCGCGGTAAAACTGATATCGTCTAATTTTTCCAACCACGGAATAAACGCGTGCACGGCCATGCGATACGACGGTAACTTGCACACTGGATTATTATTACTATTGTTATTTTGTTGCGTCGCCGCCGCGCCCTTTTTCTTCGACGGCGAAGACGACGGGGAACGGTTGCTCCCTTCGTTTTCGCTCCTCAACCTTAACTCTTTCAGATTTACAAACTCTTCCACCAACCTCAAATCCGCAAAGTTACCGATTTCGTTCTCTCGAACATCTAAATATTCTAAGTTCCATTTCATTCCGTCTTTTCTCGTCGCGCCGGCAAAGTCTCGTATCGCGTTCTTCCTCAACGAGAGCGTTTCGAGAGTATTCGGAACGGCGACGATGCCGTCGAACGATTTCAGTTTGTTGCCGTCTAAGCGAAGCACTCGTAAACTTTTCGGCAGCGCTTCTAAATTTTTCACCCCATCTATCTCGCTCTCGGTGATCGTCAGTTCGCGAATATTCTCAAAGCTCTCAAAGTCTTTGCCGTTGAAAATACTCCTCCTCCTCCTCGATGATGATGATGATGATGATGCTTTCTTCTGTGTCTTCTCGAACAGGTCTTTTCTGCCAGAGACGACGACTTCGACGACGTCGGCCAAGACGACCTCCTCCTCGCGTTCTTCCTTCTTCCGCTGCTGCTGCGCGACGATGTGGTCGACGAGCGCGCGCGCGCGACGATGGTCTTCTTCTTCTTCTTCTTCTTCTTCTTCTTCTTCTTCTGTTGTTGTTGTTGTTGTT
>MDSZ01087544.1_pt1 | contig 28582 bp, 15 predicted proteins | sample 811201 | NCBI WGS metagenome assembly MDSZ01 (sample SAMN05326647, study PRJNA326480) | marine metagenome | isolation source: seawater | place: Indian Ocean: North | collected 2010 | reverse complement strand
TTCTGCATTGTATCGAATGGCCATTAAGCACGATATCATTTTGGGTAATAGGTAATGGCTCTCCTTGTGCAACACGAATACCTAATTCTACGAGGTTGTATCCTGTTATCATTTCAGTAATAGTGTGTTCAACCTGAACTCTTGGATTCACTTCTAAAAAGTAGAATTCCCCAAATTTATCTCTAAGAAATTCAAATGTTGCTAAACCTTTGTATCCCACAGCCTCTGCACCTTTACAGACTAAATTTCCAATTCTTTCACGTTCTTCATCAGATAGCCAAGGACCTTCTTCAATGATTTTTTGATGACGCCTTTGAATTGAACAAAATCTTTCACCAAAATGAATTGCATTTTTACCATCAGCTAAAACTTGAAATTCAATGTGTTGTGCCCCCTCAATAAACTTTTCAACAAATACTCTATTATCTCCAAATGCAGATTGTGCTCTACTTTGACATAGATTTAGCGCACTTTCAAAATCACTTTTTTGATGTACCACTTGCATTCCTATACCCCCACCGCCCGCAGCGGCTTTGATAATGACAGGATATCCAATTTTCTCTGCTAACTTTGCAGCTTCATCAGCGTTATTTATTGGTTCATCACTTCCTTCTGCTACAGGTAATCCAGCTTCTTTCATTGCTGCCCTAGCTCTTATTTTATCTCCCAATAATGAAATCACTTCAGAATTTGGCCCAATAAATGTGATATTTTCTTGTTCTAATCTAGATACAAACCAAGAATTTTCTGCTAAAAAACCATATCCTGGGTGTACTGCATCAACTTCCAAACTTTTTGCAGCATTTATTACAGCATCAATTTCTAAATAACTAGATAATGGTTCTTTTCGATAAATAGGAATTGCATAATCAGATAATTGTACAGGTAGGCTCGTTCGATCTTCTCTTCCGTGAATTATTGCGGCTTCAATTTCTAATTCTCTACATGCTCTAAGAACCCTCAGAGCGATTTCACCGCGATTGGCAATGAGTATACGTTTGAATCCCATATTACGTTCAGACAATTGACCGCCTATGAGTTTTAGTAAACATCTCTGAGGTAACGCTTTTCTTCTTTCATCAAAGTTTGTGTCACAAATTCAGTTGCATTCTCCATGCCCATGCCTCCTTGTTCTGCACAAATTTTAATTAACGCAGCATGAACATCTTTGGCCATGTAATTTTTATCACCACAAACATAGAAATATGCTCCTTCATTAATCCATTCCCATATTTCTTCGGCATTTTCAAGCATTCTGTTTTGAACATAAATTTTTTCTGCTTGATCTCTAGACCATGCAGTTGTATATTTGAATAATGTACCATTATCTAACCAAGATTCTATTTGATCTTTGTAATAATATTCAGTAGCCTCGTGTTGATCGCCAAAGAATAACCAATTCTTTCCAGTGGACTTATCAAATTCTCTTTGTTCAATAAATGCTCTGAATGGAGCAATTCCTGTCCCCGGTCCTACCATGATAATATTGGTAGAGCCATCTTTGGGAAGCACAAATGATTTTGTTGGAGACATATATACACCAAATTTAGTTTTTCCAACTTCGACTTCGTCAGCCAAATAACCAGTGCATAATCCTGCCCGGTCACGTTCATGATGGTTATATCGCACTATTGCAATGGTTAATTGAACTTCACCAGGGTGAGCATCAGGTGATGATGCAATAGAATACAATCTACCCTTTAATTTGTCAAGATAAGAAAAGAATTGTTCAGGTGAATCGAAATTCAATGAAGGAAATTCTTGCAAGGCATCAACATAATCTCTAGACCAAATATAATCTTCAATAGAATCATTATCTTTTGTAATTGTTTCAATTTTAGCTAAGGGATTATTTGAACTTTGAGTGGGGTAATTTTTTGGTAGACTATTAGAATTATTTTCAAATTCCCATGTAGACGAAGTGTTATTGGTCAAATTAGTACGTTCACTTTTTACTAGTTGTATTTCTACAGTGTTTGATTCATTAGAAAATAAATCTGGTAATGCTTTAACAAATTTCTTGTTCAATCTATGAACTTCATAATCCTTTTTTAATGCATTGTACAATGTTGTGGTTCCAGAGTGTGATTCTACTTCTTTTTCTGCATTAAAGCCTAATAACTCAATAAGTTTATTCACGACATCTTCAGGATTCTCTGCTATAATCCCTATTGCATCACCCACTTTGTAATTTAATCCACTATCGCCAAGTAATATGCTAACGTGGCGAGTTTCTTTAGTTGCTCCAGGGCCATTTAGTATGTCTTTTTCACTAATTGTGGTCATGTATGGATTTTTCATGCTCCAGTCTTTACTCATAATTCCACTTCAATAATTCCGCCGAACATTAACCCGTATATAATCCGTATTAATTTGAGTAATAGTTTCCGTCAAACCAATATGTGATTGGGTGCTGTCATGAACATGGTCAGGTTTGAATTTCTCGGAACGGGAAATGCATTTCTTCCCCAAGGTCGTTACCATTCATTATTGCTGATAGAATCAGAAATATTAATTGATTCACCGCCAACAGTACTTGCTAGTTTACGAAGAAGGGAATTAACTCCAAGCGAAATCAAGACAATCATGATTACACATTGGCACGGAGATCATGTTTTTGGTTTTCCATTTTTAATTTTAGATCAAAAATACATCTCAGATAGAGGTTCGAATATTATTTTAAATGTACATTGTCCTTCTGAAGGTAGAGAGAAATTAAACAATTTATGTGAATTAGCTTACCCCGGTTCATTAACAGATAGAATGAAGAAAAATGTAATTGTAAATGAAGAACCTTCTGGAGATGTTTTAGGAGTTGAAAATTGGACTTTTGAAAGGTTTGAAGTAATTCATGATGAATTTGTAGATCCTCATGGCTATGTACTCACTCATAAAAGTGGATTTAGAATAATGCATACTGGAGATTCTGGGCCTTGTGAATCGATAGAATCCCGAGTGAATGAATGTGATGTTGTCGTTATTGAATTAGGTGTGCCTGACAATGTTGTGGTGCCTACTCACTTTAGACCGGAAACACTTTCTGAGTTGGCAAACAAATACCCCAAAACTATGTTTTTGGCTACTCACCACTATGCTGATGACATTAATAGTGGAAAGAAACCTTATCTTTCAAATGATTTACCACACTTACCTGACAATGTATTACAGGTTCGCGATGAACAAAAATTTGAGTGGTTTGATGGTAGATTAAAGATTTTGTAAATGTTATTTTTTGCTAAAAACAAGATAAGTTTTTAAATCAAAATTAAAATGCTTTTTAAACATATTTACTACAACAATTCAGACTTCAAATTTTTATTATCGGTTAGGCTTATTACATGGCCTCGGTGTAGGCTCTGCCAGCACGCACCTGTGTTGGAGCCGGAAAAACATGTATTATGTCATGGGGGAAGTTTTTTGACAAAAAATATTTTTGATTCAGCACTTGATGAACCCTCATTATTTATTGATAAAGAACTTCTTAGACATAGTCACGTTCCAAATGAATTACCTCATAGAGATTCGGAGATAGAATCAATTGGTTTTAATCTTGTTGAAGCTTTGAAAGGTCATATTCCATCTAACATGATTTTGTATGGTGTTACTGGTGCGGGAAAGACTGCTGTTATCAGATTTATTTGTGACCAACTTATTGCTAAGGGGAATGAATTGGGCAGGGTTGTAAATCCTTTAATTCTAAATTGTAGGAATGTAGACACTCAATATAGAGTGCTCGCTCATTTAGGAAATTCATTGATAGAAGATTTTGAAGAGAAGATACCTTTCACTGGTTGGCCAACAGATAGAGTATTTGGAAAATTAGTAAAAAGAATGGATGCAATGGGCGGAGTTCACGTAATTGTTCTAGATGAAATAGATCATTTAGTCAAAAAATCAGGTGATGATTTACTTTACAATCTTACCAATCTTAATGCAGATCTAAATAATGCAAGAAGCTGTGTTATTGGGATTAGTAATGATTTGACATTCACTGAATATTTAGATCCTCGAGTTCGAAGTAGGCTTGGCCAAGAGGATGTTGTATTTGCTCCTTACAAAGCCAGCCACTTAGAGGACATTTTAAGAAAACGTTCTGAAATCGGGATTTCAAAAGGAGTTATAGAAAACGGAGTAATCCAACTTTGCTCTGCTTTAGCAGCTCAAGAACACGGAGATGCTCGTAAAGCACTTGATTTACTACGTGTTTCAACAGAAAAAGCTGATCAAGAAGGTTCAACAAAGGTTTGTGAAAGGCATGTAAGGATGGCTCAAAATCAAATTGAATGTGATCAAATCACTCCTGTGATTGCGACATTACCATTCCAACAAAAATTAGTTCTATTTTCAGTATTAATTAATGAGCAAAATGGTTTGAACAATATTGCTACAGGTGAAGTTTATGAAGTCTACAAGCAATCTTGTAGATTCGCAGGTGTTAACTTTTTAACACAAAGAAGAGTTACAGATTTGATATCAAATTTAGATATGTTAGGTTTAATTAGCGCCAAAACAGTAAGTCGTGGAAGGTATGGAAGAAGTAAGGAAATTAATAGCTGCATTCCAGTCACAATTGAAGCGTCAGAAATTATGCGTAATGCTGATCCTGGTATGATTCCAGTAGTGCAAGGAAAATTTAGATTACAATCAAGACTTTGACAATTGTTAAACCAAGTTGCTAAGTCGCAGGGCTTAATGAGTGAAGTAGCGGACGAAGGAACAACTGGTTTTTTGGTACCTAGTAAAAGAATTTCAGGTTGGTTATTTGTACTTTCAATTTGGGGAATTTTATTGTGGTTTCTTAATATATTAAAGATGGCTACACCTACAGGGGATAAGGTTGTATGGTCTAGTTTACTTTCAATCGGTTTGATTGGTGGTGATTATCAAACAACAAACCCAGATTTTAGACTATATAGTGATGGAATTTTTATTATTCTTTGCGTTATTGTTAATTTATTAGCAATAAGGGGGATATCATCAAATGTTGATGGAGGAATTAAAGGTTGGTTAATGAATATTAGATCAGATTTTTGGCCAGCTTTGGTTGATATTTCTAATCCGGGAGGGGTTAGGAAGACGGTTTCTTTGTGGTGTATTTTAATTGGAGTTTCTTTTTATGTTACTTGGGGTATTCTGAATAGTGGTTGGGTAGATGCAGGTGTATATGCAGTTGCAGCCCCCTTTGTGGTATTTGGTTGGGCATTTGGTAAATTGGCAGATGCTCAAGCTTTGGAAGTAAATGAAAGTTAATTTGAAATAAAACTTTCAAATCTTGATTTACATCTCAGTTTTACTTTTTCATCTGAAATACAAATTACAATTCCTTCGTTAGGTTGTCCATAAATTACGTAAGCGTTTAATGGTAAATAAAGGTGTAAAATTATCGGCGCTAAGTCTTCTTCTCCATCGACCTTAATCATAACTTTATGTTCCGACTTTGCTGCAGAAATTAAGCAATTACTAAATTCTGAAGTAATTTGCCCGGCAGGATTTTTACAATTAATGATTTCATCATAACCTTGAATTTTTGGAATTAAATCTTCAGGTAAATCTTGCCTTTTTGTTCTCCCATCAATTACAGCAATATCAGGAATTATTCCACTGTTTCTTAATGCTGAAACACAAACATCACCAACTGCTACAATTTTCCCTCCATGTTTTTCTAAATTTAATTCTTTTTTTAATTTCGAGATGGCAATTGAGGTATCTTCTTCAGGCCCTTTAAACAAAGTTCCAAATGGTTTCTTAAGTGTATTTTCAATTGTTCTTGGCATTTGTAAATTTTTAGAAACTTGTGATTCATCAATCCATTTTTTCCCATCTCTAGTGTATATGCCCTTTCTAATTAAACTGCTGGATAGAACAGTTCCATCTTCGGTTAGTAAATGCTCTACTTTAATTATGTTTAATGGATGTAAATCCGAGTTAATTCTAGTAGAATTGATTTTTTCACAGGCAGGAAATGTTTCTATGGTGCAAATTATTGCATCACAGTCTGTTCTCCATTCTGCAGGTCCTACCTTGTCTTCTAGCTTTTTTGTTAAGATTCTATCTTTTCCAGCATCCATTAATTCTCCAGATTCACTTTTTATTTTTATCCATTCATTTAAGAAAGAATTACGTTCTTCAAATGATTGAACTCCACCAATTTTTTTAGATGCAATATTGTCAGAAGTAATCCAAATTTCCAGAAAATCACATTTTTCAAGAGCATTTAGAATTAATTTCTCATGACCTTTATGAAAATGGTCAAAAGTTCCTCCAAGCAAACCTCTCTTAAACGGCCTTGCCATTGAACTACTCATATTGGGATTACACTTGAGTTTTTGGATAAATAGTAGCAAATTTGGGGCCCTGATGACTAACGGCCTGCTTCATAGTTTCCTCCGGGGCCTGACCCATTCACCAGGGCATTGAGGACTACGGGGTTGTCCAACCATCATTCTAAAGTCCGGCGGGGACCCATTCGTAGCCACTATTGTCTGTTTTTGCAACAAGGATCATTTCAAAAGATCACCATGTTCTTCGATACAGACGTACCACAACTTGGTATCGACATATCATATTTCCATCCGGCGAGGGGCAGAAATCCATGCGATGTTGCAGTGTGGTAAAAGCCTGTAAAAGTAGTAGCATTTGAATTCTTTGTCAAGAAATTTTTGATTGAGGTGAATTTTTCAAATTAGTATGGAATCCTGTTTTCCTGCTTAGAATTCTTTTTGAAACGTTTTCATCACCATTAAAATCAATTAGTAAATTTGTATCTGGCCATAATTTTATTGGTTGAGCTAACCAACCAACGTGCTTATGAGAGTTCCCAATGGTTGGTAAAATACCTTTTCTAATGAACTCTAAGGAATTTTTAAGATCTAATAATTGTTGTATTCCCACTGAATCTTTTGCCAAATCCATTTTGCTTAATGTTTGTAATAATAATTCTAACAAGTCATCATTACATCCTGGGTGTTTTATTTCTCCATAACCCGGTATTTGGTGTATTTCGCCAGGCGTTCTTAAGATTGCAGCTGCCCATGAGATATTTTCAGATTCTAACCAAGCCCTCCCTTTCGAACTCTCAATACAAATTTTTAGCAATTCTTCTGCTAATGGCGCCCACCATTCAATATCTGTTTTTGAAATGATTTTAGAAACTTCATCAAAAGTCAAATTGGTGTTGTGATTTAATTTTGACATTAGTGAAATCCATGTTTTTACTTCAGAATCATCTTCAGAAGTTTCCTTATTTGATAGTAATTTGGCCCATTTCCCATCAATTTCATTTAAATTCTGCATCCAATTGAGTATGTTTAAAACATCATTAAAATCTCCTAATGATAGTCTTTGGTTTAGATTAATCCACGGAATTAATCCAACTTTGATTAAATTTATTCTAATGGATGGAGCTAACCATGGTGCTGATGAAATTAAACAAGAAAACCACCATGCCTTTTCTTCTTCCGAACCTTTTAGCAAAATTTTTCTATATGTTAGTGAAGAATCAGGATCGTTTTGTAATTTTGAAATTAGTATTTTTCTTGATTTCAATTTCCATTTATTGGGTGCATTTAATGCAATTTCCCCAATAAAATCAATTGGGATTAATTCAGGAGATAATAATTCTACCCAATGCTGGTCTAATCTTTTTGATATTCGTTGCCAACGCAACCATCTTAGATTTGAAGGGGTAATTATCCAAGATTCTAATGGATGTTCGGATTCTAATTTGTTTGCTTCAAATTCATTGCCTTTAGGAAATTGTTTACAACATTCAATGATTAGATTTGAACCCTTTACATTTATTTCAATTCGTGATTTATTTATTAATTTCATTAAGATGGGTGGAATTGTATAATTTTCTTCTACAATAGTTTTTTCTTTTTGAACAGCAGATATTTCTACACTAATTGGCAAAATTACACCTCTTCCGAGGTGCAAATTCATTAAAGGTAAATTAGATTGTTTTGTTTCTCTTAATATTAGATTAGGTTTAGTGCCTTCCCATTTTTCAATAATTATTATCCTTAATGCAGGGTATCTAAGGATTGTATCAGAATCAATTGCTGAAAGTTTAATGTTTCTAGGCCATTGTATTGAAAGAGGAACTCCCTTGGAATCATTCATAGCCCATTCGATTATTGACATTAATGCATTTTTTCTAATTTGGGAATTATCAAAAAACAAATCATTAGATGTTGTATTTTCAATCCATTTAGAATTATTCCAATCTAATTTGAATTTGCTCCATGTTGCTTGTTCTCCGGAGGTCCTACGCTTTCTTCTCGAACGATTTGTGATACCTAATTCATCTAAAAGGAATTCAAATCTTTCTTTTTGGCTTTTCTCAGTTAATTTTGGGTGAATTGTCTTTATCCAATATTGTAAAATTTTTATTGGGAATGGATTTATTTCTCTTGAAAGTAATCCCGTTTCTCCCAAAATTATTCCATCACATGCAGCGGCTTCAAGAAGTAAGTTTATCCCCAACCTTCGTTCAATTTCTGCAATAATGGGTTGTTGGGGTTTAATTTTATGTTTATCATCATGAAATGTGGCTAAGGTCCAACTATAATCTTCATCCAATAGTGTGGGTAATTTTGGCATAGCATATGGTGGGGTTTTTGGAATCCAAGAACCTACTGGCAATGAAAATTTTTTTTCGGGTTCCAATAGCCTTGCTCTGATTATACAAATGGCGTTTTCTTTTTGATCCCAATCTGTAATGCCTTCTTGAGTCATGCGTTCTGGTTCTTCAATTCTTTCAAGATTTGGAATTGAAAACCATCTGGTTTCAGATTCTCTCGAAATAGCCCACGCCCAGTCTGCCTCCCCCCCTCTATTTCTTGTGGAGCCATCCGAATCAAAATCCTCCATTGTGGTCGGGTTTGTGGGTAGTATAAAACCCTCCTTTGATGGTTTTTTTAAGTAACCTAATACAATCATTGGACCATCTCTTGCAATTAAGCACCCTTCAGCATTTGTGGGTATTTTATTCAAATTTATTTCGGAAAGTCTAGCAAGTTCATCAAGCTCTAATTTGCTCCAACCTTTGTTAGTTAATCTTTGTATTGAGCCCTTTTGATGTTCACTTTGATCGACAGTAATTAGCCCTTCAGTGCGCATTTTTTTGAATGTAGCAGATGCGTGCGGCAATCTTAATTTCAGATCTTTGGCGGCTTCACTAATTTTTCCCCCACCATCTGCCAACCAATCCAGGACTCTTCTTTGATATCCGCTTCTAATTTTAGTTGGCAAGTATTGTCACCAATTAAACCAAGCCAAACATTACTAATTAAATTATTGTTATAAAAATAAAGAAATAGTTACATAATGTTACATATTTCTACTGGAGAATACAATTATGCCCTCGATAAATTTTTTTTATGTAAAAATTAGAGGTCATTTTATCATTTTAGTGTAACAAAGTTACCGAATTAAAGACAACAGTTATATGAGAATCTCTTATCCTTCCTAATATCCGATGACTCAATACGGCATTGAATGGATGTGACTAAGATGAAAACAGTAAGAATAAGAGAGAAGATAAAGAAATATTTAGAAGACCGCCCAAGAAATACAGCAGAAATTCTTGAGCATATAAATAGCACAATGAGGCATGGAACAACGTCCCAACAATTGGGGAATGTTCTATCTAAAGACAAGGATATTGTTAAAGTAGGATACATAAAAAGATCCGGTATACTTTCAGGTGGATATGATATATGCGAATGGGCAACTAGAGATTGGGTTGAAGACAACTGTCCAGGTTGGGTAGAAGGAGAACCATTATTCTTAGATAGACCAGCAGTTCCTAAAGATAAAAGATAATAATAAAAATTATTTTATCATTTCTTCACGAATTGTTTTAGCTTCGTTCCAAAGATCTTCTTCTTCTTTGTTTTGAGGTTTAAATTGAGGTATAGGTATTGGTCTCATTTGGTTATCAATTGCCACCATAAAGAAAAATCCTGTGCATATTATATCTCCTTTCCAATCTGATTTACTAATTCTTTTTGCAATAACTCTACAAGCGGCAGAGTGAGTGGAAGTAAAGACTATTTTTGCAGTTATTTCAATTAAATCTCCTTGGTGTGCTGGATGCAAAAATTTGAGGGTATCTATTGAGATTGTTACAAATTCACGATGGGCAAATTTTGAACATACAATTCCAGCAGCTTTATCCATCAAGGACATCAGTCTTCCGCCAAAAAGTGTGCCATAAGAATTAGTGTCTTGTGGAAACACTTCTTCAATTAATACTACAGGTTCTGTGCTAAATGGTTCCATATTCTCAAACACTCCCTGAAAGCACTCACATATCAATAAAGCGCGCGGAGAGTTAACAATATGTTGATTGACGGGCATATATGGGTCGGCCCTCTTCTTCAGAAGCATTCCTTGATTGGGATGATTTACTTTGGGAAGATCCTGATGGGGGGATAGTACAAATTCATGGAGTATTACCTACTGTAGTTTATCCAAATACATTGAGGCCAAGGAATACTTGGTCAGGATTAGGTTTGATGGTATCTGAAGAGGAAATAGAACTGTGGGAGCATGAAGAAGAATTAGAAAAAAAGAGCCCCGGAATTAATTTTGTTGGTGCAAGTTCACAAGGTGGTGACTTTTCTAGATTATTGGGAGGTTTGTCATTATTAGAAAATATTCAAACCTGTAAGTTTCCGGATCCAGAACCTCGTAGATTACATAAATATGCAATAAGGGGGAATAAACCGGTTTTTTTTATTGAACCCCCCTTGTCAGATGATAAGTGGTGTAATTGGTTAGAAATGCACGCATTAGAATTAACAAGGCCGTTAAAGATGTTTTCAAATCTTTGGTCACGTAGGAAATTCAAGAAAAATTTGTCAAAAATGTTGAAAATTGCTAAAGTTAAATCAGGAGAATCTTCTGAATTTGCTGTAGCTTCTGCAATTTCTGCAGCTTGGTGGGTTGGTATAGAAAACAACATCAGTTTGGAATTGAAACAAAAAAGAGATGAAAGATATGCATCTAGAATTAGAGGTGCTTTATCTGAGATGAGAAATTCAGGGATTGAGAGTCCTACACTTTTACTAGTTGCCTCTTTGCCACAGAGAAAATCATTGTTTAATGCGCTAGAAAAAATGCCTTTGGCAGAAATGCCGTTATGTACTGAAACCTTTTCCGAATTAAATGAGGAAGAGGAATGAGCGAAGCGCCAACAGTTAGAGTTGAGAACCAACTTATTCGATTTGTTCCACCAGTTCCAATAGAATTAGATGTGGCTGTAACTAAATTAGGAGCTATTCGTCAAGATGATTTTGCAGTTCATACATTAGCAACACCACGAGCAACAATCATTGTAGATAAAGAAGGCCGAATTGTAATTCATGGAACAAATAGGATGGAGGTAGCAAGGCATGCAGCCAAGGAATTTTTGTTACTCTTAGGTAAGTCAGATGAAGGATTAAAGGCAGAGCTAGGGGGAATTATAGCCTCGTTTAAATTTCAAGATAAATTAAATATCGAACGTTTAATCAAAAAACTAGGGAAAATCGTAGAGAAAGATGATCGTTTAGGTTGCGTTAAAGTGAAAGACAAACGACACAAGATTACTTTATTTATGTGGGAAAACGGAAAAGTAGTTGTTGAAAATGCAACACATGCAAATCTTGTTGCAATGGCCGCCGTTTATTGGCAAGAAAGGTTACTAGAGGATGGTATTTTGATTAAGTCTGAATTAAATTCAGAGGCTGATTGATTTATGTCTTTAGTCAATGGTAAGTGGAATGGGCCAATTGTTGACAACCATTTTCATTTAAATCGAAATGGTAGATTTTTGTCGGCCGCTGAGGATTTTAAAAAAGCAGGTGGGACGGGATTAATTTTAGTACATTGTCCTAATTTTAGTTCTCCTCCAACTACAAAAAAAGAACATAAAAACTCTTATTTTGATACTATTTTAATGGCAGAACAAGTTAGAGAAAAGGTTGAGATTAATGTGAGGGTTGTTCTTGGTCCACATCCAGCAGCCTTCGCCCATCAATTTGAGTTATGGTTTGAAGAAGAAGGCGAAAAAGGTGCACAAAGAGCAATTGAAAATTATAATGACAGCATCGATATAGCGCTTGATTTTGTTCAAGAGGGTAAAGCTGTTGCAATTGGAGAGGTTGGTAGACCCCATTGGAAAACTTCAGATGAAGTGATTGGTTTATCTAATAAATTATTAGAAGAAACAATGGCTTTGGCAAAAAAAGAAAAAATACCCTTGCAACTACATATGGAAGAGAATGGTAACCAAACTTATGGTGATTTAGAATCTATGGCGGAGCGTGTAGGATTGAATCCGATTTACCTAGTTAGGCATTTTGCACCAGCGGATGTATCAATTTCGATGGTTGGAAAAATAACTCCAAGTGTTAATCTCGGTAAGGATGGTATTAACACATTAGTTGAAACTTGTAAATTGAGTGATCATGGATTTATGTTGGAAACCGATTATATGGATGATCCAAGGAGGCCAGGCGCAGTTTTAGGTCCAAAAACAGTGCCAAAAAGAACACAGCAATTGGCATTATTAGCTGAAGAAAATGGGTTAGATGAAGAGATGTTCTATAACATACATCAAGAATTACCTAACATGATTTATGGCGAATTAAATTAACCTTAGAACTCGGCCCCGAAGGGGCCGCTGATGGGTAATGGTCATACACTAGTTTTTACGATACATGCAATCGGGTGTGTTTATTCTAGGTTTGAATGGTAAAGTAGCCTTGGTTTTCGGAGTGGCTTCTGAAGATTCTATTGCTTGGGCAATTTGTCAAAGGTTAGCACAAGCAGGATGTAAATTGTATTTAGGTTACCAGAAGAGATTTATGTCTAGAGTTTTTCAATTAAAGGACAAATTACCAGAAATTGCAGGTTTTTACCCATTGGATGTTGCTAGTGATGAAACCACTGCAGAATTTTTCAATGAATTTAAAAAAGAGAATCCCAATTTGAAAGTTGATGTCATGGTTCATGCAATTGGATTTGCACCAAGGGAATGTTTTGATAGACATATTTTGTTTGTTGATGATGATGCTATAAATACAGCAATTACAATTTCAGCTAATTCCCTACAAAGAATAATGCGGCATGCAATGCCTTATTTGAATAATAACTCATCAACCATTACTCTAACTTATGCAGCATCTACAAGATTTGTACCTAATTATGGCGTGATGTCAATTGCTAAAGCCGCATTGGAAAGTTGGACAAGAGAATTGGCTTGTCAATTAGGTCCTGAAGGCCATCGTTTGAATGCAATATCTAGTGGACCAATTAAAACGATAGCTGCAGGAGGAATTCCTGGTTTTGATAAAATATTAGATCATGTGGAAGAAAACTCTCCTTTGAGGAGGAATGTGAACCAAGATGATGTTGCCGGATGTACAATTTGGTTAGCTTCAGAATTATCATCTGGAGTAACAGGCCAATGTATTCATGTTGACGCGGGTTATTCTTCAACTATGGTGCCAGGTTCCATAATGGGTGATGACTAATGGGTGATGTATCAGAAATAGATGATTCACAAGGCCCATTTGAGCCTATAGCAATAATTGGGATGTCGTGTATTTTCCCAGATTCTGAAAACATTGAGAAATTTTGGGAAAATATACTTTCTAAACATGTATCATTTAAAGAAGTACCAGAAAGCAGATGGGATCCTAGAGATTTTTTCAATGAAGATGGTGGTGAAAATAAGACATATTCAAAAATAGGTGCTTTTATTGAGGATTATGATTTTGATTGGAGGAGATGGCGTCAGCCACCTGGAACTTTACCTCAAATTGACATTTGTCAACAATGGGCAGTTTCTGTTTCCGCTTCAGCCTTAGAAAATGCGGGTTATTTAGGAGAGGGATGTTCAGAACCACCTAGAGGGAAAACAAGTGTTATTTTTGCAAATGCATTAGGTGGAGAAAATAGAAATTTATCAAATCAAAGAGTTTGGGCTGAAAGAACATTACGTCTTGCAAAAGAATCAGGATTACAAGATGAAGCAACATTTCTTGATGAAATTACAAAAGATCTTCCTAAAATTGATGAAGATACAATGCCAGGGGAATTAGCAAATGTTGTTGCGGGCAGAGTTGCTAATTTGTTAGATTTACAAGGACCTAATTACACTACAGATGCTGCTTGTGCGTCTTCAATGGCTGCAATTCTTGATGCTTGTAGATTATTGCAATTAAGACAGGTTGACATGGCGATAGCTGGTGCAAGTGATAGGACAATGGATCCAGCAACTTATTCGAAATTTAGCGCAATCGGTGCACTTTCAGCAACTCATTCAACTCCTTTTGACTCTCGTGCAAATGGTTTTGTAATGGGGGAAGGAGCAGGTGCGCTCGTACTAAAAAGATTGAATGATGCAATTTCAGATGGCGATAATATTCATGCTGTAATAAGAGGAATTGGTGCTAGTTCTGATGGCCGTGGAAAAGGCATTACAGCACCGAGTAAAAGAGGTCAAGCACAGGCAGTAAATAGGGCATATAGTCAAGCAGGTTATTCTGTTGAGACTGTTGGATTGATTGAAGCACATGGAACATCTACTAGGGTTGGAGATGCAACAGAACTTGGTACTTTAACTGAAATTTTTAAGGAATTGCCTTACGGTGAAAATGTAGCTGTAGGTTCGATAAAAAGTCAGATTGGACATTTAAAAGCAGCAGCAGGCATAGCCGGGACAATCAAGGCTGTACTTGCTGTTTCAAACAAAATTATTCCGCCAAGTGCAGGTTTTGAAACACCAAATGATACAGTAGATTGGAGCAAAAATCCTTTTTTTGTCCCAACAGAATCAGAAAAGTGGACTTCCAAAGATTCAACCCCCTTTAGGGCAGGAGTGTCTGCGTTTGGTTTTGGTGGGACTAATTTCCATATTGCCTTAGAGTCTTATGATGAAAAATTACATTATAATTTATCTAATGAATGGAAACAAAGGTGGTTGGCATATACTGGAAATCTAAATCAATCCTCAAATAACACTCCTGTAGTTTCTAATTCTACTTTAGAGCCAAAAATGTCTTGGGAAGAATTAAAATTAATAGAAGGTGGTTTACTTCTAATTAATGCCAACAATACAAATGAGATAAAATCAAAAATTACCGAATTAAAATCAAAATATTCGAAATTAGGTGAAAATTTTGATAATTCTCCTGATGGGATAAGATTATCTGAGCAATTATCAAAACAATCAAAAGATTTTGTTTGTCAAGGTTTAAGATTAGCTTTGGTTGCCACTAAATGGGATGATTTCTTTAAAAAATTAGATTTATTGTTAGAAAATATTGATGATGAAAGTAAATGGATATTCCTCGCAAGTCAAGATATTTTTATTACTAGAAAAGAAATAATTGAAGAAAATAAAATAGCACATTTATTTCCCGGACAAGGTTCACAATATGTTGGAATGACATATGATTTATCGTTAAGGTATGGAATCGTTCAAGAGACTTGGGAAGAAGCAGATAAAACCATGATAGAGATATTAGATGGGAAAAAACTATCAGAATTTGTATTAAGATCAAATTTAACTAAAGATGAAATGATTGAAGCAGAACAAAAATTGAAACAAACAGAATACACTCAACCTGCAATGCTAACTGCTGATTTGGCATTAAATAGACTGCTTGGTCAGCACGGGCAAGTTCCAGATATGGTGGCAGGACATAGCCTTGGAGAATATGCAGCATTGATGGTATCAGGGATTTTACAATTCCACGACGCATTACGTGCTGCTGCAGCTAGAGGAACAGAGATGGGAAGTGTAGATGTTCCTGATAAAGGGTTAATGGCTAGTATTACTGCACCTTATGAGCAAATAGAGGATGTTTTGTATGAATTGGAAGATTACGTGATTCCAGCAAACAAGAACTCTCCAATGATGACAGTAATCGCTGGTGAAACTGATGGAGTTAAAAATGCAATAAAAAAATTCGAAGAATTGGGAATTAATTGCGTAATTTTACCAACAAGTCATGCTTTCCATACAAGTATTGTTGCACCTGCAAATGAACCTTTGAAACGATTTTTAGAAGATTTAGAAATTAATTTGCCACAAATACCTATTACTTCAAATTATGATGGAGAATTTTATCCATCAAAATGTGAAGATGGTTTTACTGTTAAAGAAACAATACTTCCTCAATTAACTCCTCAAATGTCCTCACCGGTGGAATGGACAAGACAAATTGAAAATATGTATGAAGAAGATACAACTATTTTTGTAGAAGTAGGTCCAAAGAGAGCATTAACTACTTTTTGTGGCCAAATTCTAAAAGATCATGAACATGTATCAATAATGACAAATCATCCTAAGCAAGGGGGAATTAGGTCTTTCCTTTCTTCTTTAGGTCAATTAGCAATCTTGGGAAAAAAGATTGTAAATCCAACTCTTGAAAATGAAATATATTCAGAATCATTTAGAGCCGGGCCAATAGAATCAACAAGAAAGTCTACAGAAGTTGAAATATCTAAGCCATTAGAAATAGAGACTCCAAAAATAATTGCAAAGAAAGTACCTCAATTTTCGATTGAAGATTGGGTTGCTAATGTTTGCTCAGAATTTAGTGGCTACCCAAGTTCAGTTTGTAAAGGGAATGTAGATTTAATAAATGATTTGGGAATAAATTCTAGTGATTTAGAAAAATTAAAAATTAAAATTTCACAAAAAGCAGTATGTAACAAATCACTTAAAGAAGCAAAAACAATTTCACAATTGGTTGAATGTATCGAGTCTGTTCCAGAGTCAATAGGAATGTCAAACAAATTTAATAATTCAATAATTAATAATTCACCTTCTTTAATTGAGAATAGTAGAAAAATAGACTCTTTTGTAGTAAGTGGAGTTAGTTTGGGGTTACCTGGATTAGATCAAGTTTTTGATCCAAATACTCTTGAAAGAATTATTGATGGTGAGAATTTTATTACTGAATTATCTGATGAATATAAACAAAGGTTATTGGATAAGAATCTCGTGAGAATTGTTAAAGATAGTAATGGAAATTCAGAATTAGTTCCTTGTGAAACATTTGATATGATACCCCAATTAGCAGGAAGAGGAGGCTATTTTGATTTAGTTGAACAGTATGGAATAGATGCAAAAATCACATCTGCAATGGATATAACAACTAAATTAGCATTTGCATCAGGGTTAGAAGCATTACGTGATGCTGGTTTACCTTTGGTTTCTGAAGAACAAGTTAGTAGTAATGGAAAACGACTTGTGAGGGGTTGGAAATTACCAGTATCTGAAAGAGAAACAACAGGAGTTATTTTTGCTTCTGTATTCCCTGGTTATGAAGAATTATTGAAACACGCAGCAAATAATGGAGCTGATGAGAATGGAACTTTTGATAGAAGATTTTTATTACAGATTTTGTCAATGGGGCATAGTCAATTCGCACAATGGATTGGTGCAAAAGGTCCTAATACTGCGATAAATAATGCTTGTGCATCAACTCCTGCGGCATTTTCGATAGCGGAAGATTGGATTACAACAGGTAGAGCATCTCGAGTAATTGTTGTTAGCGCTGATGATACTACTAGTGACGTTTTATTGGAATGGATAGGTGCAGGTTTTGCTGGTGCAGGTGCTCATTCTATTGGAAATATAGTTGAAGAAGTAAGCCTTCCTTTTGATGCTAGAAGAAATGGAATGTTACTCGGAATGGGCGGTGCTGCATTTGTTATTGAAAAAGAAAGCGCATCAAGAGATAGAGGTGTTACACCATATTGTGAGTTATTAGGTTCGCATATCGGTAACTCGGCGTTTCATCCAACAAGGTTAGATGTTGAACATGTTTCAGAATCGTTTGACAAATTCATTTCTCAAATGGAAACAATGTGGGGCTTTGATAGACACCAGATTGCAGAAAAAACAACTTTCATGTCGCATGAACCTGCTACACCTCCAAGAGGTGGTTCTGCTTCAGCAGAGATAAACGCATTAAGGAAGGCATTTGGAAGTTCAGCAGAAAAATTAGTAATCACGAATACCAAAGGTTTCACAGGACACCCAATGGGTGTTGGAATAGAAGATGCAGTTACAATATATGGTCTTGCAAAAGGAAAGTTGCCCCCTATTGCTAATTTTAAAGAAGCAGATCCAGAATTAGGAACCTTGAAACTATCTGAAGGGGGAGAGTATGATGTTGAATATGCTTTACGTCATGCTGCAGGATTTGGAAGTCAAATGGCTCTAACTTTGTTTAAGAGAATTGCAAGAACCACAAATAGAATTCAACAACAGAATGTACTTAATTGGATTGAAAAAATTACTGATGATAAAATTGAATTAAGAATTTTTGAAAGAAAATTAGTTGGTTGGAGAAATCCAGATGAAAATATTATTGGAGGGATACAAGGAACTGAATGGGTGATTCCAGAATTTGATGCTGAATTAGAAACAAAATCTACCTATGAGGACTTAGAGAAGCCAATAGAAACAAAAGAACTTGTGCAGCCTATTGCTGAACCGAAAGTTACCAAGCCTCCAAAAATTGTAGCTGATGATAAAATCACACAAAAGGTCTTAGAAACGGTTGTTGAACATACTGGTTACCCCGCAGACTTTATTGAATTTGATCAAGATTTAGAAGGAGAATTAGGAGTAGATTCTGTAAAACAAGCGGAAATTATGGCAGATTTAAGAGAATATTTTGGTTTACCTGTGGATGAGAATTTTGTATTGTCTGAGTATCCAACACTAAACCATATGATTTCATATTTAACGCAAATGATAGATGGGGGTACTCCCGCTTTAGGTGACACTGATGAGTCTCCCGTTGTTTCGGAAGAAGTAAAAGAGTCATTAGAGGTAAATGTAGAAACTCAAGAAGATGAAAGTACTGTAAGTTTAGAAATTTTCGAAGTTGATGATGACATTAAGAGTGCTGTTTTACAAGTTGTGGTTGAACATACAGGATATCCCGAAGATTTCATTGGCTTTGATCAAGATTTAGAAGGGGAATTAGGAGTTGATTCTGTAAAACAGGCTGAAATGATGGGAGATTTAAGAACAAAATTCGAACTTCCTGTGGATGAGAATTTTGTATTGTCTGAACACCCAACATTAAATCATATAGCATCATATATTTCAAAAATGTCTGATACAGGAACTTTCGAAAATGAAGATATTTCAAAACAAAATGATGTAGTAGAAGATCTAACAATAGAATCGTTTCAAGAAAAAACCATTGTTAAAAATGATGTAATTGATGATACAGAAGTACGTAGATGGCAGGTTGAAGTTGAAGAAGCCGAAGAATTAGTTGATGATGAAATCGATATTAATGGCAGAACAATTTTAATTACTGATGAAGATTGGAATTTAGGTGAATCAATAGCTGATGAATTAACATCTAAAGGCGCAAAAGTAATTTTATTAAGTTTAGATACTTCAGTTAAAGATTTTTCAATTGAAGAAAAGAATGAGGTTCCATTGCTTAGAGCAAACCCGAATTCAGATAGTCAGATGTTAGAGGTAGCTAACCATGTAGCCTCTGTTGGAAATTTAGGTGGATTAATTCATTTGGCGCCTTTGGACCTTGCAGGTTTAGAATGGAGTCTGAAAAATAGCAAAATTCAAACAACAATTTCCACAAATTCATTGTTTAATTTATTACATGAATTAGATTCTGATTTTAGTAATATTAATTCTGGAATTGTAGTTAGTGTTTCAGCAATGGATGGAAGGCACGGGAATAGAGGTTCTCACTTCAATCCTGTTGCCGCAGGAGCCCATGGAATTGTAAAATCATATGCTAAAGAACGGCCCAATTTGAAATGTACAGCATTAGATGTACACCCTGAATTAATTTCAAACACTCAAGAATTAGCTAAGCACATAGTTAAAGAATCATTATGTAAAAATAAGTTAGTAGAAGTAGGTTTAGATCGTGATTTAAGACGGTGGAAATTAGTATTATTTGATGAATCATTGATAGAAGAGCGTTCAAAACTAAGATCTGACGATATATTACTTGTTTCAGGTGGTGGTTCAGGAGTCACTGCAGCATCGTGTATTGCTTTAGCGTCATCATGTAGAGATTCAAATGCGACTTTTATTTTGTTAGGGAGAACAGAATTAATCCCTGAAACATCTGAATGGGTAAATGATACTGAAGAACAATTAAATGAAAGAAAATTATTGCTTAGAGAAAAATTAATTGAAGAAAATGGCGCAGTGAACATGGTACAATGGGAAAATGCTTGGAAACCATTTACAAGATCATTAGATATTCATTTAACAATTAATGCAATTAAATCCACAGGAAATAATTCTGAGTATTATAGTTGTGATGTTACAGATTATAAAAACCTCTCAAAAGTAGGAAAAGACATTGGACAGAAATTTGGCCCTATTACAGGTATAATTCATGGAGCAGGTATTGAAGACTCAAAATTAATTGGAGATAAAGACCCTGAAATTTTTGAAAAAGTAGTTTCAATAAAGACTGAAGGGTGGATTAATTTGGTTAATACAGCTGAAATTAGTGGAACAAAAGATCTTAGAATTGCGTGTTGTTTTACAAGCATTGCTGGAAGATTTGGAAATGCAGGCCAAACAGATTATTCTGCAGCAAATTGTATTCTTGATGCGGAAATGTCTAGATTAAATGCAACTAATAAAACTAGAGCGATAGCTATCGCTTGGACTGGTTGGAGAGAAGTAGGAATGGCCACTAAAGGTTCTATTGAAAAGGTGTTTGAACAAGCAGGAATACAAACTGTAGGACTTGAAAAAGGAGTAAAATTATTTGTTGATGAAATATTAAGTAATGGGAAAAGGAGAGTTGTAATTGCAGGTAATTTAGGTATTTTAGATGAATTAGGGGTACAAAGAGATCCTCCGTTATTAATGCCTAGTGAAATTTCATCAATTATTGAAGATCAGGGTCAAATGAGTTTAATTGATTACATAGTTAGTTTCAAGGAAGGAGAATCAATTACAGTTGAAACAACTTTTGATGTGGAAACATATCCCTTTTTAGAAGATCATTCTATTGAAAATGTACCTTATTTGCCAGGAGTAATGGCATTAGAATTATTTGCTCAATGCTCTCATTTACTTGCACCTAATAGTTTTGTATCTGGATTTAAAGATGTAAAATTTGGTCTGCCTGTGAAATTAATTCGCCCCACACAAAAAGTCCGAGTCATTGCAAAAAGAGATGGTGCAGAAGTACATTGTATAATGGAATCAGACTTGATTAATTCTGAAGGACAGGTGTTTGGGCAACCAAAACAACATCATTCTGCCTTTGTTAAATTGTCAAAAACATATGAGTCAAGTAAAAAATCAACGATTGGGTTGCCAGAGACAGGACCAGTTACCAACAGCTCAAATTTCATTTATTCTAGATTTTTCCACGGCCCTAGTTTCCAATCTCATGCAGGGATAATTGCAGGGATTTCAATTGAAGATAATTTAGGTGCTGATGGAAAAATTTTACAAAGACATCAATTGCCTAAAAAAGAACAATTTAAATTAGAGTTAGAAAATGTTGAATTAAAATTAGAATCTTATCCTATGTTGATAGAATCATCATTTCAAAACGCAGGAATGGTGACTATGGAACAAACAAATATGCAAGCTCTCCCTGTAGGAATCTCATCATCTACACTTTTACGTCAGCCAGAAAATAATGCTAATCTGTTAATAAGGACAATCTGTCGTGAAATTTCAGAAGGAGTTAGTTTACATGACGCAATAATTGTTGAAGATACACCAAGTAAACCAATTGTTATGATTCTTGAAGGTATTCAACTCAAAGCATTAGCGCCCTTGGAAGATTCAATGCGTTTTGATTTGGAGCGTTAATTTATGTGGTTTCCTTGTGATGAAATAAAAGAACTTAATTTAGATTTACCAAAGGAACTTGGAATTGAAATAAATTATTTGAAAATAAGAAAAACTGAATTTGGAGAAGAAATAAAAGATATTAGTAATTTAGATTTTATTGATTTAGAAGAAATTAGGAATTTTAAGACTGCAAAACGTTCTGAAGAACATGCCACGGGTAGGTATTTATTATTCCAAATGTTTAGAAAAAATTTCCCTTCAATAGATCCAAAATTAATTAGAGTTTCAAGAGATGAGAATAGAGCGCCTTATTTTGAATGGAAAGACAACACAAATGAAACTGAATTATTACCTAATTTTAGTATTTCCACAACTAGAGGTATGGCAATTGTTGCTATTTCTAACGCTGATTTAAGGGTTGGAATAGATGTTGAAATATCTAACCAAAATAGATCTAAAAATTTATTAGAATTTTTATCAAATGAGCTAGAATTGGAACAAATTAAATTATTATATGAATCAGATGGAAATAACACATTAAATAAAATTTGGACAATAAAAGAATCCATTTTGAAGGCTTTAAGGGTGGGTATGAGTATTTCACCAACTCAAATAAAAATAATGAATAAAAATAATAAATTTGAACAAAACATTAATTATGACGGTAGTCTAATTAATTTTAAAAATTATTTAATCAAATTTAAAGAAGAATATTTCTTATCCATTGCTTATGGAAATTTAAAGAGTGCAGGACCCGGGAATCGAACCCGGACCGCTGGCTTGGAAGGCCAGAATCATACCGCTAGACCAGTCCTGCAGTAGTCTTGCGTTCTCTATTGTTGATATATTAGATTCGGTTGAATTAAATCAAATCATCAAGTAAATCATCATTGATATTTTGATTAACATTGTGATTTGTAAACTTCCTCATATTATCTGATCTATGATGGCTTGGTTTGAGTTGTGCAGCAGTTCTTGATCTGTTAATCATTGTATTTGGCAAAGGTGGTTTAGTTCTTTCTTTGATTCTATTTCGAATGAATTCTTCCTTAACTTTTCTTTGGACTCTCCTTGAATTCCATATTTTTCCAGACTGTAATAATATGAAAATTCCAGCAACAATTGCTAAACTCATTGGAGTAATGTGGGGTGCTACAGGGCCTAACATCTCAAGATATGATTCTATGGCGCTTAATTCATCTTCAACAACCTTAGGTATTTCATCTTCATTTTCAAATCCATAAAATATTATTTCTTCATCATCTATTAAGACATTTGATCCTATTGCTAGAACATTAAAAGTTGAATTCCATTCTCCAGCCCCACCTACTTTAATTTTGAAATCAAAGGTCTTTGTAGATTCAATTGCACCTGATGCTTGTAATTCTAAGAGCCAAGAAGTTTGAATAGTATCTAATCCTGGCCCGATTTCTAAATAAATAAAGACTTTTATTGCTTCATTCATTGTATTGGATATTGTACAAGTACCATTTATTTCGCCACTAGGGTCAACTACTGTTTGTGATGTTTCTAGATTACATGTAATTGTAGTGGTTGGGATATTTCTTGAATTATCTTGAGGCCAATGGTCTATCCAAGATGCATCTATTGAATTGTTATCTCCATATCCATCACCATCAGAGTCAATCCATTGAGAATTTATTTGTGGTAATGCATCAACTTCATCAGAATATCCATCACCATCAGAATCTATACATCCTAATTCAGGCCCTAAATGTGAAGAACCAAATACCGAAGGACATGCATCAGGAGAAGTTCCTGCAGGGTTATCTCCATATCCATCACCATCAGAATCAATCCATTGGCTAGGATCTTCAGGCAATGGGTCAATTGAATCCGCGCTTCCATCTCTATCAGTATCTAAACACCCGAAAGGTGTAGATGATGAATTCCCGTAAGAGTCTATACAACCATCTGCCTGTGTTCCTAATGGATTATCCCCATAACCATCACCATCAGAATCTATCCATTGTGTTGGATTTTCAGGAAGAGAATCATTTGAATTTGCATATCCATCTCCGTCATTATCAACACAACCTAACAGGATGATTGAAGAATTTCCCGCAGTACTTGGGCAGTCATCTGGAGATAATGCAGGATATGGATTGTCCCCATATCCATCTCCATCTGTATCGTTCCATTGAGTATTATCATTTGGGAATGCATCTGCACCGTCAGCAATTGAATAAAAGAAATCAGGATCACTATAACCGTCATTATCGCTGTCGGGGCATCCTAAACGATCTTCGCTAGATTTACCATAACTATCTTGACATGCATCTTCATTTAAGTCATCATATCCGTCTCCGTCATTATCAATATGCCTTAAGACGTCATTAGGAAAATCATCATATTCATTTGAATATCCATCATTATCATTATCTGGACAGCCATACCGGTCAATCCAGGATGTTCCAGGTGAATATTGACATGAATCATGTTGTGGACCCTCTGGATTATCCCCATAACCATCACCATCAGCATCTTCCCATTGACCAGCTAAATTCTCTAAATCATCATCACTATTTGCATAACCATCTCCATCTGAATCGGGACAACCCCAATTGAAATTTTTAGTTGAATTTCCTGCTTCATTAGGGCAATTGTCTGGACTGACTCCATTTGAATTATCTCCATAACCATCACCATCGGAATCTATCCATTGAGTGCTTTCAAATGGGAAATCATCATCAGAATCTCCATATCCATCACCATCAGAATCTAAACACCCGTAATTGCCATTTTGATTAGAGTTTCCAGCATAGTTTGGGCAATCATCTGCAAAATTCCCTGCTGGGTTGTCTCCATAACCATCACCATCAAAATCTTCCCATTGAGTGCCGTCATTAGGGAATGCATCGCCGTTTGTACCGCTGGAATTATCTCCATAACCATCACCATCTGAATCAGCCCATTGGCTAGAATCATTAGGCATGAAATCAGGATTAGTACCTGCAGGATTATCTCCATATCCATCGCCATCAGAATCTTCCCATTGGGTGCCATCGTTGGGTAATGGATCTGAATTATCATCCCAACCATCACCATCAGAATCTAAACATCCTAGAATATTATTTTCAGTTGATGTGCCAGAAACTAAAGGACAACTGTCGGGGTTATTTCCTCCCGGTTCATCACCGTAACCATCTCCGTCAGAATCTCTCCATTGGGTGACATCATTAGGAAATGCATCTGCACTTCCTATCGGATGTGCTTGTGACGCTCCATCAGGGTCACTATATCCGTCTCCATCACTATCTGTACAACCTTTTCGATCTTGAGTACTGGTTCCATGACTGCCAGGGCAACTATCTCCATTATTGGAGGGTGGAGGGTTATCTCCATATCCATCACCATCAGAATCAATCCATTGTTCGGGGTCTCCGATAAACTCGTCAGCACCATGGGCTATTGTCCATGATCCATCGGGGTCACTATAACCATCGCCATCAAAATCAGGGCAACCGGCTCTGTCTTCTGTTGAAGAGCCAGATATAGCAACACATGCATCTGCTCCATTCCCTGTAGTCCAACTTCCATCAGGATTACTAAATCCATCACCATCTAAATCAGGACATCCATTTCTATCAATTGTTGATGAACCCTGTGTCATTAGACAATCATCAGGAGTTGTCCCAGCAGGGTTATCTCCAAAACCATCAATGTCTGAGTCTTCCCATTGTGTTGAATCAGAAATAAATGCATCAGCACCATTTGCAACAGTCCAACTTCCATCAGGGTCACTATATCCGTCCCCATCAGAATCTAAACACCCTTGCCTATCACTTGTGGAATTACCCCATACGCCGAGGCAATCATCAATAGTTGTATCATCAAAACCATCAAAATCAAGATCGTTTGTTGAGTTTATTAATCCACTATCTACATTTACTGAAATTGCAAATGGTTGTGGTCCTTGAGGAACATTAGTTCCAGTGATATGAACTTCCCAAGTACCACTTTGTGGTGCGTTAATTGTAATGCCCTTTGTCGTATCTAAATTATTTGATAATTGTTGAACTGTTCCATCAGGTCTGTGTAATTCAATATCTAAATCATTTACTAGGTGAGGGCCTACTCCTGGAGAACTTGCAGGATCAATATAGGAAAGTACAACTTTTAGTGTTGGCATTGCTGCTGGTACATTGAATGAAAACTCTCTAAATTGTCCTGTATTTACAGTTTCACCATCTACAAAAGAACTGTTTATGGACCCTCCTAAATCGATTCTTCCCCACCCCTCGTGATAATTGGGAATCGTTTCTCCAGCTCCATTGTTTGGATCTCCATATTGTCCAGCCATATCATCAGCTCCAGCGATAAATAATGATGTAATTAGGGCTGAACTCGGATTTGAAACTCCTAAATTAGTGTCTAGATGTTCCAAAAGCAATGCGGCAGAACCTGCAGTTAGTGGTGTTGCCATACTAGTTCCTCCCATGTATACATGATCAGAATCGTAAGCTAACCAACCTCCTGATGTTGAAGCTCTACTTCTTGTAGAAAGAATCCAAGTCCCTGGAGCAGTAACTTCTGGCTTTTGCCGATCATCATCAGTAGGTCCTCTGCTTGAAAATGCCGCCATACCCTCTGGATCTCCTCCAGTTAAATCAGAAGCAATTGGTTCGCCGTAATCAGCACCCCATGAACTAGGAAGAAAGTTTCCAGAATTTGTGGGCAAAGTATCTCTATCGTTTTCAGAGGCACCAACTGTAATTACATTTTTTGCCGTCGCAGGAGCCCCCATCGAATCTTCATCAACTTCACCATCTCCGTCATCATCTACTCCTTCGTTCGCTGCAGCAAATAGTATAACCATATCTTGATATGTATAAGATGCTTGATCAGCCTGTTGAGAAGTTGCAGTATATTGTCCAGCAACATTAGAACCCCATGAGTTTGTATGAACTCTTGAACCATTTTCATATGCTTGAGCGAACATAGTATTCAAATCATCTGGAATTCCAAATAATCCATACCAATCAGTTTCTCCAGATGCTACAGTGAAATCTGCCCATTGTTCAGTCGCTTGAAAGTGTAAAGTTGCGCCTGGTGCAGCACCTACAATAGAACCTCCCGAAGCAGAACCATCTCCTAGAACAGAACCTGCAACATGAGTTCCGTGACCATTACCGCACAGAAAACAATCGGAAACATCAGCGGCTCCATCATCTAGTGATGCTGCTGGCTCAATCCAACCAACATCTTTCCACCATTGAGGTATGGGCAATGATTCAATTGCGTTTATTCTACCTTGGAAATCAGGGTGCATTGTTCCATCATCGACTCCAGAATCCAAACCTGAATCAGCAACTGTCACTTGAACTCCAGAACCAGTTAAACCCGTCCAAGAAGGATTTAATGCTGTCATTTCTGCTGTTTGAGACACATAATCCACTTCAATGATGTCTCTTCCAATTGTATTTTGAGTATAAAATTTAAATTTTGGTTCAATCCATTCAACACCAGGGTTATTAGCTAATCTAGAAATCCCTATTTCATCTACCAATAAAGTTGCCCATCTATTGCTATGGGAGAGTAATGTAAGTGAATCATCAAGTTGTAATTCAGGTAATGTATTTCCTGAAAGGACTATTGTGACAACGCCCTTTCCAAAAATTGTGTATCCTTCCTCGAATTCACCAACAAGTAATTCATCAATCATTGGATGAACTTTATCTGTAGGATCTAAACTCATAATTCCTTGAACTTCTAATTGCTCTAATTCTTGAGTGGTTTTCATTGGGATGAAACAATGGAATGCTCCATGAGGTATGTATGAGTGACATTCAATACCTGCATCATTAAGAGAATACAACCATTCTGAAGGAACGGGCATTGAATGTTGTAGAATATACCATCCACTGACTAAATCACCAAATTCTAATGACCATTGAGTAGGACTAATTGGTTGTGCATTTCTAAACCGCAACTCTATTTTTTCAGAATTACTATTTTCCTCAATTGTCCAACCTGAAGAAAGATCTAAATTAGGAAAAACATTCATTTCTTCTAAAGATTCTAGGTCTGCATTAGTTTTGATTATTTGATCAACGTTTGAAAATCCATTTGCAGTAACTGCCCAACTGGGGGAAATAAAAATCAAAGTTAAAGCTATTATTAGTGCTTTTTTGTTTTTAAAATTAATTCTATGACCAGATTTCATACTACTGCCTCATGTTGCTCCATTACCTGCCGCCAAATCAAACCTTTGGAGGTGATAAATTCCATTTTAATGAATAAGGATTGTAAACTTGATGCTTGAGCGGTTGCTGTGAAAGATGCTGAAATTCCTTCTAGTGAGGATGAAATAATTGATTCTAAACAAATCATAGGTAAAAAAATTTGGAGAATTGTACCATATGTTAAGAGTTATTGGAGACGAGCAACTTTAGGAATTGGTACAAATGCATTTGCTAGGGCTTTTGATTTAATTCCCTTTGTTGCAATGGGTTTTGCAGTTGATTATTATCAAAGTGGAAATTTAACAGGTCCAAAGTTTCTTGTTGATTTAATTTCTGAAAATCCAGAACTTGGTTATGGTGCGTTGATATTCTCTTGTTTCACTATGCTGGCTATATTTCAAGGAACTAGTGATTATTGTTGGCAATCTCTCGGATATAAAGTTCAGCACGATCTAAGGATGGACGCTACAAGAAATTTAGTAAAAATGGAAGTATCTTATTATGATTTAAGACAAACAGGAGCATTAATGTCTATTTTATC
>MDSZ01072920.1_pt1 | contig 28591 bp, 27 predicted proteins | sample 811201 | NCBI WGS metagenome assembly MDSZ01 (sample SAMN05326647, study PRJNA326480) | marine metagenome | isolation source: seawater | place: Indian Ocean: North | collected 2010 | reverse complement strand
TTTATTTCTTTATTTTTTCTTTGCATGAATCAGATAGTTCACATCTACATCTTTTCCAAGCCAATAATTTTTTGTAATTGGGTTATAGCTCATTCCTATGACTTCAATTACCTCCAGAAAATTATCTCTCATCATGGATGATAGCTCTGAGGGTTTTATGAATTTTTTGTATTCGTGAGTTCCTTTGGGTAGAAGATTTAAGACATATTCGGCACCAATAATTGCAAACAGAAAAGACTTAGGGTTTCTATTTATTGTTGAAAAAACAATTGTTCCACCAGGTTTGCATAGATTTGAACAAGTCTCTACAAGTTTAGCTGGGTCAGGAACATGTTCTATGGCTTCCAAACAAGTTACTAGGTCAAATGATTCTTTTTCTTCAGGAAGTAGATCTTCTGCCTCACAGTTTAAATACTTGATTGAAAGATTATGTTTTTCAGCATGCGTAATAGCCGTGTGGATAGCAACATCGGATATATCCACTCCAGTCATTCTAGCTCCTTTGCTATGTAAGGATTCAGCAAGTAATCCACCTCCACAAGCAACATCTATTGCTTTTATTCCTTTAACATCAAGTTTTTCAGATATGTAATCAGAGCGAAGCGGATTGATAATATGTAGGGGAGCAAATTTTCCATTTGGGTCCCACCACTCATCTGCTATTTTGTTAAATTTTTCTTTTTCTGCTGGATCAATATTCACAGTCATTTTTATAAAGAGAATCTTTTTAATATGTTGTTTTTTATGAAATACTTATTATGTCATGAACATCTTTTTTCCCAAAGAACAGGACAATGAAGCAAGATTTTCTCTTACGGGGGAAACTGCACAAAAGTTCTTAAAGAAAAATATTAATTTATCTGTCGAAGAAAATATAGATTTTCAAGACACTTTATTGAGAGAACTAATCAAAGAAAACTCTATAAATATCTTATCAAGAGAGGAAGGATTAAATTCGGCTAATATTGTTTGTAACCTCAATAAGTTATCTTTGGAAGATGTCGATAAGATAAATCCTGATGCTTTAGTTATAAGTTTTCTGGATCCTTTCAACGAGAAAAAATTAATTGAAGAGTTCAAAAATAAATCTATTTCTTCAATTAGTATGGAATTAATTCCTCGAACTACAAGAGCTCAAAAAATGGATGCGTTGAGTTCTCAAGCCAATCTCGCTGGGTATTCCGCTGTGATTATTGCTTCTAATTTGCTAGAGAAAGCTTTACCAATGATGATGACGGCAGCGGGGACTATTTCTCCCTCCAAAGTATTTATTGTTGGTGTTGGCGTAGCTGGACTGCAGGCAATTGCTACAGCAAAAAGGCTTGGAGCCAGAGTAGAGGCTTTTGATACGAGGCCGGTAGTAGAAGATCAAGTAAAATCTTTGGGTGCAAGATTTATAAAAATTGATTTAGGTGAAACTGAAGAAACTAATCAAGGTTATGCAAAAGCATTAACTGAGGAACAAATAAAAAAGCAACAAGAGGGTATGAAGAAAGTCTGTGCTAATTCAGACATTGTTATTACTACAGCACAAGTTTTTGGCAAACCTGCTCCCAAGATAATCACCTCAGAAATGGTTGATGCGATGCAACCAGGTAGTGTTATTGTAGACATGGCGGTTGCATCAGGTGGAAATGTTGAAGGTTCAAAAATAGGCGAGATAGTTGAAGTGGGAGGAGTAAAAATTATTGGAAATGCAAATTTACCTGGAGAGGTACCGACTCACTCAAGTCAGGTTTACGCAAATAATATTTTCAATTTAATAGATGAGTTTTGGGATGAAGAAAATTCTTCTTTTAAATACGATCTAAATGATGAAATACTTTCAAATTGTTTAGTTACTTATAAAGGTGACTACATAAACCCCAGCGTAAAAGAGAGGAATAAATAATGGATAATCTTTTTGTATTACTTATATTTGTTTTAGTCTTAGCAATATTTTTAGGTTTTGAATTAATAAATAAAGTTCCATCAACTCTTCATACACCTTTGATGTCTGGTGCCAACGCGATTTCAGGAATCACAATAGTCGGAGCTTTGATTTCTTCTGGATCTGATGGTGGTTTGTGGACCACTTTGTTGGGGACCGCTGCGGTCTTCTTCGCAACCGTTAATGTTGTAGGCGGATACTTAGTTACCAACAGAATGTTAGGAATGTTTAAGAAAAAATAATGGAAATCTTGCAGTCAGAAATCTTTGCTAATTTGTCTTATATATTTGCTTCAATGCTATTTATTTTTGGACTCAAACAGTTAGGTTCTCCAGAAACTGCCCAAAGAGGAAATTTAATCTCTTCTTCAGGAATGTTACTTGCAGTATTGGTAACACTTGTTAATAACCAAATTATTTCATATGAGTGGCTAGCGATAGGTTTAATATTAGGAATTTTAGTTGGAGCCACTGCCGCTTCACTAGTAAAAATGACTTCAATGCCTGAATTAGTTGCTTTGTTCAATGGTTTTGGCGGCATTGCTAGTTTATTAGTTGGATCTGCTGAATATCTGGGTACTGGCAGTTTAGGTCTTATTTCTCTAACAGCAATTTTTCTAACTTTGATTATTGGAGGGGTAACTTTTTCAGGTAGCTTGGTCGCCTACGGCAAATTGTCAGAAATTTTACCGGGTAGACAAATTACTTTTAAAGGTCAAAGGGTGGTTTTAATTATATTTTTTTTCATCGCATTAATTTTAGGAGCCCATTTAATCTTTAACTTCTCTTTGTCTGGATGGAGTCCAGTTTACTCGTTTTTATTATTAATATTTTTTGCTCTCGTCATTGGACTTTTAATTACTCTTCCAATAGGAGGTGCAGATATGCCCGTTATTATAGCTTTGTTGAATAGCTATTCAGGGTTAGCAGCTTCTGCTGCAGGTTTTGTTATTAATAATAACGTTTTGATAGTAGCAGGCGCTCTGGTTGGAGCAAGCGGTCTAATCTTGACCAACATAATGTGTAAAGCAATGAATAGATCATTAGCAAACGTTGTCTTTGGGAGCATTTCTAGTGCAGCATCTTCAAATATAAACGCTGAGGATGTTGGAGAAATTAAACCAATTAATATTTCCGATGCATACTTAATTCTTGAAGCAGCAAATTCTGTTTTGGTAGTACCAGGTTACGGAATGGCCGTGTCACAAGCACAACATGCTGTAAGAGAATTAGGAGAGCTGTTAGAAGAAAATGGATGTGAGGTAAATTATGCAATCCATCCAGTAGCAGGAAGAATGCCAGGTCATATGAATGTTCTTCTTGCTGAAGCAAATGTTTCTTATGATCAACTTCAAGAACCAGATGACGTAAATCCAGTTATGGATACGATTGATGTTTGTATTGTAATAGGTGCAAATGACGTTGTTAATCCTGATGCAAAGGAAAATGAAGGCAGTCCCATATATGGGATGCCAATAATTGAGGCAGATCGAAGTAAAACAGTATTTATTTTAAAAAGGTCGATGGCAGCTGGATTTGCTGGCATTGATAACCCTCTTTTTGGTAAAGAAAATTCTAGAATGTTGTTTGGCGATGCTAAAGAATCTATATCAGGATTAGTAGCTGAATTTAAGTCTTAAAAGGCTGAAAATAAGCCTTTTTAGACCTCTAAAATGTTATAATTTAAGCCTATATAGAAGGGCTTTTTTTTTAATTTTCCCCTTTTTTTTTAGAGCTCTAAGCAAGACTTTATGGATGACATAGCAAAGGAAATTATCCCCATAAATATTTCTGAGGAGATGAAATCCTCTTACATGGATTACGCCATGAGTGTAATCGTGGGAAGAGCTCTGCCTGATGCTAGAGATGGCCTTAAACCAGTTCATAGAAGAACTTTATTTGCTATGGATGTTTTAAATAATGATTGGAACAGAGCTCACAAAAAATCAGCTCGTATTGTGGGAGATGTCATAGGTAAGTATCACCCTCATGGTGATTCTGCTGTTTATGAAACTATCGTAAGAATGGCTCAAGATTTTGCCTTGAGATATCCCCTAATTGATGGTCAGGGAAATTTTGGCTCTATGGATGGAGACGGAGCTGCAGCTATGAGGTATACAGAAATCAGAATGTCTAAGATTTCTAACGAACTAATGGCTGATTTAAATAAAGACACGGTAAATTTTGTTGAAAATTATGATGGTACTGAATCTATACCAGAGGTCTTACCTACAAAAATACCAAATTTGCTGATAAATGGTTCTTCAGGTATCGCAGTGGGCATGGCAACAAATATGTTACCTCACAATCTTACCGAATCAATAAATGCAGCAATTGCAGTTTTAGAATCACCAGAATTAGAAATAGAGGAAATATTAAAAATTATTCCAGCGCCTGATTTTCCTACAGGAGGAATAATAAATGGTACTCAAGGAATAATTGAAGCTGCAAAAACTGGAAGAGGAAAAGTTGTCTTAAGAGCTAAAGCTGATATAGAGGCAGATAAAAAAGATAAATCAAAAATTATAGTTTCAGAAATACCTTATCAAACAAATAAAGCTCGTTTAGTAGAAAAAATAGCTCAATTAGCTAGAGACAAAAGGATAGAGGGCTTGTCGGAAATAAGAGATGAGTCAGATAAAGATGGAGTAAGAATCGTTATTGAATTAAGAACAGGCACAAATCCTGAGGTTATTTTAAATAACTTATTTGCTTTAACTCCATTGGAAAGCTCCTATGGAATTAATAACGTAGCTTTAGTTAATAACGTGCCTAAGGTTTTAAATTTAAAAGAAATCTTAGAAATTTTTATTTCTCATAGGCGTGAAGTTGTAACTAGAAGAACTGCTTTTGATCTAAATAAGGCTCAAGGTAGAGGTCATATTTTAGAGGGGTTGACCGTAGCTTTATCTAATATTGATCAGATTATAAATCTTATAAAAAGCTCTAAGGATCCATCTATCGCCAAAAGCAAATTACTTGCAAAAAAATGGAAGGCTGGACTAGTAACTAAATTAATTAAAAATTCGGAATTAATATCCACAAAGCCATCTGACTTAGGCAAAGAGTTTGGATTAAATGGAAGCAGTTATAAATTATCAGAATCTCAGGCTCAAGCAATTTTAGACTTAAGATTGCAAAGATTGACAGGTCTAGAACAGGATAATCTAGTAAATGAATACGAAGAAATTTTAAAGGAAATTGAAGATTTACAAGAAATTTTAGCTAATCCAGATGTATTAAAAAGTGTAATTAAAGAAGAGCTTGAATACATACGAAAAGAATATGGAGATGAGAGAAGATCGCCAATTGAAGAAAGATTAGATCTTACGACTGAAGATTTAATAAAACCTGAAGACATGGTGGTTACTATTTCAAGACTAGGTTATGCAAAAACTCAGCCTCTTGAAGTATATCAATCTCAAAGAAGAGGAGGCGTAGGAAAAACAGCTGCTTCAGTTAAAGAAGAAGATTTTGTAGAACAATTAATTGTTGCAAATACACATCATACTCTTTTATGTTTTTCTAATTTAGGAAAAGTTTATTGGTTGAAAGTTTATGAAATTCCTCAAGCTTCAAGGGTAGCTAAAGGAAGACCACTTGTAAATCTAATTCAATTAGATCCTGAAGAAAGGATAACTAGTTTATTAAATGTAGAGTCCTTCGAAAACGATGGTTATGTTTTTATGGCAACAATGCAAGGAGTGGTTAAAAAAACACCATTAGAAGCTTTTCGCTTGCCAAGAAAAAATGGAAAGAGAGCGATTAAATTAGATGCTAATGATGAATTAGTTGGAACTAAAATTACAGATGGACAACAACACATTATGTTAATAAGTGATGCCGGAAAAGCTGTGTATTTTGATGAAAAGGATGCGAGACCTTTAGGAAGAGATACAAGAGGAGTAAAGGGTATTGAATTAGAAAACGATCAAAAAGTAATTTCTTTAATGGTCCCAGGAATCGAAGATGAAATCCTTACAGTCTCTGAAAATGGATATGGAAAAAAATCAATTATTTCAGACTTTAGAAAGACTAAAAGAGGAGCAAAAGGTGTTATTGCAATGCAGTTGTCGGAAAGGAATGGTAAATTGATATCGGCAGTTCAAGTTGTAGAAGAAGATGAAGTGATTTTAATCACTGACAAAGGTACTTTAGTGCGAACAAAAGTTTCAGAAATTAGTACTTTTGGAAGAAATACACAAGGAGTGAGAGTAATAAAACTTAAGGAAAACGAAAAGTTGAACAAACTAGCCTTGGCTCTAGAAAAAGACTAAATATGAGAAAGTATAATTTTTGCGCAGGTCCATCTGCTCTTCCAACTGAAGTATTAGAAGAATTAAAAGAAGAAATTTTAGACTGGAAAAAGTATGGCTTATCTGTAATGGAGATGAGCCATAGAAGTAAAGAGGTTGTAGAGATAGCTGAAACTGCTAAACAAGATTTTATTGATTTATTAAAAATTGATTCAAATTATGATGTTCTATTCATTCAAGGCGGAGCTTCTTTACAGTTTTCAATGGTGCCTATGAATTTATTATCGTCTTCCAATTCTCTAAGTAATTATTTAAACGTTGGGCAATGGTCAAAGAAAGCAATAAAAGAGGCAAAAAAATATGGCAAATTAAATATTTCTGCTTCATCAGAGGATAACTCTTTTAAAAACTACCCAAGCCCAAATAATTGGCAAATTGATGATAGCGCTGCCTACCTTCATTTAGTAATGAACGAAACAATTGATGGAGCTTGTTTGAGAAATCACGATAATTTACCAGCCATTGATTTAGTAGCAGATTGCTCATCATGTATATTGTCTGAACCTCTGGATGTTTCAAAATTCGCATTAATATACTCAGGTGCTCAAAAAAATATTGGGCCTGCAGGCTTAGCAATCATCATTATCAGAAGGGATTTATTAATAGATAGAGATGATTTACCAGCAATGATGAGTTATAAAACATATTCCGACTCAGATTCAATGTATAACACTCCTCCAACCTTTGCATGGTATCTTTCAGGGAAAGTTTTTAAGTGGTTGAAAAATAAAGGGGGTTTAGAGAACCAAAAAAAGGAAAATGAATCTAAAGCTAATAAACTTTATAGTTTCATAGATTCAAGCGACTTTTATACAAATGATGTAGGTATAGAATCTAGGTCGATAATGAATGTCCCTTTTTTAATGAATGATGAATCTTTAAATCCTAAGTTCTTAAAGGAATCTGAAGAGGCTGGCCTTTTGAACCTAGCTGGTCATAGATCTGTTGGAGGTATGAGGGCAAGTATTTACAACGCTGTCCCCAAAGAAGGGGTTGATGCACTAATTGAATTTATGAAAAATTTTGAAAAACAAAATGGTTAGTCAAAGAAAATCTCTGTCATTAAATCAAATAAGAAAAAAAATCGATGGACTTGATCTTGTAATTCTTAAAGCATTGAGCGAAAGAGTTAAATATGTTGTTCAAGCAGGTGAAATTAAGAAAAAAAATAATGATTTGTCTTTCTATAAGCCTGAAAGGGAAGCTCAAATTATTAGAAATATAGTATTAAAAAACAATAGTGCTATTTCAAAAGAAAGTTTAGAAACAATTTATAAAGAAATTATTTCAGCATGTTTTGTTAAAGAAAAAGAAATTGATGTCTATTTTTTAGGGCCAAAAGGTACTTATTCTGAATTGGCTTGTAAGAAAAATTTTGGAAGTTCAGTAAATTCGTATGCTTGTAAGACGATTCCCGAAATCTTTGAAACTATTAATAATGAAAATTCCTATGGGATAGTCCCTTTAGAAAACTCGATTGAAGGCGCAGTTAATGCCACGCTTGACGCTTTACAAAATACAGATCTTAATATTTGCGGAGAATTAGAGATGCCTATTAGACATTCTTTGTTAGCTACAGAAGGTATTTTGGATAAAATTAAAACTGTATATGGACATCAACAATCTCTCGCTCAATGCAAAAATAAACTTTCTAAGTTTTTACCTAAAGCCAGGGTTGTGCCTGTAGAAAGTAGTGGTTTGGCCCTAAAAAAAGCCAGCTCAGGAAGATCTAACGCTTGTATAGCTCATAAATCATTTGCAAGAGAAAATGGTTTAAAAGTGTTGAAGAACAATATTGAAGATGAAAAGAATAATACGACAAGATTTATCATTTTAGGGAAGAGTTCTCCTCTAAAAAGTGGGATCGATAAAACTTCCATCATTATCTCATTGGAAAATAAGCCCGGCTCCTTATCAAATATCCTTAAAATATTTGAACTTTCAAAAATTAATTTGAGTTATATACAGTCGAGGCCATCAAAAATAGATAAATGGAGTTATTCCTTCTTTTTAGATTTTGAAGGTCATTTCGATAATTTAAAGGTCAAAAATTTGTTATTAAAGTTAGAAAAAAACTCTATTTCGCTAAAATTACTAGGATCTTACCCTAAAGCCCTTTGATGTCAGATTCACTAAAAAATAGAGTTAATAAAGGAGTTTTGGGTCTAAAGCCATATGAACCAGGGAAACCAATTGAAGAAACAGAAAAAGAATTAGGCCTGGAAAACATAGTTAAGTTAGCTAGTAACGAAAACCCAATAGGAATGAGTCCTAAAGCATACGATGTGATATCTGCTTTAGCTGACTTAAACAGATACCCAGATGGAAATGCATCAGCATTTAAAGATAAAGTTGCTTCTTCTTTTAATGTTTCTCCAACCATGATCACAGTTGGTAACGGATCAAATGATATTATTGAATTCATAGCTAAATGTTTTTTATCAACTGGAGATACAGCAATTTATTCAAAACATGGTTTTGCTATCTATCCTCTTGCGATAAAGGCAAGTGGAGCAGAAGCGATAAAAGTTGAGGCGAAGAATTGGGGTCATGACCTTGAAGCAATGGCCGACTCTATCCAAGAAAATACCAAAGTAATTTTTATAGCATCTCCTAATAACCCAACTGGGACCGTATTATCTCTCAGAGATATAGAAAAATTTCTAACAAAAATTCCTGACAATATTATCGTTCTTATTGACCAAGCTTATTTTGAGTATATCGAGAAAGAAGAATTTAAAATTCCTTTCACGTTAGTTGAAAAATTTAAAAATTTAATAATTTCTAGAAGTTTCTCTAAGGCTCATGGTTTAGCAGCATTTAGATTAGGATTTTCTATTAGCTCAGAAGAAATTGCAGATTACTTGAATAGAGTGAGGCAGCCCTTCAATGCAAATAGTTTGGCTTTAGCAGCCGGAATAGAGGCTATAGAAGATCAAGAGCATATCTCCAAATCGGTTAAATTGAATAAATTAGGTTTAAAAAAAGTTAAGGCTAAATTCAGTGATTTAGGATTTGAATATATAGATTCTCATGGAAACTTTATAAGTTTTGATTCAAAAAATGATTCTGATAAAAGTTTCGATTTTTTTCTACAAAAGGGAATCATATTAAGATCTTTAAAGGTATATGAAATGCCAAAACATCTAAGAGTTTCAATTGGAACCGAAGAAGAAATGCAAAAGTTCAATAAAATTCTGGAAGAATATGCAAGAACAATTGAACAGTGACAATATTCAATTTGGAATAGTTGGTTTGGGTTTAATAGGTGGCTCTATTGCAAAATCTCTTAAAGCGAATAACTTTGATGTTTATGCAGATGACGCAAATCAGTCTAATATTTTATCTGCCTTAAAAGATAAAGTAATTTTAGGTACTTTAGATGAAATGGATTCATCAAAAGCTTTTGCCTTGATCTTCTGTGTACCTGTTTCAGCTCATAAAGAAGTTTTTAAACAGCATGGAGATTTGATTAACAGAGCAAAGTTAGTTACAGATTGCTCAAGCGTTAAAGATTCAGTTCTGAAGGATTTAAAAAATAATAATTTTATAAAAAAAAATTATGTATTTTCTCATCCAATGGCTGGCTCAGAAAAAAGCGGATATTTGAATGCAAGTGAAAAACTTTTCCAAAATAAAAGTTGTTTATTGATGACAACTGCTGAGACAGAACCAGCATCATTGGAAATTTGTATAAGATTATGGGAAACATTAGGCTCTGATATAAGTTATTTAGATCTGAAAGATCATGACTTAATCTTGGCTATGACAAGTCATCTCCCTCATTTAATTTCTTTTGCTTTAGTTTCAACTCTGTCTGAGTCAGAAATAAACGCAAATAAAATTTTTTCAGGAGGAGGTTTGAAAGACTTCACAAGAATTGCTTCTAGTGATGTAAAAATGTGGAAAGACATTTTTATTTACAATAATGAAAATATTTTACTTGCATTAGATAAGTTTATTGAAAGGATCTCAGTTTTAAAAAATTTTATTAAAGACAATGATTCTGAGCAATTAGAAATGTTTATTGAAGAAGCTAAAAATTTCAGGGATTCGAACCTTTAATGGAAATTTCAATTACATCTGCTCGGAATAATCTAACTGGTGAGGTTAAAATACCAGGAGATAAGTCCGTTTCACATAGAGCCATTCTATGCTCAGCTTTAGCCAGATCTCAATCAACTATTGAAAATCTTCAACAAAGTGAAGATGTATTAAATACTTTAAAAGTAATAAAACAGCTTGGAATTGAGGTTAAGCATAGTGATTTTGGATATAAAATTTTAGGTAAAGGTTTATATGGACTTCGAGAACCAAAAAAGGGACTTTATTTTGGTAACTCTGGAACAGGAATTAGGCTTGCCTCAGGAATAATATCTTGGCAAAGCTTTCATACAGAATTGACAGGAGATTCTTCCTTATCAACTAGACCAATGAAAAGGATTTCAGAACCTTTGATTTCAATGGGAGCTAATATTATTTTAAGCGAAGATGATACTCCTCCGATAAAAATATCAGGTAATTCGGATCTTTCAAGCATATCTTATAAGATGCCCATTGCAAGCGCCCAGGTCAAGTCAGCTATACTTTTTGCTTCATTGAATGCTTCAGGACAAACTTCAATCATCGAGCCCTATGCTACTAGGAATCATACGGAATTAATGTTTAAACAGTTAGGTTTGAATATAGAGATAGATGGAAATAAGATAAACTTTAATGGCCGGCATGAGTTTGGAGGTTATAATTTTCAAATTCCAGGAGATTTCTCATCAGCAGCTTTTCTAATGGTTGCAGCTTTAATAACCCCAGACTCTTCGATTTTAATAAAAGATGTAGGTATAAATCCTACTCGCATTGCTTTGTTAAAAGTTTTGAAGTCAATGAATGCTAATATAGAAATAAATAATCAACGAAAGTTTGGAGAAGAAAATATTGCCGACATTGCAGTAAGTTATTCAGAATTAACAGCCTGTATAGTGAAAGCAGAATTAATCCCCAACTTGATTGATGAGCTTCCTATTCTGTTTATTGCCTCTCTTTTTGCCGCGGGAGATTCTAAGTTTTTCGGAGTAGAAGAATTAAAGTACAAGGAAAGTGATCGGCTTTATGCTATGCAGGAAGGCTTCAGAAATTTAGGAATTAAGACCGAATACAATAATGATGTTTTTTTAGTAGAAGGGAAAGGGCCTGGTTATTTTCTGCAAGACGGACTGATAGATTCTTTCGGCGATCACAGAATTGCAATGTCTTTTATAGTTGCAGGACTCAGAGCTAAGAAGCAAATGAAGGTTAATAATACTGAATGCATCAAAACTTCATATCCAGAGTTTATGACCCAATTAAGCAGTTTAGGTGCTATCGTTAATGAAAGAAAATAATTTAATAACTATTGATGGTATTAGTGGAGCTGGAAAAGGTACTTTAGCCAAAAGCTTAGCGCTAGAGCTTGGATACAATATTTTGGACAGTGGAAATCTCTATAGATTAGTTGGGTTAATTTCAAAAAGGTTGTCTTCAGAAAGTCCTGAAAAAATTCAAGAAGAACTTGAATCATTTAAATTATCGATGGAACTAGATAATTCAAAAAAAATTGTAGAAGTTTTGTTTGGTGAGGAAAACGTTACCGACGAGTTAAGAACAGAAGAAATTGGATTGCTTGCATCAAAGTTAGCTGAGGTTCCATCAATTAGAGAAATTTTAAAACAAACTCAAAGAGATTATTTTGATTCAAGGATAGGTTTAGTTGCTGACGGAAGAGATATGGGAACGGTAATTTTTCCACAAGCAAAATGGAAATTTTTTCTTACTGCTTCTATTACAGAAAGAGCTAAAAGACGATATGAACAGTTGAAAGAAATTGGATTGGAAGTTAATATGCCCAACCTTGTTGACAGTATTCTTAAAAGAGACGATCAGGATACAAATAGAGATATTTCTCCAGCAGTTCCGGCCAAGGATGCGTTAACAATTGATACCAGTAATTTAAGAGCTGGAGATGTTAAAAAAAAAGTATTAGAAATTATTAAAACTTAATGGAAAAAAATTTTGCAAAACTTCTTGATGAAAATCTTGACACTTTAAATTTTGAAATTGGTAAATTAATTACAGGAGTAGTTGTTGACCTGACAGATGATTGGGTGGTAATTCATGTAGGTCTTAAATCAGAACCCATCATTGCTCGAAATGAATTTCTTGCAGATGAAGCAGAAAAAGAGCTAGAAATCGGGGACGAAGTAAAAGTTACTTTAGAGGCAATAGAAGACGGCCATGGCTCCACAAGAGTTTCAAGACTTAGGGCAATGCATGATGAGAGTTGGGGAAAATTAGAAGAATCTCTTTCCTCCGGAACGATTATAAAAGGTTATATCACTGGAAAAGTTAGAGGTGGCATGACGGTTGATGTAGGTGGCGTAAGAGGTTTTCTTCCGGGGTCTTTGGTTGATACCAGACCTTTAGAAAATTTTGATCACTTGGAAAAATCTTTTCAAGAGTTTAAGGTCATAAAGCTCGATAAAGAAAAAAGTAATGTCGTTTTGTCGAGGAAAGCTGTTCAAGAAGATATAAATTCAGAAGAAAGAGAGAAGATTTTTGCTACTATACAAGAGGGATCGCTCATTACGGGAGTTGTTAAAAATTTAACTGATTATGGAGCATTTATTGACCTGGGTGGAATAGACGGGCTTCTTCACATCACAGACATTACCTGGAAAAGGATAAACCATCCTTCTGAAATTCTTGCAATAGGCCAAGAAATAGAGCTAAAAGTTACTAAATTCGATAGAGAGAAGTCAAGAATATCTCTTGGAATGAAGCAGTTAACAGAAGACCCTTGGGAAAATATAAAAGATACTTATCCAATAAATTCAGTAAATAAAGGAAAAGTTACTAGTATCACCGACTACGGATTTTTTGCTGAACTAGATACAAATACCGAAGGTTTAGTACATGTATCTGAAATTGATTGGACAAATAAAAATATTCATCCTTCAAAGGTTGTTTCAGTAGGAGATCAGGTAGATTTAATGGTTCTTGAAATAGATATTGAAAAAAGAAGAATTTCTTTAGGCATGAAACAATGTATTGAAAATCCTTGGTTAAAATTTGCTGAAAGTCATAGTTTAGGCGATAAAGTAAAAGGAGAAGTGAGTTCTTTGACTGATTTTGGTATGTTTGTCAGCTTAGAGGGAGGAATAGATGGCTTGATTCATTTGTCAGATTTGTCATGGACTGAATCCGAGCAAGATGCTGTGAAAAATTATTCTAAAGGTCAGTCTGTAGAGGCAGTTATATTGGCCATGGATGCTCATAAAGAAAGAATTTCGATGGGTATTAAACAACTTACTGAGGATGTTTTTGAGACTTTTGCTACAGAGAATCCAAAAGGATCTCAAATAAATGGTGTCATTGAAAAAGTCGAAGAAGATTTTGTTTTGTTAAAAATCAAAGAAGAAGTTTTTGGAAAATTAAAACTTAAAGAGTTTAAAGATGAAGAGGCTAAAGTTGGCGAGTCTATATCTGCTCAAATTACCTCTATAGATAAAAAAGAGAGATTTATTAATCTTTCTATTAGAGCATTAGAAAAATCAGAAGAGAAAAATTTATTAAAAGAAAATATTAAGAAAAATAAAGAAATTGAAAAATCTACTAAAACTTCTATAGGCGATCTCATAAAAGATGAGATTGGCGAATCTTCTTCAGACGAAGATGAAAAAGTCTGAATTAAAAAACAAAATATCTTCTAATTTTCCTAATATATCTCCCATGGACATAAGTTTAGCCATAGATTTACTTTCAAAAAAAATAACTGAAGGCTTAAAGAATAATGAAAGAATTGAAATAAGAGGTTTCGGTTCTTTTTCCGTGCGAACAAGAAGGGCAATTCGTGGTAGAAATCCTAAAACCGGATCATCGGTAGAGCTTGGGAAAAGAAGAATACCTTATTTTAGAGCTTCTAAAGCTTTAAATTTTAAAATAAATCATTAAATCTAAAATTCTCCAACTGCTATAATTTTGAATGTGAGGTACTTTTACTTAATACTTTTTTTCATATTTTTTGGCTACTTTATTTTATTTAGCGTATTGAATGACAATCTTATTAAAATAGATCTATATTTCTTTCATATTCAAGGAGTTTCTATTGGATATTCTCTTTTGGGGGCTTTAGCTCTGGGTATGATAATCAGTTTTTTAATGCAAATACCTCTCCTTTTAAAAAAAAGGAAAAAACCAATTAAAAAAAATGACGATAAAAATAAATAATAAACAAATCATAGTTGGTCTTGATTACGATACCGAAGAAGAAGTTACAAAATTACTTGATTTGCTAGACCCTAACCTCTATCGGGTGAAAATTGGCAAACAGCTTTTTATGAATATAGGACCTAAAATAGTTGAAAAAATTGATAGTATGGGATTTGAAATTTTTTTAGATTTAAAATTACACGACATACCCAATACAGTATCTAAGGCCTTAAGTAACATTTTAAAATTAAATGTTTGGATGACTAATATCCACCTGTCTGGAGGCAGAGAAATGATTGAAGCATCTGTAAAAAAAATTAAAGAATTTAACAATGAAACACTTCTAGTTGGCGTTACAGTAATGACTAGTTTAGATAATAAAAATATTGAAGAAATAGGTTTTTATAAAAATGTTGAGGAAACTACGATAGCTTTAGCAAAATTAGGCAAAGAGATTGGAATTGATGGAGTTGTTGCTTCTCTAGATAGCGTGAGCGCAATAAAAACTAATTTTGGGAATGATTTTTTAACTGTTACTCCTGGAATTAGAATGCAACAAAGTGATGATGATCAAAAAAGGTCAGGATCGCTTTTTGATGCAATTCAATTTGGTTCTGATTTCGTAGTAGTAGGAAGAGAGCTTACTCAAGCAAAAAATAAAACTGATGTAATAAATCAATTCAACTCTCTTATGGATTGAAAATGCAGTTTAGTTGGAAAGTTTTCATAGTTCTTTTAATTTTTTTCGCATGTTCAAAAGATATTACACCTGATAATGCTGTGGTAGTGACTCGACATCATTTAGCAACTGATATTGGTGCGGAAATTTTAAAGAATGGCGGGAATGCTATTGATAGCGCGGTTGCAGTTGCATTTGCATTAGCAGTAGTTAATCCATCTGCTGGAAATCTTGGTGGAGGAGGTTTTATGCTTTATTTCGATTCAAAGAACAATAAGACTTATGCTTTAGATTACCGAGAAAGAGCGCCAAAAGCTGCGACAGAAAAAATGTTTTTAAATGATTCAGGAGAGGTTATTAAAGGATTAAGCTTAAATTCTTATCTTGCATCAGCAGTTCCTGGAACAGTAAAAGGTATGTTCAAAGCTCATCAATTATTTGGATCCATGCCAATGGAGAAATTAATATCTCCATCAATAAAAATCGCGAAACAGGGATTTAAGCTTTCAGATTTTCAGGCAAAAAATTTCAATAAATATAAACAGAAATTTTTAAATGGTTCAGACAGTGAATTAATTTTTATAAAAAATGAAGGTTTTAAAGAGGGAGATATTTTTATGCAAACAGATTTAGCCAAAACTCTTGAGCTAATTAAATTAAGAGGTCAGAAAGCTTTTTATGAAGGGAAAATAGCTAAACAAATTGTGTCAGATTTTAAGCAGAACGACGGTCTTATCAGTTTTGAAGATCTTTTGAGTTATGACGTTTACTTGAAGGATCCTATTTGTGGAGAATATAAAGAATATGATATATGTTCCATGCCTTTGCCTAGTTCGGGGGGAATAGCATTAATTCAAATGTTTAATATTATTGAAAATTTTGAACTTTCAGATTATTCGCATAATTCACTTGAATATATAGATCTATTAACAAAAGTGATGAGTTTCGCTTATGCCGACAGATCAAAATATCTTGGCGATCAAGATTTTTTTAATTCCCCTGTAAAGAAATTGACTTCTAAAAAATATGCTAAAGAGATTGCAAAAAAAATAAACTCTAACGAAGTTATGAATGTTGAACCAGGTATTTATTTCTATGAAGGAGACCAGACTACTCATTTTTCAGTAATTGATTTTGAAGGGAATGTTGTAAGTAATACATATACTCTTAATACAGCCTATGGGTCTGGAATAGTAGCTAAGGGAACAGGCATACTAATGAATAATGAAATGGATGACTTCTCCATTAAGCCTGGCACTCCAAATGTTTATGGTTTGGTGGGGTCTGAGGCAAATAAAATAGAGTCAAAAAAATCTCCATTATCATCTATGTCGCCAACCATTGTTTTTAAAGACTCTGTACCTTTTTTAATTACTGGTTCCCAAGGGGGCTCAATGATTATAAATACTGTCTTCCAAGAAATTCTTAATTTAATAGAATTTAATATGAATTTATCTGAATCAAATAAAAAACCTAAAATACATTATCAATGGAAACCAGATATTTTATTTCATGAAGAATTGAATGAGAATCTCTTAAAAGAACTAAGTAAAGAAATGAAACTGATGCAAAGAAAAATTGGAGAAACTCAATCTATTGCTATAGAAAATAATCAATATAAGGGTTGGTCAGATTATCGAAGGCCGGACGGGAAAAAAGTTGAAATACATTAAAGCTGTTGAAGTTTTTGAAAAAAAAATTGAACTCCCTGAAGATCCAGGTGTTTATAAATTCTTCGATGATGATTTTGAACTTTTATATGTTGGCAAAGCAAAGAATTTAAAAAATAGAGTTTCATCTTATTTTTCAAAAGGCGAAACTAGAAAGCAAAGATCTTTAAGAAACCAAATAAAATATGTTGATTTAATAATTACAAAAACAGAATCCGATGCTCTGATACTAGAACAAAGTTTAATACGTAAACACAAGCCTCCATATAATGTTCAGTTTAGAGATGACAAGTCTTATCCAATTATTCATATCGCATCCAATAAAGATTTTCCAAATATTTTTATTTCTAGGCAAAAACAAAAAAAAGGTGTTTCTTTTGGACCTTATGCAAACGTAAGTGCAATGCGTAAAAATTTAGAAATGTGTAAAAAGATATTTAAGATTAGAGACTGTAAGGACCTAGTCTTTAAGAATAGAACAAGACCCTGTATTGAATATCAGATTGGACGATGTTCCGCTCCCTGTGTCGGCATGATTTCTAAGAGTGATTATAAAAAAGATGTTAAGAGAGCAGAGCATTTTTTGAATGGTAAGAATGAAAGAATTTTGAAAGACCTTTATGAAAATATGGATATGTATTCAGAAAAAAAAGATTATGAAAGAGCAATTTTGTTTAGGGATAAAATTAACGCCATAAGAGATATTCAAAGAAATCAAACTATATTAACTTTATATAAAGATATTGATGTTATTGCTTTTAAAAAGAATAAATTTAGTATTTGCATAAGCCTAGTTGAGGTTAGAGAGGGGTGGATAAGCATGACCAAGAACTTTTTTTTGGACGATCAGAAGCTTATGACAGATAAAGAAATGCTATTAAAGTTTATTGAAAATTATTATTCAGATTCTTCAGACCAAAAAATAAATTTACTTATTAATGTAAATGTTTCAAATCAAAAAAATGATTTAGAAAATATTTTAAATAAAAAAATAAAGTTTTTCCAAAAATCAAAAAAGAATACACCTTTATTAGAAATTGCTGAGTCACAAGCTTTAGATAGGATTAATAGAAGAAATAGTTATGACTGGATCAAAGAGTCATTTAGTCGCTTGAAAGAAAATTTGAACTTAAAATCATTAAACAGAATTGAAGCTTTTGACATTAGTCATAATCAAGGAAATCAAGTTACTGCGTCTTGTGTAAGTTTTTCTGAAAATGGACCAGATAAGAAAAATTATAGAAGTATGAATATAAAATCAGAACAGAATAATGATTATTTAGCCTTATCAGAAGCTGTTAGAAGAAGACTAAAAAACCTAAAAGATAATGATAAAAGTTTTCCTGATTTAATTGTAATTGATGGCGGTAAGGGGCAATTAAATGCTGTATCTAAGGAATTAGAAAAGAGTCATTTCAATAATTTGAACTTAATTTCAATTTCTAAAGGACCGCAAAGAAATGAAAAATATGATGAAATTCACATAAAAAACTCACCATATAAAATCAACATCTCTGACCTTGAGGGGTGTTCGAAACTTATTCAATTGATTAGAAATGAGTCTCATAGATTTGCTATAAAAAAACATAGACAGAGAAGAAATAATTCTTATTTAAAATCTGAAATTGATCAAATTCCTTCAATCGGTAAAAAATACGCAAATCTTTTGATAAGACATTTTGGAGGAACAAAAAGACTGAAAGAAGCATCTTACGATGATCTCTTAAAGGTAAATGGAATAGGAGCTCAAAAAGCGAAACTTATTAAAAAATATTTAAGTTAAACATATAAATATGAAATACCTCCCAAATATGCTCTCCTCTTTAAGGATTTTTTTGGCGATCCCAATACTGTATTTATTAAAAATTGATTTTATTATATCGGCAGCAATTTTATTTCTTTTTTCTTCGCTTACTGACTATTTTGATGGATATCTAGCAAGAAAATATTTATCAGAATCAGATTTGGGAGCATTTTTAGATTTAATCGCAGATAAGATTTTAGTTACGAGTTTACTAATCTGGTTAGTTTTTTTATTAAATAATCAATTCTTTACGATAATTACAATACTGATTATTTTAAGAGAACTTATCATTACTTCCTTTAGGTATTATTTAGTTTTAAACAATAATGATCATGATTTAATCAAAGCAAACATATTTGGAAAAATAAAAACAGCTTTTCAGTTTCTTTCAATTTTCTTAATCATCCTCAGTCCTCTTTTCGATGATTTTTACTTTAGCTTTGTTTTAATTCTTCTAAGCGTATCTGTATTATTTTCATACTTCTCCCTTATGGTTTATTTTTTAAATTGGAAGAAAAAATAAAATTATGGACAAGTATCAAATAGATTGTCTAATAATTGGTGGCGGGGTTGCTGGACTAGCATCAGCTAAATTTCTTTCTAAAGAGTTCAAAAAAACTTATTTGATCGAAAAAAATAAATACTTAGGGATGGAGACTTCTAGTCGAAATTCTGAAGTGATTCACGCAGGAATTTATTATCAAAAAAATTCTCTAAAATCCGAACTTTGTTTAAAAGGTAAAAAAATGCTTTACCAATATCTTAAAGAAAGAAATATAAATTTTAATAATTGTGGTAAATACATTGTAGCTACAAATGAAGAAGAGGAAGATACATTAGAATCGATAAGATTAAACGCCATGGATTGTGGTTTAAAAGATTTAAGTTATGAACACAATCTAAAAAAAATGTATCCTTTTCTTGAAGTAAAAAATTCTATTTTTTCTCCTTCTTCAGGCATTTTTGATAGCCATGAATATTTTAAGTCTTTGGAAAAAGATTTCTGTGATAACGGTGGTCAAGTATTGGTTGGTAATGAATGTATTGAAGTCGAAGAAGTAAATGATTTTTTTGAGATTAAAATAAAAGATTTAAATAATGATTTGTATTATATTTTTCAGACTAAATATTTAATTAATGCTGCAGGTATTTATTCTGGAAAAATTGCTAAGCTTCTTGATAAAAATAGAAAAATAGAAATCCAATATATTAAAGGTGAATACTATAATTATTCTGGGAAAGAAAAAATTGACCATTTAATTTATCCGGTTCCTGGAAAACTTAGTTTAGGACTCCATGCAACATTGGATCTTGGGAATGGAATTAGATTCGGACCCTCTGCTGTAGAAATAAAAAAAATAGATTATGGTGTTCACGAAGAAAATAAAGAAGATTTTTTGAAATCACTTCAACAATATTGGCCTTCTATTCAGGGCAGTCAGCTTTCTCCTGATTATTCGGGGATAAGAGCAAAAATAAGAGGTGCTGAAGATTTTGATTTAGAAAAGTTAGATAAAAAAAATAAAGTTGCAATCAACATAATTGGATATATTTCTCCTGGCCTAACTTCCTCTCTTGCTTTAGGAGAAAAGATTGTAGATTTAGTAAAAAATTAAAAATATGATCTATAATTTTATGAAATTTTGGCTGAGTGGCAGAGTGGTCATGCAGCGGACTGCAAATCCGTCTACGCCGGTTCGATTCCGACCTCAGCCTCCAATTTAATTAAAATTTTTAATTGAAGTATAATTAATTAATTTTTTTTATTGCCCGGGTGGTGGAATTGGTAGACACAAGGGACTTAAAATCCCTCGATAGCAATATCGTGCCGGTTCAAGTCCGGCCCCGGGTACCAAGATGATTTTTATGATAAAAATTTTTAAAACTTATGAAATAAAAAGGAATCAATTTTTTTTTATAGTAAGTATTTTTTATCATGCATAACATTAGAAAAGCTATAATTCCAGCTGCAGGTCTTGGCACTAGAATGCTTCCTCTCACCAAGGTTGTTCCTAAGGAGCTTTTACCTTTGGCAACGAAACCGATAATTCAACATATAGTAGAAGAAATTTCAGAAGCTGGGTTTGAAGAAGTTATTTTAGTAACTAATCCAAATAAATTTCCTTTAGCAAAACATTTTTCGAGAGATATAGAAATAGAAAGAAAAGTTTTAAAAAATTCAACTGACTCTTTTTTGAAAGATTTAGGTCAGCTTTCTAATATGAAAATTAAAATTTCAAATGCAATACAACACAAAGCTTTGGGTTTAGGTCATGCAATATTATGCTCGAAAAAATTTATAAAAAATGAACCTTTTGCTGTGGTTCTTCCAGATATGGTAATAGACTCTAATAAAAAAAATTCTAATCTTGCGCTTATGAAAAAAAAATTTGAAGCTAGTGGAAATTCATCTTTGTTATTAGACGTTGCAAAAAAATCGGAGGTAAGTAAATATGGAATAGTAAAAGTAAAGAAATTAAAAGATTCTTTAAATAGTTTCTACATAGAGGGAATTATTGAAAAACCTAAGCCCGAAGACGCTCCTTCAAAACTTTTTGCAGCCGGGAGATATATTTTTAATAATGAAATTTTTAAATTTTTATTAAAAGAAAGACCTGACTCACAGGGTGAAATTCAATTGACTGGAGCTATATCAAATTATGTCAAAGAAAATCCATTGATGGGGTTTTCTCTCAACGGAAAAATCCATGATTGTGGTAATAAAGAGAACTATCTTTTAGCAAATTTAGAGTTTTCAAGGAAAGATAAAAATTTGAATAAAATTTTAAAAAAATATTTTAGGTAATAATTTGTTTAATCTAATAAAAATTTTTTTTAATTTCTCTGTTTTCAATAAAAAAATAGAATTTATAAGTTGTGAAGAAAGATTTGAAAATCTTATTATTGATTTACAACAAGAAAAGTATTTGGCTATAGATACTGAATTTGATTGGAGAAATACCTATTTTCCAAAACTTTCTCTAATCCAAATTGGAACGACAAAAAATATTTATTTAATTGATTGTTTAAACGAGATTAATTTATCAAGCCTCCAAAATTTATTAAATGATAAAAAAATAATTAAAATTTTTCACGCTGTTAGAAGTGACTCTACCGTTTTGTCGACTGCAGCAAATTTAAGAGTAAATGATTGTTTTGATGTTCAAATGGCAGAAAAATTTTTATCCGAGGGAGATTTAAAAAGTTATGCAAAAATTGTCTTGAAATACTTTGGATTGAAAATTGATAAATCACAAACAAACTCAAATTGGTTAAAAAGACCTTTTAGTAATAATCAACTATCTTATGCAGCAAATGATGTGCGATTTCTTATAGAAATACACAAAAAACAGATTAAAGCTCTAAAAAAAAGAAACTTAGAGGAAAAAATTTTAGAGTCTTCAAAAAAAGAATCTTCTCTTGGTAATGAAGAATTATACGTTTCAAGATTAAAAAAATTAAAATCTTCAGAAAAGTTAGCGAAAGATTTGTTTCTTTGGAGAGAAAATAAAGCTATAGAAAATAATATTCCACCATCTTTTATATTTAAAGATAAATTTTTTAAAAAGCTTCTTAAGTCTTTTCAGAATGAGATTTCTAAAGAAAAAATTTTAAAGATTTTAAACAACGAAAACTTAACAAATGATTTAATAGATACAATTAAGAAATGATTTTTTGGATTTTTTACTTTTTTTTATCTTTAATGATTTCCTATTCATTTTACAGGTTATTTTCTTTAAAGTTTCTCGGATTTATTTCTGCAGTTTTTGTATTTGGCCTTTTATCAGGAGTCTGGTTTATTTCTCCTGGCAGTCAGGAAGTTGCTCCAATTATTTCAATATTTTTTTTAGAAAATACCATATCAGAAAGTAATGGGTATTTAAGATTATTCAGACCTTTATTAATTTCTTTTTTTTCAGCGTTGATATTAGGTATAACTTTTCTTTTATTAAAAAAATTTTTTTCAAAGCGTAGTATAAAATTCAAATTTAAATATTGAATTTAAGTTTAAATTGAAATTTCTTTATCCCTTAGATAAATCAAAATAGGAGTTAGTTGAGTTATTTAAAAATTAATAATTCTCGGAACTAAATTAACTAAATCCAAAATACCAATCTGATTTTTTCCATTTAAGAAGCCTGCACATTCTCCTGGATTAAATATTATGGTTTCTTCAATTATCTCATTTCTGTATCTATGCGTGTGGCCATGAAAAATAATATCGGATTTAAGAATTAAGTCTTCATTAATTAATTCGGGATGATGAACTATACAAATTTTTTTTCCTTTCAAATTCAAAAAGCAGGGTTCCTCTTTAAGTAAGCATCTGAAATTTTTTGAAGCTTTAATTAAATCCTCTTTTTCATCAATGTCATTATTACCGAAAACTCCAATCATCTCAGAATTTAACTTTTGAAAAGCCAATAATGATTTAGGGAGGGTAATATCGCCTGTATGAATTACAAGATCTACTCTTTCTTTATTGAAAATTTCACAAATTTTAGAGATATTCTTTAAGTTATTATGAGTATCCCCAACAATGCCTATATTCAATTAGGACACTTTTTCTAAAATATGTATGCCGCAAGCTGTTCCTAGCCCAATAACATGAGTCATGCCAATTTTTGCTCCATCAACTTGTCTTTTGCCAGCTTCACCTCTCAAGTGAGTACATATTTCATAAATATTTGCGATTCCAGTTGCTCCAAGCGGGTGGCCCTTAGATAGAAGTCCCCCCGAAACATTAACCGGCACCTTACCTCCCAATTCAACATGACCTTCATCAATCATTCTGCCTGCTTCTCCATCTTTACATAGTCCAAGATTTTCATAATGCAACATCTCAGCAGTTGCAAAACAATCATGTAATTCGACTAGGTTTATATCTTCTGGACCAATTCCAGCTTGTTCATATGCATCTTTAGCTGCAAGGCGCGTGCATGCATTAACATCTGGCATTACAAGATCTCTATCGGTGTAAGGGTCACTTGCCATGGCTGATGCTCTTACTTTAACTGCTCTAGATAAACCTAACTCTTTAGCTTTTTTTTCAGAAACTAATACTGCCGCAGCAGAACCATCAACATTAACAGAGCACATCAATTTAGTATTAGGATAAGAAATCATCTCTGCATTCATTACCTCATCCAAAGGTGTTTCTATTTGATACATTGCTTTAGGGTTCATAGTTGAATGATGATGATTTTTAACTGAAATTTTTGCAAATTGTTCAAAAGTCGTTCCGTATTCTTTCGCATGTTCCATGCCTGCTTCAGCAAAAACACAAGGCATAGTACCTGATCCTAGAAGACCTTCTTTAGGAATTCCATCTCCACTTCCAGCACCACCAAGCAACCCTTTACCCATTTGTTCTACCCCAACTGCAAGCACAACGTCGTACATTCCTGCTTTAATTGACATCCAAGCTTCTCTGAATGCTGTAGCGCCAGTGGCACAGGCATTTGCGACATTCACAACAGGCATTCCTGTTTGACCAATTTCTTGAAGGATTCTTTGTCCTACCATAGCATTTGCTTGACCTAAATTACCGCAATAAAGAGCTTGCATATCTTGAATCCCTAAACCAGCATCATCTAAAGCCATTAACGCAGCCTCAGCGCCAATGTTAGGCACACTTCTATCTGGGAATCTTCCGAATTTAATCATGTCAACTCCCATTACATAAACATCACTCATATTTTTTCCTCTTCAAATTGGTTCAAAAAAATAACTTAGATAAGAATTTCCGTCTTTATCTTTCCTGCCTAATGCATCGTCAAATATTACTTTAACTGGCATATTAAATTCTATTTTATCAGGATCTGGCTCAATGTTAATGAGATTTCCTTTGATAGTTCCGCCCCCCTCTAAATCAACAATGGCAGAAACATAAGGGACATCAATGCCCGGAAATGATCTATAAACTACCGCGTAACTGTGTAAAGTACCTTTATCCGAAAGTTTTATAACCTCCATTTCATCTCTCGCAAAACATTTAGAGCATACATTTCTTTGACCCAAAAAAGTTGCACCACATTTTTTACAACGATATCCTTCAAGATAGGGATCACCATCTTCAGGTATTTTTAGATAGTCAACAACTGGAAGAGGTTTAGATTGGCTCATAATGTCCTCAATAAATTAAATTCTGTACAATTATTAAATCATATGATTGTCAAAAATTTAATAGAAAAATGAGCTTAATTGGTGGAATAGTAGGCGGAATGATTGGCTTTACATTTCTTGGCCCATTGGGTGCATTAATAGGAAGTGTTATTGGATCTAGAATGTCTGGAAATTCCGTTAAAAGAAAAAACCCAAACAATTTTGATCATCAATTAGCATTTTTTGCTGCACTTTTTGCTTGTTTGGCAAAAATAGCTAAAGCGGATGGACAGGTTACAACAGAGGAAATAAATAAAATTGAAGATTTTATTCAAAAAAAATTTAACTTAAATGAAGAACAAAGAAACTTCGCAATAAATATTTTTCAAAAGGCAAAAGATGATAATGTCTCTTTTGATGCTTATGCTAGTCAATTGGCTAATCTTCTTAAAAAAAGTCCTAATTCTTTAGTTATTTTCTTCGAGCTCTTATTTGAATTGGCCATGGCTGATGGCGTATTACATCCGAATGAAGAAAAGTTACTTAAGAAATTGCCAAAAATATTTGGTTTCAGCGATCAACTTTATAATCAGTTGTTTCAAAAATATGGACTAAAAACTAACAATTTTTACCAAGTCTTGGGAGCTACAAAAGATATGAATTTTGATGAAATTAGGAAAATTTACTTAAAAAAAAGAAGGGAATTTCATCCGGATAAACTGATTTCTAAAGGCTTGCCTGAAGAATTAATTGAAAAAGCCAAAGAAAAATTTATTGAAATTCAAGAAGCATACGAGGAGTTGGAAAAAATCCATAAAAAATGATAATTTGAATCATGAAATTTTTTACTTCATTAAATCAAAAGCTGATGCAATTAAATGGACTTGATTTCATAGCTTTGTTTTTATTAAGAATATATCTAGCATATATTTTCTGGATTGCTGGAGTAAGAAAAATAGTTTGGGATAATGGCATGCCAAATATAGATAGATTTGCTGAGTTTCTAGGCCCTGGCGGAGGAGACAACTTAAATTTATTTTTACCTCATTTTTTTGGATGGTTGGCAGTTCTGGCCGAAGCAGGAGGAGCAGTCTTGCTTTTGGTAGGTCTTTTTTCTAGATGGGCAGTTATACCTTTAATAATTACAATGCTTGTTGCTTTCTATTATCATCTTCCTAACGGATGGAGTATTGATTCTGGAGGTGTTGAAATGACAGTAACTTATATTGTCATGCTTTTAATAATTTTAATTTTTGGACCCGGAAAATACTTGTCTTTAGATTTTTGGGTATTAAGAAAATAAATTGCTAATTCATTCTGATATAACATCTGAACCACTATTGAGAGTTGTTGAAATTCTTAATAAAGCCATGACTAGAAATCTAGTTGATTGGAATGCTATGAATATAGCTACGGTTAATTCTGTTGGGCAGCCTTCATCTAGGATGGTGTTGTTAAAGAAAATTGATGAGAGAGGATTTGTTTTTTATTCAAACTTTAAAAGCAAAAAAGGCAAGGAAATTGACTCTAATAACTTGGTGGCTCTAAATTTCTGGTGGAGAGAGTTAAAAGAGCAAATCAGAGTTGAAGGGTCAATCAAAAAACTATCATCAAAAGAATCTGATGATTATTTTAATTCAAGACCATTGCAATCTAGAGTAGCCGCCATTCTTTCAAGACAAAGTGAAGAAATAGAATCCTACGATAAATTAAATGATGAAATAAAAAAACTTACCAAAGAATTTGAAAATAAAAATGAAGAGCCAGTTAGACCAGAACATTGTGGGTTATATCTTATAAGCCCTAAAACTATTGAAATATGGAAAGAGGGAGATTTCAGAACACACTTTAGGGAAAAATTTATAAAAAAAGATAACAACGTTTGGCAAAGCTCCTTCTTATCCCCGTAAAAATTGGGTTATAATCAACTTATGGGCCGTTCGTATAGGTCAAAAAATGATAGAGATTAAACTTCCTGACAATTCCATCAAAAAATTTAAAAATCCTGTTTCAATAATTGAGGTTGCTGAATCTATTGGTCCAGGGCTAGCTAAAGCTACAGTTGCAGGAAAAGTGAATGGCAAATTAAAAGATGCTTGCGATTTAATTGAAGAAAATGCGTCCTTAGAAATAATACGTGCACAAGATCAAGAAGGCTTAGAAATAATTAGGCATAGTTGTGCACATTTATTCGGCCATGCTCTAAAACAAATCTATCCAGATGCCAAGATGGCAATTGGGCCAGTTATAAAAAATGGATTTTACTATGACATAGATTTAGAAAAGTCTCTAACTCAAGACGATTTAGAAAAAATAGAAAATAAAATGAAAAAGCTGTCTAATACAGATTATGAAGTAGTAAAAGAAGTTGTACCAAAAAAAGATGCAGAAGATATTTTTAAAGGCAGAAATGAGGATTACAAATTAGAAATTTTAAAAGATATTAAATCTAAGGAAACCGTTGGTCTTTATTATCATCAAGAATACATAGATATGTGTAGAGGGCCTCATGTAAATTCTATGAAGCATATAAAAGCGTTCAAATTGACTCATGTTGCTGGAGCATATTGGAGAGGCGATTCAAAAAATAAGATGTTACAACGAGTCTATGGAACTTTGTGGAATTCTAATAAAGATTTAGAGAAACATTTAAATAACCTTAAAGAAGCTTCAAAAAGAGATCATAGAAAATTGGGGCAAAAATTTGATTTATTTCATTTTCAGGAAGAAGCTCCAGGAATGGTTTTTTGGCATCCAAAAGGATGGACTATTTTTCGCTTACTAGAGAACTTTATAAGAGAGAAGCAATTAAAAGCTGGTTACGAAGAGATTAAGACTCCGCAAGTTTTGGATAGAAAGTTATGGGAAAAATCAGGACATTGGGATAAATATAGAGAAAATATGTACATTACAGAAATTGATGAGGAACATGCAAATGAAAAAAGAGTTAATGCTTTAAAACCAATGAGTTGCCCAGCCCATGTTCAAATTTATAATCAAGGAATCAAATCATATAGAGATCTTCCAGTTAGGTTAGCTGAGTTTGGTTGTTGCCATCGATATGAAGCGTCGGGTACGTTGCATGGTTTGATGAGAGTAAGGCAATTAACTCAAGATGATGGACATATTTTCTGTACTGAGGATCAGATTGAATCAGAAACACAAAATTTTATTGAAGTGCTTTCAGAAGTTTATAAAGAATTAGGGTTCAAAAAATTTAAAATCAATTTATCCACTCGACCTGATGTTAGAGTGGGTTCTGATGAAGTATGGGATAAAGCTGAAGACGCTCTTCGACATGCGATTAATAAATTAAATTTAGAATACGAAGTTTCGGAAGGTGACGGAGCTTTTTATGGCCCGAAACTAGATTTCATCCTTACCGATGCAATCGATAGAGAATGGCAATGTGGAACTCTTCAATTAGATTTTAATTTACCTGACAGGTTAGACGCTACTTTTGTTGGAGAAGACGGTGAAAAACATAAGCCAGTTATGATGCATCGAGCAATATTGGGTTCCGTAGAGAGATTTATTGGAATTTTAATTGAAGAATTTGATGGAAACTTCCCAGTTTGGTTATCACCTATTCAAGTTGTAATAATGAATATTTCTCAAAAACATGAAGAAAAAGTTAAAAAAATTCAAGAAAAACTTGAAAGTAAAGGTTTTAGAGTGAAATTAGACTTGAGGAATGAGAAAATCACTTATAAAATCCGCGATCATTCTATGCAAAGAGTGCCTTATCAATTGGTTGTTGGCGATAAAGAGGAAGTGACAAATACTGTATCTGTCAGAGCTAGGAAGGGTGAGGATTTGGGAAGTATGCAAATAGAAGATTTTTCTA
>MDSZ01076380.1_pt1 | contig 28599 bp, 21 predicted proteins | sample 811201 | NCBI WGS metagenome assembly MDSZ01 (sample SAMN05326647, study PRJNA326480) | marine metagenome | isolation source: seawater | place: Indian Ocean: North | collected 2010 | reverse complement strand
GGGCGATGGGGCTCGAACCCACGACCACCGGAATCACAATCCGGGGCTCTACCAACTGAGCTACGCCCACCACTGCAATAGGGTCATTTTTCAAACTTGGACGATGGCACGCCCTGCAGGATTCGAACCTGCGACCTACGGCTTAGAAGGCCGTTGCTCTATCCAACTGAGCTAAGGGCGCACGATACACTTGTATAACAAGCATCCCTTGAAAAATGGTCGGGGTAGAGAGATTCGAACTCCCGACATCCTGCTCCCAAAGCAGGCGCGCTACCAGACTGCGCTATACCCCGAATTTTCTTCTGCAAACAGCCCGTTGGCTGTGCTGCTGAAGTGGTGCGCATATTACCGATATGCTGATATTTCGTCAAGCAATTTGTTAATCTTTTTTCAATAAAATTAAGCTCTTAACTTAATACCTTATATCCGATATTTAAGACCACTAAACAACCCTAAAAAGACTGTTTAAAAACTGTTCATTAAAGCCCACGCCGCCATCTTGTACCGCTGTGAGAATCTTCCAAAACCACGCCAGCAGCTTTTAATTGATCACGTACTTTATCTGCCAAGGCAAAGTCCTTATCAACTTTTGCCTGTTGGCGCTGGGCCACTAATTGGTCGATTTGCGCGTCACTTAGCCCACCCTCCTCGGCTTCGCCACGGAGAAATTCACTGGGTGCTTGTTGTAACAAACCAAGTATAGCAGCTAGGGCCTTTAATTGTGATGCTAAAGCACTGGCTGCGGCCATATCATCCTGCTTAGTACGATTAATTTCTTTGGCCATTTCAAATAATACCGTTAATGCTTCACGGGTATTAAAGTCATCATCCATAGCCACATTAAAGCGCTCAACATATTTACCCGCTAAAGTAACTGCTTGGGTTGGCACATCCAATAAGCTGGTATATAAACGCTCTAATCCACTTTGCGCTTCTACTAAACTATCTTCCGAATAATCTATTTGGCTACGATAATGGCTTGCCGTTAACAAATAACGAATCACTTCAGCTGGATATTTTGCTAGTACTTCACGGATGGTAAAAAAGTTACCCAGAGACTTGGACATCTTTTCCTTGTTTACGCGCACGGCACCGGCATGCATCCAATAATTAACAAATTTTGTATCGTTAGCTGCTTCTGATTGGGCAATTTCATTCTCATGATGTGGGAAAGGTAAATCTGGCCCACCACCATGAATATCAAAATGGTCTCCCAAGCAACACTTAGTCATGGCAGAACACTCTATATGCCAACCTGGACGCCCTTCACCCCAAGGTGATGTCCAGGATATCTCCCCTGCCTTGGCCGCTTTCCAGAGCACAAAATCAAGAGGGTTTTCTTTACTTTCTCCCACCTCAATACGTGCACCGGCCCGCAAATCTTCAAGCTTACGGTTTGTTAAAGCACCATAATTGGCAAACTTTTCCACGCGATAATAAACATCGCCATTGCTAGCGGCATAGGCAAAGTCTTTATCGATTAAGGTTTGCACCATATCAATAATAGCTTGCATATGCTCAGTAGCACGCGGTTCTTGATCTGGAGGTAAGACATTGAGGGCCCGCTCATCTTCATGCATGGCTTGAATAAAGCGTTCTGTTAGTGCTTGTGGCGTTTCACCATTCTCAGCGGCGCGTTTAATAATCTTGTCATCAATATCAGTAATATTGCGGACATATTCAACTTCAAGACCACGATAACGTAGATATCTAGTGATCACATCAAAAGCGACCATCACCCTAGCATGACCAATATGACAAAAATCATATACAGTCATACCACACACATACATGCGCACCTTACCCGCCTCGATGGGGACAAATTCCTGCTTATCATTAGCCAATGTATTATGTATTTTTAGCATCATCATTATCCGTTTTGCTTACCCCAAGAATCCCTAAGGGTGACTGTACGGTTAAACACTAATGACTCATTGCTAGAGTCAGGGTCAACACAAAAATAGCCTTCGCGCTCAAACTGAAATTGTTGACCAGCTTGCGCAGCTGATAAACCTAATTCTGCGTATGCTTTACTGATAACCCGCAGTGAATCAGGGTTTAAGCATTCAGTAAAATCACGCTCTTTATTGCCATCAGGATTTTCATCATTAAATAAACGATCATAAACCCGTACTTCAACAGGTAAATTATGACTCGCACTCACCCAATGAATAACACCATTAACTTTATAACCTTCCGGCTTTTTACCAAGAGTATTCTCATCATAACTACATACTAGTTCTATAACTTCTCCCGCAGCATCAGTAATGACTTCATCACAAGTGACTATATATCCACCACGTAAACGCGCAGACTGCTGAGGCGCAAGACGTTTCCATTTACGAGGTGCCTCCATAGCAAAATCAGCCCGATCAATAAATACTTCGTGGGACATAATAAGATCACGGCTACCCATAGTGTCATCTTTTGGATGGGCTGGCACAGTTAACGTTTGAGTCTTATCAGCTGGCCAATTGCTGATAGTGACTTTAATAGGGTCTAAAACACACATGGCACGTGGTGCATGAGAATCTAAATCATCACGCACAGCTGACTCCAGACGACCTACATCAGTTATACCTTTACTCCGCGCAACAGGTGTTGCTGCACAGAAATTGCGCAACGCTGCGGGGGTAAAGCCACGCCGACGCATACCCGAAATAGTGGGCATACGTGGATCATCCCAACCCGATACAGCATGGGTGTCTACCAACTGCTTTAATTTACGTTTACTGGTAACCGTATAGTTAAGTTCCAGACGGGCAAACTCATACTGCTGTGGCTTACTCGGCGCACTAACATTATCAATAAACCAATCATAAAGTGGACGATGATCTTCAAATTCCAAAGTACAAATAGAATGCGTAATACCCTCAATGGCATCTGACAAACCATGGGTAAAGTCATACATTGGGTAGACACACCAGTCGCTACCCGTTTGGTGATGTTCAATATGACGAATACGATAAATTATCGGGTCACGCAAATTAATGTTTGGGGAAGCCATATCGATTTTAGCACGCAGTACCTTTGCTCCATCGGCAAATTCACCCGCTGTCATACGGGCAAAGAGATCAAGGTTGTCGGCAATACTGCGTTCACGATAAGGACTATCAGTGCCGGCTTCAGTTAAGGTGCCACGATACTCTCTGGCCTGCTCGGGGGTTAGATCACAAACATAAGCTAAACCCTTTTCAATAAGCTCAATAGCAAAACCATGTAATTGCTGAAAGTAACCAGATGCATAACGTTCATCACCATGCCAAGTGAAACCTAACCATTCCACATCACGTTTAATGGCTTGAATATATTCATCACTTTCTTTTTCTGGATTGGTATCGTCAAAGCGTAAATTACAGCTACCAGAAAAATCTTCGGCCAAACCAAAGTTCAAACAGATGGATGTAGCGTGACCTATATGTAAATAACCATTTGGCTCTGGTGGAAAACGAGTGGCGACTAAGCCATTATGCTTGCCCTGATTAACATCTTCCTGAATGATATTACGAACAAAATTAGAAGCCTGTACAACAGTTTTTTCAGCCACTTTGGCTCTCTCCTGGATCGCTTGAAGGGTCAATTTGCTAAGTTAGATTAGTTTCAACCTAGCAAATACTAACCATGATATGCAAAACCGATAATTATAGCCTCTTGTTCCCCCACCTTACCAGCTATCTTGATAACAATTTCACCCTCATCGACATTGCAACAAGTGGCCTAGAGCCTCATAATTAACTTGTTCAAGGTATAAGACTAAATTTGTTGATTACCATAAACTAAAATGACTAATTTAACAGGAAAGCAATATGTCTAAAGTACTGATGACCACCAACTTTGGTAACATCACTATCGAACTGGACCATGATAAAGCCCCCATCACCGCAGCCAACTTTGCCCAGTATGTAAAAGATGGCTTTTACGATGGTGTTATTTTTCACCGCGTAATTGATGGATTTATGATCCAAGGTGGCGGTTTTGATGCCAATATGCAACAAAAATCCACGCGAGAAAATATCGAAAATGAAGCTGATAATGGCTTAAGCAATGATATTGGTACCCTCGCTATGGCGCGCACCATGGACCCTCATTCTGCTTCCGCACAATTCTTTATTAACGTCAACAATAATGGTTTTTTAAACCATACTGGCAAAAATCCACAAGGCTGGGGTTATGCCGTTTTTGGTAAAGTCGTTGAAGGTATGGAAGTCGTCAATGAAATTAAAGGCGTTGCCACAACAATGCGTGCTGGCCACCAAGATGTGCCTGCCGAAAATGTGGTTATTGAATCCGCCACCTTGTTGGAAGCCTAAGGCCTAGCCCATGCGTCATCTATTTATTTCTGACCTCCACCTAGATTCTGCACGCCCACATCATGTGCAGGCCCTAAGGGATTTTTGTGATAATAAATTGGACTCGTCTTCCCACCTCTATATCTTAGGTGATTTATTTGAGGCTTGGTTAGGTGATGACATGGGCTTAGTTGCTTATGCCGATGTGGTAAATTTGTTAACTCAACTGACTAAACAAGGCACCAAGGTATTTATTCAACACGGTAACCGCGACTTTTTATTAGGCAAAGAATTTGTAGCAGCAACGGGTGCCATTTTACTTGGTGAAGAAGAAGTTATAGAAATAAATCAGACTCGCGTTTTGTTAATGCATGGGGATAGTTTATGTATCGATGATATTGACTATCAAAACTTTAAAAAACAGGTACGTGATCAACAGTGGCAACAAGAATTTTTAGCTATGCCTGCCGCACAAAGAATCGAACTGGCACAACAATATCGTCAACAAAGCAGCATAATGACCGCCGAAAAAGATAGTGAAATTATGGATGTAAACACTGATGCAGTGTTAAAAGTTATGGCAAAGCATCAAGTAGATACCTTAATCCATGGCCATACCCATCGCCCTATGGTGCATCAAAATCAAGGTTTAACGCGGATTGTTTTAGGCGACTGGCAAGGTCACTTCGATTACCTTGATTGGCCCGAAAATGATACTTGGCATTTTCTTCGCCAGCCTATTTAACTCGCTTATAAATTTTTTTGGCAATAAAAAGCGCCACCATATTGCATAGTAGCGTTTGTAATTAGTAACAGACCAAACTGTTTTAACTATTAGCCATTTAGCCCTTACCCTTCCAAGGTACAAGATAGCGTTCTAACAGTCTAATACCAACGTCAATGGCAAAGCCGATAATACCAATTAGTACAATACCCATAATAACCACATCGGTATTCTGGAACTTGGAGGCCGCGACAATCATTTTGCCCAGCCCTTTTTCTGCAGCAACTAATTCTGCCGCCACAACCGTACCCCAACATACCCCCATAGCTACCCGGGCACCAGTAAAGATTTCCGGTAACGAGTTAGGAATAATAACACGCAGTAAAATTTGTAATTTACTCGCCCCAAGGCTGTAGGCCGCATGAATTTTGGTAATACGTACCCCAGAAACACCTGATCGGGCAGCAATGGCCATAATCCATAAAGCCGCTAGGAATAACAGCACCACTTTACCTTCTTCACCAATACCAGCCCAAATAATAACCAAAGGTATTAAAGCTAGCGGTGGCACTGGACGCATAAATTCAACGATGGGATCAAACCAACCACGGAACCAGTTTGACAAACCCATGGCATAACCCAATGGAATGCCAATAATAGCGCCAATCAAGAATCCTACCACTACACGCCACAAGCTAAAGCCTAAGTGCTGAGCCAAAGTAATATTTTGGTAGCCTTGGTCAGCGATAGTCAGCAAACGGCTCCAAACTTGTTCCGGCGCAGGTAAGTAAATATGCTCCATTTGAATACCATCATAAGGAACCACATTAAGGGTGCCCTTGTCAGTGAGTGATACTCTTGCAAAGCCTACGTCAACAGGATTATTTTTGCTAATTGGTTGGTCATTTACCTTAACAATCTCACCACCATTTTTACGCTTTATCTCATCGTTCTTATCCCACGGTAATAATTTGGAACGATATGCTTGGATGACCAAAGCGTCATCATTCACAATCCCATTCCCCGCCTCTACCGCTGGCTTATTGGCTTTTTTGTCAGCACTATGAACGACAACACTAACGTTAGCGCTGGCTGTTTCACCAGTAACATCTTTAGCCGTATACGTGAACTCACCACTTCCGATATAAGGCCCAGGTACATGTAAAAACGAAGGTAATAATTTAGACCCAGTAAAAGAACCCCATAAAACAAAAATTAAGAGCACGGAAACAATAGAAGCTGTTGTATTTGACACAACAGTACTTTCGTCACCAAAGGTAACTGTCTTTAGAGAGTTAAAGTTTTTACCACGGCTAACTGACTTACGAACCAAGCGCCAGATAAATAGGCTGACAAGGATAATAGCAATATAGCCAAACAAATAAATTAGAACAGAGCCAACAGATAACAGAATAGCGACTGTTTCCATGGCTAAATCATAAAACACACTTGATTCATTCATTAGTTAGCCTCCTCTGTTCTACCCATTATTTCTTCTTCCATTTCCCAGATCATGGCCAAAATTTCTTCCCGCTTAGCCGTATAGTCTGGATGTTTTTTTACTTCTCTAAGGTCAGCACCAACACCAAGTTCAGCAAATGGCAGATTGTATTCTTTATGCACACGTCCTGGTCTTGGTGCCATAACTAATAGGCGTTCGCCTAGTAACAGAGCTTCCTCAACTGAATGAGTAATCAAAATAATGGTTTTGCCCGTTTCTTTCCACAAATCCAAAACTAAAGATTGCATCTTTTCTCGAGTCAAAGCATCCAAAGCCCCAAGGGGCTCATCCATTAAAATAACATCAGGATCATTGGCCAAACAGCGCGCCAAAGCAACACGCTGTTGCATGCCGCCAGAAAGCTCATACACGGCCTTATCCTTAAATTCTTGCAGACCCACCATTTCGAGTAAACGATCCACTTCCGGTGCACTTTTTGATTTTGGCACGCCTTTCATATCCGGACCAAAAGAAACGTTCTTGCGCACATTCATCCATTCAAATAGTGCCCCTTGTTGAAACACCATGCCACGCTCAGGACCGGGGCCTTCAATTAATTGACCATCGAGATGAATATCACCGTTGGTAGGAGCCAAAAACCCGGCAATAATATTTAATAAGGTGGTTTTACCACAACCAGATGGACCCAAAACACTTAACAATTGCCCAGATTTTATATTTAGATTTATATTTTCCAGCGCTTGCACAGACCCACCGCCTGGCAGATCAAAACGCATAGATACATTGGCTATATGCAGATCAGACACACTAATACCTTTAAAATTTATTATCAGTTATAAATAAAACATGGTAATGGGGACAGGAACGTAAATACATAATCAACTCACCACGTCCTGCATAAATTGAAGATTGACTACTTGTGTAGTCAGAAATAAACCAAGGCGCCAGAAAATTCTAGCGCCCTAGTTGTTTTAGTAGATTAGTCGACTTACATGTCGCCTGCAGCGGCCAGAGGACCCACTTCTACGTTAGCATCATAGCTGTCGTTAGCAGAAGGAATAGAACCCGCATCAACGAATACCTGTGCTACACCTTTCATAAAGCTCTGTGCACCACCGTCTAACCACTTGGCTGACAATTGCTCGTCAACACTTGGGAATACAAAGGTAGATAGAGAACTAGCTGCATCAGCTTTGCTCATACCAGCGTCTTTAGCAATCATAGATAGCATAAAGTCAGGTTGGCTAGCATTCCAAGCAGCATTAGCATCGGCAGTTACAGCCAAGAATTTAGCTACAGTATCGCTATGCTCAGCAACGAAGTCAGCAGGAGCTGTGGTTACGTCAAATACCAAGATACCCAGTTCTTCTTTTTCAGCACCGGTCAACAAGATATTGCCACTTTCCTTCATACGACGCAGCGCACCACCCCAGCCACATGCCATATCAATAGCACCTTGAGCCAAAGCCACAGCACCTTCAGCTGGTGCCATATCAACGATTTCTAAGCTACTTAAAGGCACATTAAAGTGATCCATTTGCTTTAAGAAACCGTAGTGAGCAGCAGTACCTAAAGGCACAGCAACTTTTTTACCAGCTAATTCACCGGCAGAATCTTTATCAATTTCAAGATCAGAATGTACAACACAGTTGTCGTTATCTGAGTAAGACACAGCCACGTCAACGATTTGCAAATCCTGTCCGGCAGAAGTAGCCACAACAAAAGGTGGAACACCTTGTGATACAGAAATATGAACATCACCTGATGCCATAGCCGCAGACATAGCGGTACCGGTATCAAAAGCAACCCAATTTACTTTCATACCCAAAGCTTCATCATATGCACCAGAAACTTTGGCAGCTTGGAATGGCATTGGCCATTCAAGGAAATAGGCCACGGTAAGTTCTTTGGAGTGACCGTCAGCAACGGCGGCTGTAGCGCCTGCCATCAAACCTGTAGCAACGGCCAAACTTGCCGCTATAGACTTTAATTTCATTTTAATTCTCCCAGAAATTATGATTTTTATAATTAAAAAACCAAGAGCTAAAACTACTCTTAATTATGAGTAGTGCGTTGAATATACTATTCAACAAAAAAAAGCCAAAGCCAGATCAGTATTATTATTAGATCCAATAATTATCATAAAAAATTAGATACTAACTTAATAACAAAAATGAATAGCTCATAATCAGAATAGACCCATTAGTTACAAGACGCAAGAGCACTAGTTGCTCAAAAGCGACCTCTTTTACACTTTGTAAAATAAAACTAACCCTATGGCATGCCTCAATTAATTTACAAATATGGATCAATTGGTCAGCATTTGAAGAAGGACTTTTTAGAACACTATTAAGGGGTTAATTAAAACCAGAAGAGATTAGTAATTAACCCAATTGTGGTGCTAATTGAGACTAAAAGGGCCAATAAAGTACTAGCAAGGGAGTAACTTTCTAGACTTGTTGTTGGCCATGCAATAGGCGAACTACGTGACGCGCCTCAGCAAAAAACAACCAACGCTCTGTCAATAAACCAACCATCATAATGACAAATGCTATAGCTAGAGTTAAGGCATTTGGCAGCCAATAAAGCAAAGCAAAAGGAATGACAAAGGTTGTTGATAGCATTAGCCAACGCATACGTAGCAATTTCACTTTGGCAACGTCATAGATAAATTCGTTATTTAAGAAGCTAGGTGCAGAATGACCCGCATCAAGAATCCTCACTTTCTGATTTAAGAAACTTGTAGCAGTCTGAATACTACTTCCACCAGGTACTTTAAAAAGCCAGAAATAACTAAGCTTAGTTAAGGTAGTAAAGGCAACCAGTGCGCCAAGAACTTGTATCAGTAAGCCTAATTCTAAACCATTCCACGCGAGTAAGAAGGCCCAAGCTAAACCACCACTCATGGCCGCAAATAACAGGTACAAAATGGGGACTAAAGGATGATGCCATTGTCGAATAGTTTTTAAACTGGCATAGATCATGGCGGTGACAAAAACAATAATAAAACTAAATAACAAACACAAACCAGCCCAGATACCAACACTATCCCACTGAAAATAAATAGCGGCAGCATACAGGGCCGCTATGGGGTATAACAAAATCGCAAATACAGCTTCCCGAGATAGCCAAGAAGTACGGAAGCAACTAAAGGAACGCCAAGCATTTTTTGGGTTGGCCAAATGCCAAGTAGAGGCTGAAAGGCCAATACTAATAAGCACCATAGCAATAATACCAATACTAATTTGCATACCAATAGATAAGGCCCACCAAGCAAATAATTCATTCGCACATAGCCAGCCCAGTAAACCGTAGCCAGCGCCAGCAGTAACTGTAAAGATCAATACAGAAAAAGCAGGATGCATAATAAAAGCCTCTAACGATGAATAATACGATTAACGATTTGTTTAACCTTGCCTAGCACCTTGCCTCCTTGAGGCCGCTCAATAGGCTCACGCGGTGGTAAATAGGTATTAACTGGATTATAACCAAGCTCAGGCATAAGCGGCTTACCTTCTCGCTGTTTTTGTAATTTGGATACTTCAGACTCAGGGTCATCAAAATCGCCAAACACACGAGAATTTGTTGGGCAAGTTATCACACAGGCGGGCTGGCGTTCAGCTTCTGGTAATTGCTCATCATAAATACGGTCAACGCACAAAGTACACTTTTTCATGGTACCAGAGCCGGGGTCTAACTCACGAGCACCATAAGGACAAGCCCAAGCGCACAGATTGCAGCCCATACAGCGATCTTGGTCAATCAACACAATACCATCTTCGTCGCGCTTATAAGATGCACCAGTAGGACAAACAGTCACACAGGCCGCATCTTCACAGTGCATACAAGAAAGGGGCATATTAACGGTCTTACTCAGTGGACTTTCATCTACCTCAAATGTGCGAATACGATTTAGCCACGCCCCATTGGGGTCTTTACCATAGGGATTGGTATCCGTTAACGGGCCAATAGTGCCTGACGTATTCCATTGTTTACAGGCCGTAGCACAAGCATGGCAGCCAACACAGGTATCAAGATCGATTGCTAAACCTAATTTCACCTACTTTACCTCACTTATGACGAGCGGCGACCAAAAATATCAGACCAAGGCCGATTTAAATTAACATTTGTATGGCTAGCATAGCCTTGCTTAGTCGGTGCCGGAGTATAACCTGGCGGTGACTTTAGGGGCGCAAATTGCGGCCAACTGCCCTCTTCACCTGCTGTGGCTGGCGTGATCTTAACTTGTAAATCATACCAAGCAGCCTGACCGGTTATGGGGTCAGAGTTGGTCATGCGTGAACCACCCTTATCACTGGGTAATAATTCGCTAATTAGATGGTTCATTAAGAAGCCCTGCTTAGCCTCATTAGTGTCATCACTTAAGCCCCAGGCGCCACCTTGTTTGGCAATGGCGTTCCAAGTCCAAACAGTATTTGGGTTTACCCCTTCCATATGCTTAACTTGCACACGAATCTTGCCAGATCGTGATTCTACCCAAGCCCAATCAAAATCATTTATACCCATATCTAATGCTGTTTGACGATGCATATAAAGATAATTTTGCGACATAATTTGGCGCAACCAAGCATTTTGTGAATCCCATGAGTGATACATAAACATAGGGCGTTGCGTAATGGCATAAAATGGATATTCTTCGCTACTCACTGATTGCTGTTCTAAAGGTGAGTAGTAACTAGGTAAAGGATCAAAGTAGCGTACCAAACGCTGTTTTTGATTCTCTTCAGTGGGTTGCGGCCCATCATATAGGCCCTGCCCAGCTAAACGGAATTTTTGCAGGGTCTCTGAATAAAGCTCAATAACAATCTGCTCCGTACTACCCACCCAAGCTGCTTCTTTAGCTAATGTTAAATAATCTAAATTCGCATGTCGCATATAACGTTGGTTGGGTGCCAATTCGTATTTAAAGAAACACTCATTTTCTTCGTAAGCTTCCCACTGCTTGGGGTTTGGCGCGCCAAGTAGGGATTGATCGCCATTTTCACCGCGCCAACCAGCCAGAAAACCAATACCTGGAGCACGCTCAAAGTTGATAATAAAATCTTTATAATTTTCGTATTTAGGTTGACCTTGCGCATTGGTAAAGGCCGGCAACTTAAGACGTCCAGCTACCTCAACCATCACCTCTTGCCAACTTAATACATCACGATTAGCATCAACTACAGGGATACGCACAGCATCACAAGCGGCATCAGGCTCAGATATAGGCCGGTCTAGCATGGAAATGGTGTCATACCGTTCCAAGTAAGTTGTATCAGGTAAGACTAAGTCAGAAAAAGCCACGGTCTCTGAGTTAAAGGCATCACAAGTGACAATAAAGGGGATTTTATAATTACCATCGGCATCCTTCGCCCGTAACATATCCATGGTCTCGGAAGTATTCATACTTGAGTTCCAAGCCATATTAGCCATAAACAACATCAAAGTATCAATAGGATAAGGATCACCAGCCACAGCATTGCTAATTACCATATGCATCAGGCCATGGGCAGCTATGGGCGCATCCCACGAATAAGCCTTATCAATGCGCTGCGGCTGCCCTTGCTCATCTATAAGCAGATCTTCTGGGCAAGTTGGAAAACCCAAAGGTGCCGATTCAAGCGGCGTATTGGGCGCATTTACCTTGGCTGGCTTAATAGGTGGCACAATATGTTTAGGGAATGGTGGTTTCGCTAAATGACCACCCGGGCAATCAATGGTGCCTAACAATATTTGTAATAAATGAATGGCTCGGCATGTCTGAAAACCATTGGAATGGGCAGACACACCACGCATGGCGTGCATAGAAACAGGCCGACCAATAAACTGAGTTTGTTTGCGTCCAGCCCAATCAGTCCATTCAATACCTAAGGTAATAGACTCTTGAAAAGCCACATGGGCCATTTCCAAGGCAATACGTTCGATGGTGGCAGCATCTATACCACACTCTTTGGCAACGGCTGCAGGGCTATACTGAGGATCCATATACTTGTCTAGCAAAATGCTAAACACGGTGCGCACGGGCACCCCATCTGGCGTTTCAAACTCACCCATTAAAGCTGGGGCAATATCCGCCGACATGGCTGGAGCAAAGCTTTCAGTTAATTGATCGTAGACCTGAGTAGCATCATCTCCATCACGCCATAATAATCCATCCCCAACTTGCCCTGGGGTATTCACGACTAGTTGCGGTGCATTGGTATAGCGAATCAAAAACTCATCATCAATTTGCCCATCACGCAATAACACGTGAATCATGGCCAAGGCCAATAAGCCATCAGTGCCTGGCTTTAGGGCTAACCATTCATCGGCAATGGATTGATAACCGGTTCTAACTGGATTTACAGCAACAAATTTAGCGCCCCGCTCTTTAAGTTTTTTAAGGCCAATTTTGATGGGATTAGAAGCATGGTCTTCCGCCACACCCCAAAGCATAAAATACTTAGTTTGGTCCCAATCTGGATCGCCAAATTCCCAAAAAGCGTGGCCCATAGTATAGAGACCAGCAGCGGCCATATTCACGGAACAAAAACCACCGTGGGCGGCCCAATTATAGGTTCCAAATTGTGATGCCCAGAGACCAGTTAAGGCTTGCATTTGATCGCGCCCAGTAAAATAGGCTAAACGTCTTGGATCAGTTGCCCGAATATTAGCTAAACGCTCCGTAAGAATATCTAGGGCCCTATCCCAACTAATTTCTTCAAATTCGGCGGCACCACGCTCACTATCGGGTTTACGCAGCAAAGGCTTATTAAGTTTGGCTGGGGACAGCTGCTTCATAATGCCAGCATTACCCTTGGCACAGAGCACACCTTTATTAACAGGATGATTAGGATTGCCTTGAATAAAACGAATTTTTTCGTCTTCTAAGGTGACTTTAATACCGCAACGGCAGGCACACATATAGCAGGTTGTATATTTGTGCGTCTGATTTTGGTGATCTTCAAATTGAGGCAAAGCAGAGGCTTTAGTCATGGTCTCATTATCTAATGACGGCAAAGTACATTAGCATAAGCGAAGACGTTTAGGCTGCCAACAACCAACCTGAGCTATTATTTAGTGCCAGTATAATTAACAATTGGTCCAGAAGGACAATTAGCCGGCGATGCCAACAAATGAGGAGATAAGTTCAGACTTAGGTAAGCTTTTCTTATCCGCAGACTTAACTAGGTGGACAGGTTTAGAGGTTTGCTGAGCAGGCATAACATAATGAGCATTAGCTTGTTTATGACTAGCTAAGGCCACACTGGCTGATGAAAATTCAACTTGGGCTGCGGATGAGATGCTCATAAATACCTCTGACACATTGTCAGTTTAGTTTCTTGGCACCTAGGTGTTAAATAAACTGGCACCATATGCAATCTACTATAGCACCAGTTATTAATAATGTAATGGAATAAATAATAATTATATTATTCTAAATTGGAATATAATGATTATGTGGCTAGAATTAACCCAGTTGGGGCAACTAATGCAGCTACATCCACATCAGCCGTTTGCGCACGCGCCCAAACATTCACCGAACGCGTTCCAGATCGACAAAAAGCCAATACCTTGTCATGATTTTCTAGAATAGCCTGCACTTCGGCGACCGTTTCTGCTGGGAAATTCATGCCAAAAATAGGTGCATAAAAATATTTCAGGCCTTCAGCCTCAGCTGCTGCTTGTAAATCTTTATTACTACTTGGGTGGCCGGGCTCGCCATCAGGTCGATTATTAATTACTGTGGTATAACCCAAGGCCTTTACTGCTGCCATATCAGCTGCTAACAATTGTGGGGCAACGCCAAAATCATTGGTAACGGGAATAACTGCCATCTTGTATCCGAAATAAAAAATGTGAGCGGCTATATTATATTGGCTTCTGGCCATTAACAAGCACAAAAAAAGCGGCTTCTGCAAAGAGAGCCGCTTGTTTCAACATTGCTTAAATCTTATCAAGTGACACTTGCTAAAGCATGATCAATGGCGGATACAATTTCATCAATCTCATTAGTGGAGGCAATCAATGCTGGACTTAAACACAAGGTATTATTGTGGCGTTCAAAACTGCGATTAGTACGACCAATAATAACCCCCTGAGACATACAGTGTGAAACCACAGCCGCCGCTACAGATTCGGCTACTGGCTCTCGAGTTTTGCGATCCTTGACTAGCTCCATACCTTGGAATAAACCTTTACCACGCACATCACCAATCATTTCATGTTTTGCAGCTAAGTTATGCAATTGCTGGTTAAGATACTCACCCATAACCGTTGAATTATGCAGTAGATTTTCTTCTTCAATAATGCGCATATTTTCTAGGGCAGCCGCTGGTCCCGCTGTACATCCACCAAAGGTAGATATATCACGGAAGTAGCCCATTGGGTCATTGGCGTCATCTTTAAAATCATTAAACACCGCTTCCGTGGTTACAGTACAAGAAATGGCGGCATAACCACTGGCAACACCTTTGGCCATAGTGACAATATCGGGCACAATACCAAAGTGCTGATAGCCAAACCACTTACCTGTACGACCAAGACCACAAACCACCTCATCAATATGCAGTAAGACATCATATTTGTCACAAATACGTCTAACTTCTTGCATATAACCCTCAGGCGGCACGATCACACCACCACCGGCGGTAATAGGTTCGATAACAACACCACCTACGGTATCTGGGCCTTCACGGAGAATCGTCTCTTCGATAGCCTGTGCAGCTTGAATACCAAAATCAGCATCAGCACCATTGGCCGAGTGATAAGCAGAACAATGTGGGAACTCAATAAAACCGGGAGTAAATGGCCCATACTGACCTTTACGTTGTAATTGCCCAGTCGAGCTTAGAGCGGTAATGGTAGTGCCATGGTAATCCCGATCACGGAATAAAATTTTGTGCTTTTTACCACCGTATTTTTTGTAAGCGATCTGACGGATAATTTTATACGCCTTTTCATTAGCTTCTGAGCCTGAGTTGGAATAGTAAACACGACTCATACCTGGCATTTTTTCAATTAATTTTTGGGCAAATAACGCCCCAGGCATACTACCCGCACTATTAGCAAAGAAGTTAATCTTTAATAATTGGTCACGCACAGCATTGGCCATAGATTCACGACCATAGCCAATATTAACTGTCCATACACCACCAGCAACAGCATCCAGATACTCTTTACCCTTAGTATCCATAACGCGCATGCCCTTACCTTCAATAAACATTAAAGGATCTTGGGTCTCCAACATCTTATGCTGGGTTAAATGATGCCAAACATGATGACGATCATCAGTTAAGGCCTGTTCCATGGTGTAATTATTGATATCGTAAGACATAATCACGTACTCATTACTAGTTAAGTTATTGGTTACCGGTAAACTACTTGGCACCTCATAATAGCGCCTACTTTATGCCCACATAGGCTATTTCCCTTAGAACCAATTTTGGGCTAACTGTTATGCCAATAATAAAACTGCTGGCATCAACAACAAATACTCCATACAATCTGTCTGACGATTGCTTTTGATAACTGGAACGCAATATATGAGCCACCCTCTTTTTCATTTAGATGCTGGTCTATCTGCTAGTCTGCAACAACAATTACGGCAGCAGATTGCGCAAGCTATTTTAGCTAAACATATCCCACTGGATAGCCCTTTACCATCTAGCCGCAAATTGGCCAAGCAGCTAAATATTGCCCGTAATACCGTGGTATTAGCCTATGATCACCTACTTGATGATGGTTATCTAGTAGCCAAAGAACGCAGTGGTTATTATGTCAATCCTAATATCCTTGAAAATAGTGTCGTGGTTGAATCAATTCCCGCTGATAGAGACACCTCTGGCCAAGCCCCTGATTGGCAACAGCGATTTAAATTACGTCCCACCTTACAAAGTAATATTATTAAACCGGCTGATTGGCAGCAATATGATTATCCCTTTATCTATGGCCAATTTGACCCCAATTTATTTCCTACCAATCACTGGCGTGAGTGCTGCAAAGATAATGTGAGTGTGCCAGCGATTCGCAGTTGGGCAGCAGATCATTTTGTCGATGATGATCCCATGTTAATCGAACAACTGCATACACGCATTCTACCGCGCCGTGGGGTATGGGCAGACCCGCAAGAAATATTGATTACCGTGGGCACCCAGCATGGCTTATATATGCTAGCCAAACTGCTATTAAACCAAGATAGTGTTATGGGTATCGAAGATCCTGGATATGTGGATGTGCGTAATATAGCCAGTATTAACCCCGCACAGGTCAAACCTCTGCCAGTTGATGACGAAGGCCTTATTATAAGTGATGCCATTAAAGACTGTGATTGTGTTTACACTACTCCTAGTCATCAATACCCTACTACGGTTACCATGCCTCTTGATCGCCGCCGCAAACTCTTAGAAATGGCCAATGAGCATGATTTTGTCATTATCGAAGACGACTATGAGTGTGAAACTAACTTTAAACAAGCCCCCTCGCCAGCACTAAAAAGCCTAGATCAGCATGGCCGCGTTATTTATATCGGCAGCTTTTCAAAAACCCTAGCGCCTGGTTTGCGGCTGGGCTATATCGTGGCGAGTAAGCAATTAATAGCCGAAGCAAGATCCCTTAGGCGCCTAATGGTGCGTCATCCACCAGCTAACAACCAACGTTCCATTGGCCTATTTGTGGCCAGAGGATATTATGATTCCCTCGCTAGCACCTTGGTCAATGCCTACAAAGAACGGCATCAGATAATGGCAGAAAACCTACAGAAATGGATGCCCAATGGCTTTGAACAGCCTACTTTTGGTGGCTCTTGTTACTGGATAAAAGGTCCAGATAGCTTGGATGCAAGAGAGTTAAAACAACTTGCTGCAGAGAATGGTATTCTTATTGAAGCTGGTGATATTCACTTTTTAGGTGATAATCCACCGCGCAATTACTTCCGTTTGGGTTATTCTTCTATCGATACCCATAAAATAGCGCCCGGTATCGAGAAACTCTCGAAGTTAATGAACCAATTAGTGCCAAATTAGCTACTAAGCTAGGCCTGCTGCTTTAACCAATGGGCATAAATAGAACCTAAAGCAGCAGACGCCAAACGAGCCGCCGGTGGATCTGCCCGTGAAGTTAGTATAATGGGCACCTTAGCCCCTAGAATCAGACCAGCGGCTGTTGCACCACTAAAATAGACCATTTGTTTAAAAATAGCATTACCCGTCTCAATATTTGGCACTAGTATTACATCAGCTTCGCCTGCACCATCAACATCAATACCCTTTATTTTTGCTGCCATGGGTGAAATAGCTCCGTCTAAAGCTACTGGACCAAAGATTTGTGCACCTAGTTGCTTATCGTGAACACTTGCTAAGAGTTCCTTAGCTAACATACTAGAAGGCATAGCTGGCGTGGGTGTTTCCGTAGCTGATAACAAGGCAATATTGGGTTTTTCTATAGCTAAAGCATGCATTAAATGAATGCAATTACGCAAAATATGTTGTTGTGTGGTGAGATCAGGGGCAATATTGATAACAGCATCGGTAATACAGAGAGCTTTATCGCTATTAGCCACGGTCATATAGAATACATGACTTAATCGTGCCCCTGTGCGTAAACCTTTGTGTTTATCTAAAACAGCACGCAGTAAAGTATCGGAATGGATATGCCCTTTCATTAACATTTGCGCCCGTTGGGCGTGGACTAGAGCCACAGCAGCCTCTGCAGCGGCTTGTTCACAATCTGCCGCAACGACCTGATTATCAGCTAAAGCCCAGTCCATATTGGCCGCAATAGATCGAATTTGATCCTCATCACCCACTAAAATAGGCGAAATAACACCCTCTAGCTCCGCTTGACGGGCACTTTCCATAGCCAATTGATTGCCTGCATTAATTACCGCGGTAGCCATAGGTGGCAACCCTTGAGCCTGATTTAACAAGGCAGCTGGACAAACTGGGGACTGATCACTAAGCATAATAATGGGCCTTAGGGCTTATCTGTATATAGGTATAAACACTGTAAAACAATTATTAGAACATTAAACAGCGCCCTAAAATCTAGTGGTTTACCCATCCTTAATATAGAACCAATTAGTATATATGGCAGGTTCCAATTAGCAATTGGCTTTTGCTAATAGCCAAACTAAGCATTACGTGCAGGCCATAATTGCGACAGCAACATACCGGCCAACATAAGCCCACAACCCAATAATCCTTGTATGGGCAATTGTTCACTTAAAAATAACCAGCCACCCAACACCGCAAATACCCCTTCGGAGCTAAGGATAATAGCCGCATGGGAGCTATGGGCATGTTGTTGAGCCACAACTTGTAAGGTATAGGCCACGCCCGTTGACATTAGTCCAGCATAAGCCAGTGGTATAGCCGTATCGACAATCATTTGCCAAGTAATGGTTTCCGTAAAGATGGCCACAATAAAAGCCAAAACCCCTGCCACTAAAAATTGAATAGCGGAGAGTTTAATGGTGTCATAACGGCCTGCAAGATAGCCTATAACCAAGACATGGCCCGCAAAAGCAATGGCACACAATAACTGAAAGGTATCGCCACGGCTAAGGGTAAAATCATCCCGTACCGACAATAAGTATAGGCCCCAGATAGCCAGTATAGCCCCTAACCAAGTGCCTAAACTGGTGCGCATACCAAAACAGAGGCCAATGGCAGGTACAAAAAAGATATATAAACCGGTAATAAAGCCAGCCTTACCAGCTGTTGTGTATTGTAAGCCCACCTGCTGCAAAGTTGCGCCAGCAAATAAAAAACTGCCTGCAAGTAATCCAGCTAGAAGTAACTGCTGGGTGCTTGTGGTTTTCTGCTCATTGCGCTCAGGACGGCGTTTACTTAACCAATACACCACAGGCAATAATACTAGGCCACCCATAATAAAGCGCACACCATTAAACAAATGCGGCCCCATAGTTTCCATGCCCACCCGCTGAGCAACAAAAGCAAAGCCCCAAATAGCCGCTGCCAGCAGCATTAACACGTTGGCCAGAGCCACTTTATTATGCATCTTATTCTCCATCCACAGCACCACTGGCAACTGTCGGTAAACCACTATGAAAGCGGAATTGCTTATCAGGGGTGTTTATTAACTCGGTTTCTTTGCCTCGAAAAGCCTCAACACGTTGCCAAAAGGCTGTTTCCCCCGGCCCTTTTGGGCCTGTTGCCTCTGCCAAAGCTAAGTTTAAATAGTCTTGGTAGTGGCGGGCTTCTGACTTTAATAACGAGCGATAAAAAGCCTTAAGCTCAGTATCTAAAAAAGGAATTAGCGCAGCAAAACGCTCACAAGAACGTGCCTCAACAAAAGCCCCAATAATCAGGGTATCCATTAACTTAACGGGCTCATGGGTACGCACCATTTTATGCAAGCCAGCTGCATAACGAGAGGCTGGTAAATGGCCATAGGTCACTCCGCGCTCCTGCATCAAGCGTAATACCTGATCAAAGTGAATAAGCTCTTCTCTGGCTAAGCGTGACATTTTGGTCAGCAGAGTGCTTTTTTCGGGATACCGAAACATTAACTGCATGGCCGTTGAAGCCGCCTTTTTTTCACAGTGGGCATGGTCAATTAACAAAATATCTTGCTGTTTCAGAGCCTCAGTTACCCACGCTTGGGGAGTACTGGAGCCCAAAAAAGCCGTTAGTTCGGCTAGCGATTGCTCAAGATGATTGGCAGCTGTTGGCATAAGGTAGTAAAGATTAAAAAATAAAGATAAAAATTAAAGACGGCATTCTACTTTAAAACACCTAGCCTGAATACCTATAACCTTTAACCCATAACCTATAACCTATGGGTTAGCTAGCTATAGGTCGCAATAATTAAAGTAGTCCAAGTGAATAAGCTAGGCTATTTGGCTTGCCATTGCTCAGCCGTTATACAATATAAGGCATGGCGCAGCAGTGTGTGCTCAGAGGGTAAAGCGGGATGATCAAAATCAGCCTGCATATTGTGCATACCTATACGTTCCATCACCGCCATAGAACGCGTATTAGCCAGGGGCGTAAAGGACATCACCTTTGCTAGCTTTAATTGCGTAAAGGCAAAGTCTAGGGCTGCCTTGGCAGCCTCTGAGGCATAACCATGCCCCCAAGTATCACGGGATAACCGCCAACCAATTTCGACACAAGGGCTAAAAGTAAAGTCATCAGTGGGCTCATGTAAGCCTACAAAACCTAAAAAGCGCTCATCAGCAATACGTTCTACAGCCCATAAACCCCAACCTTTTGCAGTAATAAGGGATTGGATACGGTCGGCCATATTATCACTTTGCTCAGCTGTTAAGGGCGCAGGGAAAAAACGCATGACTTCTGGGTCTGCATTCATCTCGGCAAACACTTTATAATCCCGCAGCCGCCACTGACGTAAGCGCAGGCGTTCCGTCTGTAACTGTATGGGATTTTCAAACGTCAATGTTTGCATAAGGTGGCTACCTGTAAGTTCGTCTTAAAATCAATAACGTAACATTACAATGTAGCTGGATTAACGCCCAGCGTCAATGCAAGTAGGTAATAAGCAGTATTATAGAATGGCACTTAATTGGTGGTAGAGACACCATTATTGCTGGACAAAATCACCACAAACATCGGCAATAATATCCGCTAATAGTTGGCAATCAGCCAAATCAAAGGTTAATGGCACCCGCATATCCAAGGTCTTTTCCAAGACTGCCAAGGTATTGGGCAAATGCTGCGGCTCCACATAGTGCCAACTATCATAACGACTAGTAAAGGCTTTGGGTTCCGCCTCACCAAACCATTTTAGTTCTACTCCACGCTTGGCACATGCCTGCACAAAGTCGGGTAAATGTGCCAAAGCGATACCTTGGGCCATAAACTGAATAGAACTGCCCACATAAGCCTCATCAGCGTGGCGTGGCGGTATGTAGAGGCCTGGTACCTTAGCCAACTGCTCAGCTAATAAATCATAACGTTGATTCCAGCGCTGGCAGTTTTCTTCTAGGCGTGGGAGTTGCGCCAAGGCTAAGGTGGCACGCATATTATCCATACGCCCAGACATATTAGGGCTGGTATAACGAATATCGGTAAACGCCTCCGCTTCTGGTGCCGCACCATGGCGTTCATAGAGCATATAAGAACCAGAGTGCATAATGGCCTTAGCCATCATGTGCTTATCATTACTAACTAATAAGCCCCCTTCTCCCGTATTAATATGCTTATAGGTTTGCAAGCTAAAAGCCGCCATCACACCAAAGTTACCCGCTCGTATACCTTGCCATTTGGCACCCATGGTATGGGCACAATCTTCCAATACTTGAATACCTAACTCATTACAGATCTGCATCAATTGGTGCATATCTGGCATATGGCCACGCATATAAGATAATACCAACACCTTTGCACCGGAAGTCTCAGCTTTATGGCGCAAGTCATGCAAGTCCAGATGGTAATGATCATTCACCTCAACCAAAATAGGTCTAGCGCCCACATTGGCAATCGCCCCGGGAACCGGCGCTAATGTATAGCCATTGGTTAGCACCCCATCCCCTGCAGTAACCCCCATGGCTCGTAAGCCTATATGTAGAGCATAACCACAGGAAGTACAGGCCAAACAATAATCACGCCCTTGCCATTGGGCATAGTCTTGTTCCAATTGCGATGCTGCCGATAGTTCATCTGCGACCATATTATAGCGATGCAGCCGCCCTGTGCGCAGCAGGTCTGTAACAGCCTCAATACCTGCCTCAGGCATGGCTTCTTGCTGGGTAAATGGTTTGGTAAATATCTTTTGCATATTGATAATGCCAACGAGTTTAAAGATGTAACAAGGCGTTAATCTAGGTTACCCAATATTGCCTTGCCATGGGCACTTATAATAGCGCCAATTAAGCTGTATTAATGGGCCAAAGCCCTATTCTACAATTTACCATAATCTAAACTGATGACAGTGACAAATTAACTGGCAAACAGCCATTTTTAGCGTATATTGATAAGGTATACGAACAAGCAAAGCAAAATTTAAAAATACTTTATTGAGAGGGTAACAATCATGGCACAAGAAGATTATGTCTTAATCAATAAGCAAGACCAGTGGATTGAACTTACTCTTAATCGCCCGCAAAACTTAAATAGCTTATCGGAAAAAATGATGCAGGCTCTGCAACGTGCACTGCATGATATTGCCGAGCAAGATGATATAACCTGCGTGATTTTAAAAGCCAAAGGTAAGGCATTTTCGGCTGGTCATGATATTAAGGAAATGGTGGCCAATGTTAGCGATACATACTACCAGGGCTTATTCCAGCAATGTAGCCAATTAATGCAAAGTATTGTTAATCTACCGGTACCGGTTATTGCTGAAGTACAGGGCTTAGCCACAGCCGCTGGCTGTCAGCTTGTCGCCTCGTGTGACTTGGCCGTAGCCGCAGAAAACGCCCAATTTGGCGTATCTGGTATTAATCTGGGTTTATTCTGCTCCACCCCCGCCGTCGCCCTAAGCCGAGCTATTGCGCCTAAGCATGCTATGGAAATGTTATTAACCGGTGAATTTATTAGTGCGGCCGAAGCCCAACAAAAGGGCCTGATTAACCGTATTACCAGTGCTGAACAACTGACCCAAGCCAGCCGTGCCTTGGCCACCACCATTAGTGAAAAATTACCCGCTGCCGTCAAAACCGGCAAAGCAATGTTCTACCCGCAGCAGGAAAAAACCTTAGCGGAGGCCTATAAATTTGCCAGTGATTATATGATTTGCAATATTATGGCCACAGAAACTCAGGCCGGAATGGCAAATTTTGTTAATCGCAAGAAAACACAGTAAACACATTAAATAACCAAATCTTTTCATAGATTAAATAGAAACCAAATAGAACCCAGCTTATGCAAACCGAATCTATGGCAGCCATTGTTGCCTTTATTATGGAAACCGACAAACTTAAGGCAGTGATTCGTAAAACTCGCCCGCAGGGTTTAGATCGCTATGAAAATTCTGCCGAGCATTCTTGGCAAGTGGCCTTGGCTGCCCTAGCCCTGCAAAAGTATTCCAGCCGGCCGGTGGATATTAATCGTGTATTACGTATGTTGCTGGTCCATGATTTGGGTGAAATCGATGTGGGCGATGTAATTGTATATGCAGCCAATAATCCAGCCCATTTGGCCGCAGAACGGCAAGGTGTAGCGCGTATTTTAGGCTTATTACCTGACAATATGGGTGATGAGTACTTGGCCCTTTGGGATGAATTTGAGGCCGCTGAAACTGCTGATGCACAATTTGCCAAAGCCATGGATCGCGCCCTACCACTCATGCATAACCTCTATGATGGTGGCCATAGCTGGCGCCAAAATGGTATTCAAAAACACCAAGTTGACGCCATTAATAAACCCAAAATCATCAAGGGCTGCCCTGCCTTATGGGAGTTTATTGAGCCAGTACTAGCCAAGGCAGAGGCCGATGGCTGGTTTGATGCTACCTAATAAACACAAAAAAGCTTACAACTTAAAAACACATAAACGATCGGGTTATTTACTTTAATATCGCTAATATCAAACAATCAAAAAGCAGTGCAATATAAGGTTAACAAAATAACCCCTTTTGTTTGATAATAATTACGGCTTGCTTTCCTCCAGCTGTTGAACACGCGCGCTAAGGGCTTCGTTTTGCAATTTAAGTTCTTTAATGGCCTCAATTAGTGGTGCAATTAAAATATCATAACGCACATGTTTTATATTATCTTGCTCAACCACCGCTTCAGGGAAAACCGCCTCAATATTTTGCGCGATAACACCAATCTGTTGACCATTTAGTGATGCACTTTTTTGTTCTTCTATAAAGTTATAATAGACACCCTCCATTTGCATCACTTTATCTAGAGCACTATCAATTGGAACAATATTTTCTTTTAGTCTTGCATCAGAAGTGTATCCAGCAACTGTATTTATTTTATAATATTTTTTTTCAATTTTTCCTTGGGCATCTTTTTCATCTTTAACTTGGTGAAATAAGCCACCAGACTTTGCGCCAAGGATTAATTCACCTAGATTCCCTCTTCGAATACCTGTTGCGTTTTCTTTTCCAAAGGCTATATTATTACCAATCAACAACTCGCCAGATGAGCTATCAGCCTTAAATATTACATTTCCTTCTGATTTATATTCCAAAGACCCCTGTTTGCCGCTACTGCCATTGATAACTTTAAGCCTATGACCTTCCGCGTCCATAGCGCCAACGTCTAGCATTACTTCGGAAGCCATGGGAGATATGGAGGCTATTAATCCTGAACCATCATAACTATAGCTCGTTGAATTTAAGTGCCCTGCAATAAACTGAGTACCGAGAAATCTTAAAATACTACCATCTGAATCAGTGCTTTGACGGATTTCAGAATTTCCTGAAAGTCCAATTCCTCCAGTAACTTGTAAATTGCCATTAGCGCCAAAAGAGGATTGACCAATACTCACTTTGCCATCATGCCTAGCTGTTAGGAAAGCTGGTCTGGTTCTATATTTAATATCCAAATGTGCATCTATACCATTATCTCTAGTCCAAAATTCCCAAGCTGCAGGCTGTCTGCTGCCGGAGGTAACATTATGAAATGGTGTCTCTAAAGACAGTTGATGTATTTCACTAGTTATATCTTGGAAAGGAAGATCATTTACATTACCTCCACCCACATGAAGTCTAGCTTTTGGTAACTTAGTTCCTATACCTACATTGCCACTATCTGTAAACACAACTCGCGGTTCACATAAGCCATTGCGATGTTCACTACAACGGTCACTACCATCATGGCTATAGGCCCAAAATTCCAAGTTATTTCTATATGCATGTCGACTACCATTATTATGCATATTAAAAATACTCCAAGTCCTAGCTACTGTATCACCTACCTTGCTTTTATTTTCTATAGATATACCAGAGCCAATAGAACCTGTTCCAATTGCAGTAATATTTCTACCCTCATAACTGCCTGTAGTGGAGATTGTTTGGGTACCAAAATCAGGGTTTATCTTGGTGCCAGCAATAGCCGCCGAGACGTTGATATCAGCATTAGTAATGGTTCCATCTTTGATATTAATAGATTCAACAGTTTCCTCACCAATGGTTGCTTTAGAAGGCACCCTATTAATTTTACCTTCAACTTGAAGATCACCTTTTATAGTAACTATGCCATCAGAGCCGATACGCATACGTTCTACTTTGCCTGTTTCAAGGACCATATTCTTGCTAGAATCAAGCGCTATTACGCCTCTCTCTTCACCTCCTGAACCGAATCGCAGAATAGCAGAGCCATTATCCGGGTATATCCGAATTGTACCTGCTACGTCTAATTTAGCCTTTGGAGTACTAGTACCAATCCCCACATGGGCCGTAGTAAGCACATTTTGGTCCCCAAAATCAGGGTTTATCTTGGTTCCGTTTATTTTTGTTTTAGAACTTATATCTCTATCAACAATGCTTCCATTCTGTATTTGATCCGAGGTTACGGCACCAGTGGCAATGTCGCTTGTGTTAATAATTTTACCCACACCATCTGAGATAACTTTTCCTTGTACTTCAAGATCTGCAAAAATGGTAACTTTGCCATCAGAGCCGATACGCATACGTTCTTCAATTGTTGAAGATTTAGACCTTGTCTTGAAATACAAATTTGAGCCAAATTTTTCATCACTAGAAGCACCAATTTGAGAATAAGGGTTTCTACTTGAAAGATGATTAGTTGGGCCTAAACCAATTGTCACGTCTTGTTCTAATCCATTAGCACCTATATAAAGCTGATCAGTTGCAATCATTGATATATCACTGCCAATTCTAAGATGACCAAGTTCATTAATTCGCATTTTTTCCGTGCCTTGAGTAACAAAGGCAAGAGTATATGTGCTGTTTTTTGGTCTATAGATTCCAGTCGTATCATCATTAAAGAATGAATAAGTTGGCTTTATTCCACTAGACTTATCAGCATTATTATTGTTTTGCAAAAGGGCTGTGAGACTTTCTGAACCTATGCGTATATCTTCTTCTACATGAAGATCATTTTTGATGGTAACGTTACCATTACTCTCAATAATCAAACGATCTGTATCGGCTGTTCTAAGCGCTAAGTCTTGTATTCCATCAGAATCTTGTGCCGCCACATCTCCCAAAAGGATACGATTTTTATTTTTACTTTGATCTAATGCAACAAATTGTTTTCCATCAACAGCAATAGCATCTTTTACATCAAGCATTGCGCTGCCGTGATCGTTATCGCGCCCAATACCCACTTTGCCATCACTACCAATAACCATTCGCTGTATGGGTGTGTATTCTCTTTTACCATTCCCATCCGCACTAACACCATCCTGTGCATAAAAGAGTATTTTGCCGCCATTTCCACTACCCATAGTAAAGCGTATCGAGCTTGGGGCAGATATATCAGTACGCCATATACCAGAATTATAATAGCGCCCCGTACCAATACCGAAATTATGAGCGGCCACAGATTGCATATAAAGACCTACACTACTTTGATAATCTTCTACCTTGATGCCTGGAAAATATGGATCAGATTGCGTTTTAATGGTTAGTGCTTCAGAAGGACTAGAAGTCCCAATTCCGATTTTGCCTGTTGTGATAACATCAAGGGGATTGTTTTCGCTTGGTGTGCCAGTTAAAGGGCCGTCAGGACCAGAAACAATACCAGTCTCAGAGCCGTCAGGATCAGGAACAATAGCAGTATCACGTTCACTGGTGTCTTCTGATGCATTAATTGAAACCCAACTTAATTGGCCAGAACCGTCGGTTCCTAATACTTGACCAGCATCACCATCATTTCTAGGGAGGGTTAGCGTCAAATTATTCGTATCATTCGGAGCCTTCAGGGTCAAAACTTTTTGGCCATCAGTACTTCTAAAATTTAAACCTTTGGCATTACCTAATGTGAGATCACCTGTAGCCTCAATATCACCTGCGACAGAAAGATTGCCATCCGCATCGATTTTCATACGCTCTGTCATTGTGACCTCTTGACCTTTGGGTACTTTGGCCTCGGCTGCATTTTTAAAAATTAAAGAGTCATTTACCTCTAAGATACCCCTAGCAAATTCAGTGTCATTTTCAAGATCAACAGTAGAATAATATTTACCAAGATCACCACTTTCTACCCCTTTGGCTATAAATGGTGCACCAGTGCTATACATACTCCCAAAATTAGCAACCCTATCATTACCACCGTTATAATGAACTGTTAGAGCCGTAACGCCATCAGTTGCTTCAACGCCTGGTTTGCCACTAGCTGTAATCATGCCATTGACGTTTAACGCAGTATTTGGATTTGTGTTACCACCTATACCTACATTGCCTTCAACGATCAAACTATTATTATTTTCAGAATTAGTAGCTTTATCGATAGTGACTTGGCCTCTTAAATAAGTATTTTTATTGTATTTATTGCCTATAGTTATACTATTACTTCCTCTGCCCTCGGCTTGATGGCCTATAACTATTTCGTTCGATCTATATATATTTCTGTTGTCTTCATTTAATGAAGAAAAACCCTTAGATTGTGAGCCAATATAAATTGACCCCGTTGAATTATGGACGTTAAAACCACTTTCTGATCCAATTGCAATATTATAATTATTATTGGAACTGCCATTAATATATTCTAATGCTTTATGACCAACTGCTGTATTATCTTTTCCTTTGGCATTATTTAAACTAAGATTTCCTACAGCTGTATTTCTACTTCCAGCATTATTATCCTCTAACGCTTGATTTCCTATACTTACATTGCCATAGCCAGAAACTAGTTCTTCGAGTGATTTGAAACCAAGGGCTATATTGTTATCACCATCCTCTAAGGCTGAAAATACTTCAACGCCAATACCTACATTTTTATTCGCATTAGACAATTTGTCTGAGTTATCGAGTCCAATTATTAAAGAATTTTCAAATTGCTGACCATTAAATTGTATATATGGAATATCATTGAGATTCATTGTCTGCCAACTGAGATTACTATTCTCACCTTCAATACTCTCTAATTGTAAGAATTGTCCAGCAGAGCCTTGGCTATTGGGTAGCATTAGGGTGAGATTACTATTCACCTCAGTCGGGGCTTGCAAGGCCATATAGTTGCTGCCATCCGCATCGGATAATTTTAGAGCCTTTTCTTTACCGACTGTCACATCACCTGTAGC
>MDSZ01231989.1_pt1 | contig 28610 bp, 25 predicted proteins | sample 811201 | NCBI WGS metagenome assembly MDSZ01 (sample SAMN05326647, study PRJNA326480) | marine metagenome | isolation source: seawater | place: Indian Ocean: North | collected 2010 | reverse complement strand
AAACCTTAGAGAATCTGTTAAAAATGAAGGTTTTGAATTAATTAAAATTTCAGCATCTATTGAAGAGCAAATTTCTCAAATGGAAGAAGAAGATCAAAATATATTTTTAAATGAATATGGATTAAAAGAATCGGGTTTAAACAAGTTAATTAAAGCCTCTTACAGCCTTCTTGGATTAATTACTTTTTTTACAGCTGGTCCTAAAGAAGTAAAGGCATGGACAATTAAAAAAGGTTCAAAAGCACCTCAGGGAGCTGGGAAAATACATTCTGATTTTGAAAGAGGGTTTATTAAAGCAGAAGTAATTAAATATGATGATTATATAAAGTATAAATCAGAATTAAATTGCAAAGAAAATGGTAAAATTAATCTTGAGGGAAAGGATTATGTTATTGATGACGGAGATATTATTCATTTTAAATTTAATGTTTAATTATGTCTAAATTTAAAATTCCACCAATTTCTACTTTAATAGGAACAACTATATTTAATTTTTTAAGAGTTATTTCAAATAATAAAATTTCTCCTAGGTATTATTTAAATGTTTTTATTTCATTTTTAATTGTATTATTAGCATCTCCCTTTCATATTATTGAATGGGTTTACTTTAGCTTTAAATTAAAAAATTATATACTTAAAAAAGATCCAATATTTATTTTAGGTCATTGGAGAAGTGGTACAACCTTACTTCATAATGTTTTATCTAAAGATAAAAATTTAGGATATTTTACTACATATAACTCATTGTTTTCCAATAATTTAACTACAAAGTTCTTATTTAAAACTTTAATGAAAATTACTATGCCAAAAAAGAGACCCGCTGATAATGTTAAGCTTGGTATAGACTTACCTCAGGAAGATGAATTTGCATTGGGTAATTATCATAATAACTCGTATTATTATTTTTTTTATTTTCCTTCAAATTATCAGTTTTTTTATAATAAAGCTATTCGTTTTGATGTGTCGGATGATGATAAAAAGGATTGGAGAAATAAATATGATGAATTAATTAAAAAAGCTAATATTAATACAAACGGATCTCAAATTATAGTTAAAAATCCATGTAATACCGCTAGAATCAATCAATTATTAAAAATGTATCCAAATGCTAAATTTATTCATATATATAGAAATCCAGTAACTGTATATTTATCAACTATAAAGTTTTTTACAGAGTTATTCCCATCTGTTCAATTACAAAATACTAGTCAAAAAGTAATACAAGAATTAGTTATAGAAGTTTATAAAAGATTACACGAGGATTATTTTTCTCAAACGCATAATATACCTAAAAATCAACTATATGAGCTTAAATTTGAAGATTTTGAAAAAAAACCTATGTCTTATTTGAAAGATATCTATGCATCACTTAATATTGATGATTTTGATAAATCAGAAAAATATTTTAAAGATTATTTTAATAAGAATAAAAAATACAAAAAAAACACTTACTCAATACAAAAAAATGATCTTGATTTAATAAATAAAGAATGGAAGTTTGTATTTAAAAAATACAAATATTTAAATCCTAAAAACGTAAATGTTATTTAACCTAATTTCTCTAATTCAATATCAATACTAATTAATATTGCCTGATCATCAACACCAGAAAATAAACTTTCAACTGAAGCTAAAAGTAGTGGTGGAACAGGTAGAGAAGCAACATTACCACTAACTTTAATTGTTGATTCTTGTAAACCAGTTAATTTAAGTGGTATAAGATTTCCTTCAATTAATAAAGTTAATGTCAGCTCGCTTCTATCTGAATTAATAGCCCAGCTTCCTTGATCTTGTTTTTTACCTTCTACTCTACAAGCAAAATATATTTTTCCATTTTCAGCAATTTCAATTGCTTTATCACCAGCACTAGCGCACTCAATATCTGATAAAAAGGCATTCAAAATAGCAGCTGTAACATCAGTACCAGATGGTAGGGTAGCAGCACCATTTTGAGATGCACAAGGTGCAGTTAAGGTAGATTTAGATATAGTATAAAAACCTAGAAGAGGTTCTTTAGCGTTATTACCATCTTCTTCACATGAAAAAATTAAAAAAGAAGATACTAATATTAATATTATTGTTAAAAATGATTTTATTTCTTTCATTTGATATATTTTTAGTTAAAATTGCAAAAAAAGCAAAGTAGTTTTACAGACAAATTTAAACTATTTTATCAATTTTTAGTTAATTATGAGATTCTTATTCATTTTAATAACAAATTTCTTTTTTTTATTCAATACTGTATTTTCTCAGCAATCTTCTAAGATTTACGGATCAATTAACGATGAAGAAAATAATCCATTAATTGGAATTAATATTTATAATAAAGAAAACAAAACTCTTGGAACAGTAACGAATTCTGAAGGAAAATTTGAAATTGAATTTTTATTTGAAGAACCTACAAGTTTTGTTATTTCTGGTATTGGTTATGAACAAAACATGATATATGTTGATAAACCTGGTGAGTTTGAATATAATTTTATTTTAGATGAATCTGTATTATTTGGAAATGAAGTGGTAGTATCTGCAAGTTTGTATGAACAGAATATTTTATCTTCTCCAGTATCAATTGAAAAGCTTGATATTCTTGATTTGGATCAAAGCTCAGCTGCTAATTTTTTTGATGAGTTATCAAATATAAAAGGTATAGATATGATTGTGCAGAGCCTATCTATGCGTTTTCCAAATAGTAGAGGTTTTAATGGAAATACTAATTATAGATTAAATCAATTAGTTGATGGAGTAAATAACTCATCTCCAGGACTCAGTTTTTCTCCAGGAAATATTTTTGGTGTAACACAATTGGATTTAGAGTCATTGGAGCTGTTAGTGGGTGCTTCTTCAGCTTTATATGGTCCTGGTGGTATGAATGGAACATTGATAATGACTAGTAAAAATCCTTTTGATTATCAAGGCTTATCTATTTCTCTTCAGGGTGGAATGATGCATCTTTCAAATAATTACGAAAAAAAAATTACACCTATGCAAGATTTTAATTTTAGATATGCAACAAAAATTAATGAAAAGTTTGCATTTAAAGTGAAAGGAGGGTATTTAAGAGCAGATGATTGGAATGCAAGTGATTACAGAAACAAAAGGTATTTAAATAATCAAAATCTTGATAGATGGTATGATCCAGGTTATGATGGTGTAAATGTTTATGGCGATGAGGTAAGCATAAATATGGAAGATATAGAAGATGCAGTAGCAAAAGGATTTGCAGAAAATCTTGGTCATGTTGAAGGTACTTCTGAATATGAAGAATCTGTAAATATGATAAAATCAATTGTGCCAAATCAAGATTTAACTAGAACAGGATGGAAAGAAAAGGATTTGGTTTCATATGATGCAAAAAATATTAGATTAGGTACTAGTTTTCATTATAAAGTTAATCCAAAAACACTTGCAATACTTCAAGGTGATTATGCAAGCGGCACTAGCGTTTATTCAGCACAAAACAGATTTGAACTTAATAACTTTTCAATTATAACATACAAAGCAGAATTAAAAGGCGACAACTATTTATTTAGATTATCTGGAGCTAATGAAAATTCAGGAAATACATATGATGCTGGTACATTAGGTATTCAGATGAATGAGTCATGGAAATCGAGTGAATTATGGTTCCAAGATTATTTTACTGGATTTCTAACTGGCATTCTTGGTTTTCAATTAAATAATGAAGACGCTCATATTTTTGCAAGACAAACAGCTGATAATATTGATAAAAATGGCAATGTTTTGGATGTCTCAAAACCCTTTTTATTGCAACCTGGATCGAAAGAGTTTATAGAAACCAAACAATCTCTAATAAATAAGAGTATTGCTGATGGGGGAGCTAGTGTAATTGATAAAAGTTCTATGTATAATTTTGATTTTAACTATGATTTTAAAAATCAAATTCAAGGTTTTAAATTATTATTTGGTGCAAATATTAAATATACCATCATAAATAGTGAAGGTTCTATTTTTTATGATAAACCAGGTGACCCACTAGAAGTATATGAAATTGGATCTTTCTTACAATTTACAGATGAATGGTTTGGTAAAAGGTTTTTTCCTAATTTTTCTATTAGATTAGACAAAAATCAATATTTCAAACCTAGGTTAACACCGAGGTTTTCCTTTGTTTATGCTACTGACGATACAAATGAAAAATTTATTAGAGTATCTGCCCAAACAGCTTTTAGATTTCCATCTGTAGTTGATCAATGGACTGATCTATATGTAGCTCCAGTGTATGTAGTAGGTGGACAATCTGTACTACAGGACATATATAATTTAAGAGACTCAAATATATATCCCCTTGATGGTAATAATCCTGTTTTGTCAAAACCAATTTTAACTGATTTATTTCAAATACCTGAGTTTGGACCTGAAAGAGTTATAGCTTATGAAATAGGATATAAAGGGTTATATTCAAATAAAAGGATGATGATAGATGCATATGCATTTTATAACAATTATAATGGATTTTTAGCCGCTCAGCTTCTTGCACAAAATCCAGGCACTTCTGATGAAAAAAGATTTCAAACTACAGTAAGTTTAGAACAACCTGTAAACTCCTATGGTTGGGCTTTAGGAATAGATTATAACTTTAAAAATAATTTTAATTTATCAACCAATGTATCTTATAATGATGTTGATGAAGTAAATGATCCTGGTTTTCAAATACAATTTAATACTCCTGATTATAGGTTCAATTTAGGTGTAGGGAATAGAAAAATACTAAAGAACTTAGGTTTTAATATTAATTATAGATGGCAAAATTCATTTCTATGGGAGTCATCTTTTGGTGTTGGAGAGATTCCATCAATAAATAATCTAGATGCACAGATAAATTTGTTTTTACCTAAATATAAAACCAAAATGAAATTAGGTTGTTCTAATATTTTGAATAAATACTATACAACAAGTTTTGGAAGTGCTAATGTAGGTGCTTTACTTTATCTTACAGTTATTGCGGATAATATATTATAGTTCTAAATTGATCTAGCTGTATTTTTTATCAGATTCCATGATGATAGTACATGTTTTTTGTTAGATAAAGTGTTACCAATGGGCATTCTTAATGAAAAAATATTATTAATTTTTGTGTGTGATAGATAGACTTTTCCTGAGTTATTTAGTTTTTTAAGTAACTTTTTATTTAAGATATCTAATTTATATTCATCATTTATTTTAATAGGTTTAAATCTGAAATTTACCATATTAAAGTTTCTTTTAGCTGTTATTTCAAAATCGTTTATTTTTTCTATTTTCTCATTTATAAGCTTTGCTAATTTTATATGTTTTTTTAAAATTTTTTTAATACCATCTATACCATAACTTCTAATTACAAACCATAATTTTAAACTTCTAAACCTTCTTCCTAATTGTATGCCCCAATCTTTATAGTTATTTACATTTTTCGACTTTGTTTTTAAATATTCAGGAAATATTTCAAATGTTTTAATTAAAGCTTCTTTGTTTTTTACAAAGTAAATACTACAATCGAAATTTGTTAGCATCCATTTATGAGGATTAAATAAAAAACTGTCAGCTAAATGGATATTTTTAATATGTTTTTGATACTTTTTAATTATCAATGCAGATCCAGCGTATGCTGCATCTATATGGTGCCAAATTTTGTATTTTTTTGCTATTAATGATATTTTGTTAATTGGATCAAGAGAAACTGTCCCTGTTGTACCAAATGTACTAATTATTGCTAAAGGTGTTTTATTTAGATCTATGTCTTTTTTGATTTTATATTCTAAATCCTTTGTATTCATAGATAAATCATCATTTGTATCAATTTTTATCAAATTATTTTTACCTATCCCTATTATTTTAATAGCTTTTTCAACACTTGAATGAGCTTCTTTAGAAGTATAAACTATAAAATTATTATTATTTAAACCTTTTTTATTAACTGTATAATTAGATATAACTTCTCTGGCTGTTAATAAAGAAGTAAGAGTTCCAGATGATGCAGTGTCGTTTATTACTCCAGACCAGTTTTTAGGTATTCCCATTTCATTTTTTAACCAATCAATTACTTTCTCCTCTAATTCTGCTGCAGCAGGAGATGTTTCCCATATCATACATTGTGCACCAATTGTTGAGATAATCATTTCTGCTAGAATTGATGGATAGCTATTATTTGCTGGAAAAAATGCATGAAAATTTGGATGTTGCCAATGAGTCATTCCTGGAAGAATAATATTTTTAAAATCATCTAGGATTTCAGAAAAATTTTCACCTTTTTTTGGTGGGATTTTTGGAATTTTATTAAATATATCTCTTGGTTTTACTTTTGATTTAACAGGATATTTATTTAACTCATTAAAATAGTTAACCATCCAATCTAATGTATTTTTTGAATTTATTTTAAATTCTTTTTTTTTCATATTTGCTAACAATTAAATTATCATAGTATTTATTAAAAACTATTTCTTTTTAATATAAATTTAAATCAAATTATTTTTAGGATACAATAACGATAAAATAGATATATAAATATATGGAAAATATGAAAATAATATCTTGGAATGTAAATGGAATACGTGCTATTGTAAAGAAAAATTTTATAAATGATATAAACAAAATAAATGCTGATATAATTTGTTTACAAGAAACTAAAGCAAATGTTGAGGAAACTAAAAATGCTCTATCTGTATTTGATGAATATAATATATATGCAAACTCATCAAAAGCTAGAAAAGGTTACTCTGGCACAGCTATATTAACAAAAATAAAACCATTAAATGTTATTTATGATATAGAAATTGAAATTCATGATCAAGAAGGTAGAGTGATTTTAATGGAATTTGAAAAATTTAATTTAATTAATGTTTACGTTCCTAATAGTGGACAAGAATTAAAAAGAATAGAATATAGAAAAAATTGGGACAAAGATTTTTTGAATTACTGTATAGGTATAAATAAAACTAAATCATTAATTATTACTGGAGATTTTAATGTTGCTCATCAAGAAATTGATATAGCTAGACCAAAAGCTAATTATAATAAAACATCTGGGTATACTCAAATAGAAATCGATGGGTTTTCCAAATTTTTAAATAATGATTTTATTGACATTTTCCGTATGAGAAATCCTGAAAAAATTATTTATACCTGGTGGAATTATAGATTTAGAGCAAGAGAAAGAAATGTAGGGTGGAGGATAGATTATTTTTTAATTGACAAAAAATTAATTAATTCTATCAATTCTATAGATATTGAGGATAAAATTTTGGGATCCGATCATTGTCCAATTACATTAGAATTAAATGTAAATAATATATAATCTTACTTAACTTTATAACTTCAAATTAAAATTATTAAATGAATAACTTTTTCTACAATTTTATTTTAGTCTCCATTATATTTTTTTCCTACAATAGTCTTTTCTCACAGTCAGAAAAAATAAAATGGATCAAACCAGAAGAAATTAATGAAATTCAAAAGTCTAATCCAAAAAAAATTATGATTGATTTATATACAGACTGGTGCGGATGGTGTAAGGTAATGGATAGAACAACTTTTTCTGATAAAAATGTAGCTGAGAAAATAAATTCTAATTTTTATCCAATAAAAATTAATGCTGAATATCAAGGTGAAATTAACTTTAATAATAAGATATATAAATATTTAGATGCCAAACCAAGAGGAATAAATGAATTGGCTTATTATTTAACTAATGGTCAACTATCTTATCCAATGACAATTTTTTTAGATGAAGAATTTCAAATTATAACTCTTTTACCTGGATATCATAAATCTAACTTTTTCAAATCTGTGTTAGATTATATTGGTGAAGATTATTGGAAAGACAGATCTTGGGAGGAATTTAATAAATAAATAAAAAACACTAAATTTGTCAATTACTTTTAGATAGTATGTATATCAAACAAATATACACTTCTTGTATGTCTCAGGCATCTTATTATGTTGAGTCAGATAATGATTGTGTAATCATAGATCCTTTAAGAGATATTGAAATTTATGATGATCTTATATCAAAAAGAGGAAAAAACTTAAAATATGTTTTTGAGACTCATTTTCATGCTGATTTCATTTCTGGTCATATTGATTTAGCTAAAAAGTTCAATTCAAAAATAGTTTTTGGTCCAAATGCCAATCCTAAATATGATGTTTTAGTAGTAAAAGATAATGATGAGTTAACTCTAGGAAAGATTAAATTTAAAATTCTTCATACGCCTGGACATACTATGGAATCAATTTGTTATTTATTAATTGATGAAAAAAACAAAGAACATTCAATTTATACTGGTGATACTCTATTTATTGGAGATGTAGGGAGACCAGATTTAGCTTCAGAATCTATTAAATCTACAGAAGAAATGGCTGGATTATTATTTGATTCATTATATAAAAAAATAAAGAAATTACCTGATCATGTATTAGTTTATCCAGCTCATGGTAAAGGAACTCAATGTGGAAAAAATTTATCTTCTAAAAATCATTCAACTATTGGTGAACAAAAATTATTCAATTATGCCCTTAAGTTTAAATCTAAAAGTGATTTTATTAATTCAATAATTTCTGATATTCCATCTGCACCTGATTATTTTAAAGAGTCTGTTCTTAAAAACTCTAAAGGATATGATACATTTGATTTATTTTTAAAAGAATCACTTAAATCGAATGATCTTGTTAAGTTTGATAATCTGAAAGATAATTCTGTAATTATTGATACTAGAAAATCATCAGATTTTGCCAAAGGACATATAAAAGATTCTATCAATATTGGTTTAAATGGTAGATATGCAATTTCTGCTGCTAATTTGTTAAATATTAAATCTAAAATTTTAATTGTTTGTAATCCTGGTTTTGAAGAAGAATCTGTAATTAGATTATCAAGAGTTGGTTTTGATAATATTTTAGGCTTTTTGAAAGGAGGTTTTAATACGTGGAAAAACTCGGGAAAATCAGTCGAAAATATAAATAGAATTAATAGTATCGAAATTGATAGTTATAATGATTATAAAATAATTGATGTTAGAAATTTTTTTGAATATAATAATGGTAAAATTAAAAACTCTTTAAATATTCCTTTATTTGAGATAAGTTCTTATTTAAAAAAATTAGATAAAAAAGGTGATTATTTAATTCATTGTGAAACTGGATATAGATCAATGATTGCATCATCTATTTTAAAGAAAAATGGTTTTAATAATGTAATTGATATAAGTGATGGATATCAAGGTTATATCAAAAATAGTAATGTTGAAGTATTAAATTAATTATGAAAAATTTATTTCCGATTGTATTAATATTTATTAGCTGTAATGTAAATCAAAGTTTAAATGTTCAACCTGATGAAGTTTATGATTTAATATCAAATAGTAATAATAACAATTCTGTTTTATTAGATGTTCGAACTAATGAGGAGGTAATTGAAAAAAAAATTACTAATTCAATAAATATTGATTTTTATTCTGATTCTTTTAAAGATTCTATTCTAAGATTAGATAAATCAAAAACCTATTATGTTTATTGTAGATCTGGAAGAAGAAGTTTAAATACTGTTGAATTTATGAGAGAAAATGGATTTAAAGAATCATACAATGTTGATGGGGGTATTATAAAGTGGGTTGATCTAAAAATACCTTTAAAATAAAAAAAGACCATGAAAATGGCCTTTTTTTATAATTTTAATTGATATTATATTACATCATTCCACCCATACCACCACCTGCTCCTGGAGGCATTGGAGGCATAGCAGGTCCTTCTTTCTCAGGTTCATCAACAACTACACATTCAGTAGTGATTAATAAACTTGATATTGATGCTGCATTTTCTAATGACAACCTAGTAACCTTTGTAGGATCAATAATACCTGCATTAAACATAGATTCATATTTTCCACTAGATGCATTATAACCATAATCACCTTTCCCTTCTTTTACTTTTTGAATAATTACCGAACCTTCTTCACCAGAATTTTCAACAATTGTTCTTATTGGAGCTTCTAATGCAGATTTAATAATAGCAACTCCAGTGTTTTGGTCTTCATTATCAAGAGATAATTTATCTAATGACTTTAATGATCTTATAAACGCTATTCCACCCCCAGCCACTATGCCTTCTTGTACAGCTGCTCTAGTTGCATGAAGTGCATCATCAACTCGATCCTTTTTTTCTTTCATTTCTACTTCTGTTGCTGCTCCAACATATAATATGGCAACACCTCCTGATAACTTAGCAAGTCTTTCTTGTAATTTTTCTTTATCATACTCCGAAGTTGTATTATCAATTTGTTGTTTTATTTGATTTACTCTAGCATTTATATCTGCTTTTTTACCATTACCACTTACAATAGTGGTATTGTCTTTATCAATATTTATTTTTTCAGCATTACCAAGGTAATCAATAGTAGCACTTTCTAATTTATAACCTCTTTCCTCTGAAATAACAGTTCCTCCTGTAAGAATTGCAATATCTTCTAACATCGCTTTTCTTCTGTCACCAAATCCAGGTGCTTTAACTGCAGCAACTTTTAAAGAACCTCTAATTTTATTAACAACAATAGTTGCTAAAGCTTCTCCTTCAATATCTTCAGCAATAATCATTAATGGTTTTCCTGATTGAGAGACAGCTTCTAAAATAGGGAGTAATTCTTTCATATTAGAGATTTTTTTATCATAAATCAAAATATAAGGGTCTTCTAATTCAGCTTCCATTTTCTCACTATTTGTTACAAAATATGGGGATAAATATCCTCTATCAAATTGCATTCCTTCAACGGTCTTCACTTCGGTCTCAGTTCCTTTAGCTTCTTCAACAGTTATAACTCCGTCTTTTCCAACTTTCTCCATAGCATTTGCAATCATATCACCAATTTCACTATCATTATTTGCAGAAACAGTTGCAACTTGAGAAATCTCATTAGTGTCTTTTATAACTTTAGATTGAGATTTTAAATTTTCGACAACATTCACAACTGCTTTATCAATTCCTCTTTTTAAATCCATAGGGTTTGCACCTGCAGCAACATTTTTTATTCCGTTAGCAAATATTGCTTGAGCCAATACAGTTGCAGTAGTTGTGCCATCACCAGCATCATCAGCTGTTTTAGATGCAACTTCTTTAACAAGTTGTGCACCCATATTTTCTATTGGTTCTTTTAATTCAATTTCTTTAGCAACTGACACACCATCTTTAGTTACATTTGGTGCGCCAAACTTTTTGTCCAAAATTACATTTCTTCCCTTAGGTCCTAACGTAACTTTAACAGCATTAGCTAGAGTATCAACTCCTTTTTTTAAGTTTTCTCTAGATTCAGTATCAAAAAATATTTCTTTAGCCATAATATTTATTTTTTAAAGTTTTAAACAATTCCAAAAATGTCAGATTCCTTCATTATTAAATAATCAGTACCATCAATATTAATTTCAGTTCCTGAATATTTACCATATAAGACAGTTTCTCCAACTTTAACAGTTATTTTTTCATCTTTTGTTCCATTACCTACAGCAACTATTTTGCCTTTTTGAGGTTTTTCTTTAGCTGTGTCAGGAATAATTATTCCAGATGAAGTTTTTTCTTCAGCTGCAGAAGGTTCAACAAGAACTCTATCTGCTAGTGGTTTAAAATTAATTTTAGCCATATTAAATTTATTTTAGTTAACATTTAAATTTATACATAATCTATGCCAATTTATTTTGATTTGATAAAATAAGACAAATTGACATTAATTAATTGAATCTAAGTTTAAATCGTCTAGATTTAAATTATCAGTTTCTTGATTTATATCAGGTGCAATGCTTTGTTCAGATGCCTTGTCGATATTTGGACTAGATATTTGACTATCACTAGGATCTTTTTCTAAGAAAATATTAGTTAAAAGGGTTAGAAGAACTATACCAATTGCAAGGATCCATGTAAGCCTTTCTAAAAGATCATTAGTTTTTTGAACGCCCATGATTTGATTAGAAGAACTACCCCCAAAAGTACTTGATAGACCACCACCTTTAGGATTTTGTGCCAGTATTATGAGAATTAATAAGACTGCAACAAATAAGATAATACCTACAACAATAGAATACATAATTATTATTTTAAAAGGTTTTTAATTTTCTGTGCAAAATAAGCTTTTTTTTTTGGAAATTTTATCATTAATTTTTTATAAATATCAATCGATTCTTTTTTTTTATTTTGATCAGCATAAATTTTTGCCATATTTTCGGTAATAACTTCTCTTATTTTATGATTTGATTTTGACAAATCAATGTTTGAAGAATTGTTTTTTTTATTTTTTTTTATTTGTGGGTTATTTAAAATAAAAGTATCAATGATTTTTTTTTGATTTTTATTTTTATTTAATAATATATTTTGAACAGTATTTTTCAAAACCCCTCTTTCTGTAACGAAAATTGAAAAACTATTTAATTCATCTTTAAAATCTTTATTTTGATTAATAGTGTTATATAATTTAAAAAACTTTGGTAATAGAAAATAAGGATATTTTTTTGATAATTTAACTAAATATTTACTTGAACTTGATTTAGATAATAATTTGCTTATTTCCTTACTTTTCATATTGAATTACCAATTTGCTACGGAAGAATTAAAAATATCTAAAATTATTTGATCAAATATTTCATCCATAAATTCTTGTTCATTAGATGATAGTTCTTCTGTATTTTGATCAAAGTCTTTATAAAATGAAAATGATTTATTCTCGTAATTAAATTGATCATCTCTAGTGTTTAAATATGAGGATGATACTCTGATAGATAATCTTGTTAATCCCGTGAAATATTGAGAATTTTTACCTCCGTCTGCAGTAGGAGCTACTGGTGACGTGCTAAAATCATCAATAGAACCTTCTAATTGTAAATCCCCATCTGCTTCTACTAAAATTAAACTTGTATTTTTTTGAAAGTAATCCTTTAATTTTTCAGTAAATAATATGCTCATATTTGAAGGTCCTAGTGGGGAATTATTGAAATATGTTTCAATTGATACTGTTTTAATTTCAGGAGAAATTGATGCGCCAGTAAAGGAATACACACCACAACTAAAATTAATTGAGATGAAAAAAAGAATTATACTAAAAGCTCTCAAGGTTATATTGTTTAATTTTTCTATAAAGTGTTCTTTCTGATATTCCAAGATCTTTAGCTGCATATTTACGTTTATTATTATTTTTTTTAAGCGCCCTAATAATAAAATTGATTTCATTTTTTTCTAGTGATAAAGAATCACTATTATATACCTCAGTTACTTCTTCAAATTTTTCGTCTTTTTTAACTTCTTTTTTTGATTCAATCTTTATATCCTTATCTTTTTTTTCAATTATATTATTTTCTAATAGCTTCTTTTGTTCTTCTGTTACGTCAATTTCAAATTTATTATCTCCTAAAATTTCATTGATTAATTTTTTTAATTCATTCACATCATTTTTTACATCAAAAAGTACTTTATAAAGAATATCTCTTTCATTATAATCTTTTTTTGAGTTTTCAAAATTTGATAAAGCGGGAAGTGTATTTTCTTGTTTAGGTAAATATTTTAATAGAGTTTGACTTCCTATATTTCTATTTAATTCTAGGATAGAAATTTGTTCAACTAAATTTTTTAATTCTCTAATGTTACCAGGAAATCTATAATTTTTAATTATTTCAGAAGATTCTGAATCAAGTCTTATTGGATTGATTTTATGATGGTCTGAAAAATCTGATGCGAATTTTCTAAATAGCAAAGTAATATCATCATCTCTATCTCTTAAAGGTGGTACTGATATTGGAACCGTATTTAATCTGTAATACAAATCTTCTCTAAACTTTTTTTCATGAATGCATTTTTTTAAATCTAAGTTTGATGCTGCGATTATTCTTACATTTGTTTTTTGAGTTTTTGATGATCCAACTTTTATAAATTCGCCATTTTCAAGAACTCTTAATAGCCGTGCTTGAGTGCTTAAAGGCATTTCAGAAATTTCATCAAGAAAAATTGTGCCTCCATCTGTTACTTCAAAATATCCTTTCCTTGATTCATTAGCACCAGTAAATGAACCTTTTTCGTGCCCAAAAAGTTCAGAATCAATTGTGCCTTCAGGAATTGCGCCACAATTAATTGCTATAAATTGACCATGTTTTCTTTTACTTAAAGAATGGATAATTTTTGAAAAAGATTCTTTTCCACTACCGCTTTCGCCAGATATTAAAACACTCATGTCAGTTGGCGCAACTTGTATAGCGACTTCAATTGCATGATTAAGCAATTCTGAGTTTCCTATAATCCCATATCTTTGTTTTACAGATTGAATTTTTTTATCTATCATATGTTTAATTTATTATTTCACCAAATAAAGTTGCGGAATTACACTCTAACACTTTAACGTTTACATAATCGCCAATGTTATAATTACTTTTTGGAAAAACAATCATTTTGTTTTCACTACTTCTACCTTTAAATTCATTTTTTGATTTTTTTGATAATCCTTCAATTAAAACTTTGAAGGTTTTATTTACACACAATTTATTTCTATAAAGTGAATGCTCCCTTTGTTTAATAATTAATTCAGATAATCTTTTTTGTTTTATATTATTAGGAATATCATCATTAAATTTTCTTTCAGCCATAGTTCCTTTTCTTTCTGAATATGAAAATGTATATGAATAATCGTATTTTATTTTATCCATTAAAGATAGGGTTTCTCTGTGTTCCTTATCTGTTTCGCTACAAAATCCACTTATGAAATCAGATGATATTCCACAGTTATCTCCTACTATATTTCTAATTGAATTAATTTTATTTAAATACCATTCTCTTGTGTAAGTTCTATTCATTAATTTCAAAATTCTATTATTACCACTTTGGGCTGGAAGGTGAATGTAATTGCATATGTTTTCATATTTTTTAATTACATATAAAACCTCATCAGTAATATCTTTTGGATGAGATGTAGAAAATCTTATTCTTAAGTTTGGATCTACCAAAGCCACCATTTCTAATAAATTAGCAAATGATATAATTTTACTATTACTATTAAGTTTTTCTAAATCTTTTTTATTATTAGATAAATGAGACCATTTGTATGAATCAACATTTTGTCCTAATAAGGTAACTTCTCTGATTCCTTTTTTAAATAATTCTTCTGCTTCTTTCACTATTGTAAATGGGTTTCTACTTCTTTCTCTTCCTCTTGTAAATGGCACAACACAAAAAGAACACATATTATCACATCCTCTCATTATAGATATTAAACCGCTTACGTTATTTGAATCAAAATGATGAGGAATAATATCATCATATGTTTCTACTTTTGATAATTTTGTATCAATCGATCTTAGTCCATTGCTAGTTTTTTTTATCAGTTCTGGTAAATTTCTATAGGAATCTGGGCCTGCGACTATATCAACCACTTTTTCCTCATGCAAGAGTTTTTCTTTTAATCTTTCAGCCATACACCCTAAAACACCAATTTTTATATCATTATTTTTCTTTTTTAATGAATTAAAGAAAGATAATCTATTTCTAATATTATCTTCAGCTTTTTCTCTAATTGAACATGTATTTATTAAAATTAAATCAGCATTTTCAGCATTTTTTGTATGATCAAAGCCTTCATTTAATAGAATGGAGGATACAATTTCACTATCTGAAAAGTTCATTTGACATCCATAGCTTTCGATGTATACTTTTTTATTAGAAAAAAATTTGTTCTTAAATTTCAACATACATGTATTTTTCGCAAATTTATATAAAGACTGACAATTTGTCAATATATTGCTTTTAATTGATTATTTATTATCTTTTCATTATTAAATTTTTTATTATGAAAAAGACACTATTTTTATTAATTCTAATATTTTCAACAAATATTTCTTTCTCGCAAAGAACTAAAACGAAATCAACAACAATTTCTTATCCAGAATCTATTTATAATTCTGTTAAATGGAGGTTAGTTGGTCCTTTTAGAGGTGGAAGAGCTGGAACAGTTTCTGGTGTAATAGGTAATAATAATCTCTACTACATGGGAACAGCTGGTGGTGGTGTATGGAAAACTGAAGATGCCGGTAATACATGGGAATGTATTTCAGATGGATATTTTGGTGGTTCAATTGGTTCAGTTTCTGTTTCTGAAAGTGATCCTAATATAATTTATGTTGGTGAGGGTGAACAAACATTAAGGGGTAATGTTTCTTCAGGCAAGGGGGCTTGGAAAAGCACGGATGCAGGTAAATCATGGTCTTTTATTGGTTTAGAAAACACTGAGCATATTTCAAGAATAAGAATTCATCCAAAAAACCCTGATATAGTATATTTTGCTGCAATTGGTAATTTATGGAAACCAAATAAAGAGAGAGGTCTTTACAAATCTATTGATGGAGGAAAATCTTGGAAGAAAATTTTATATGTTAGTGATAAAGCAGGTGTAGGTGATATTATTTTAGATCCAAATAATCCTAGGATAATTTACGCTTCAACATGGGAAATGAAAAGAAATGGATATAGAATGGATAGTGGCGGTCCTGATAGTAAAATTTTTAGAAGTTATGATGGTGGTGAAACATGGACAAATATATCAAAACATAAAGGTTTACCTGGATTTCCATGGGGAATTATAGGTATTACAATATCACCTGTTAATTCAAATAGAATTTGGATAATGATCGAAGCAGATAATGGTGGATTATTTAGATCAGATGATGCTGGAGAAACTTGGGAAAAGGTAAATTCAAATCGAGCTTTAAGACAAAGAGCATGGTATTATACTAGAATTTATGCAGATACTCAAAATGAGGATAAAATTTATGTTTTGAATGTAAGTTATGGTGTTTCTACAGATGGTGGTAAAACATTTAAATTAAAATATGCCCCGCATGGTGATCATCATGACCTCTGGATTGATCCAAATAATAATAATAGAATGGTGATAGCTGATGATGGTGGAGCTCAAGTTTCAAATGATGGTGGTGAAAATTGGACAACTTATTTTAATCAACCAACGGCTCAATTTTATAGAGTTACTACTGATAATTCATTTCCTTATAGAATTTATGGTGCCCAACAAGATAATAGTACTATAAGAATATCTCATAGATCATCAGGAGGTTCCATTACGGAAAGAGATTGGGAATCTACTGCGGGTGGAGAAAGCGCACATTTAGCCCCTGACCCTAATAATAATGATATAGTTTATGGAGGAACATATAAAGGCTATATGATGAGAAAAGATCATTCTATAAACCAAACAAGATCGGTAAATGTATGGCCTGATAATCCTGCAGGTTCAGGTGTTGAAGTAATGAAATATAGATTTAATTGGAATTTTCCTGTTATATTTAGTCCTCATGATTCTAAAAAATTATATGCTGGATCTAATTATCTTCACCAGACAACCAATGAAGGCCAATCTTGGGAAGTTATTTCTCCAGATTTAACTAGAGGCCTTCCTGAAACTATGAAATCCTCAGGAGGTTTGATTACTCAAGATAATACAGGAGCAGAATTTTATGCTAATATTTTTGTGATTCAAGAGTCTGCTAGAGAAAAAGGTGTTATATGGGTAGGAAGTGATGATGGTTTAATTCATCTTTCAAAAGATAATGGATCTTCTTGGATGAACGTCACACCTCCCGAATCATTATCTCCTAAGCTAAATATGATTAACTCAATTGATGTTAGTCCATTTAAAGATGGAACTGCTTACGTTGCAGCCACTTCATATAAATTTGGAGATTATACACCATATTTATACAAAACATCAAATTATGGAGAAACTTGGGAATTAATAACTAATGGAATTAATTCAAATTACTATACAAGAGTTATAAGATCAGACAAAGTGGTTGAAGGATTATTGTATGCAGGGACAGAATGGGGAATGTTTATATCTTTTGATGATGGAAATAGCTGGCAATCATTTCAATTGAACTTGCCAATAACTTCTATTAGAGATTTACAAGTCAAAGAAAATGATTTAATTGCCGCTACACATGGAAGAAGTTTTTGGATGATAGATGATTTGACTCCTTTACAACAATTAAATAAAGAAATTACAAATAAAAATTTCTATTTATTTAAACCAGATAAATCCTATAGAATGCATCAATCTGGTGGATGGGGAAGGGTAAATACAAAATTAGTTGGAGAAAATCATCCTAATGGAGTAATTATAAATTATTACATTAAAGATTTAAAAGAAAATGATAAAGTAAGAATAGATATTTTAGATTCAAAAAATAAAATAATACAAAGCTATTCAAATAAAAGTTTAAAAGATGATAATAAAAATAATGAATCTAAACCTGTTTTAAGTAACACTCAAGATATAGATTATGCACTTACTGGAATGGTAACAAAATCTCTTGATGTTAAATCAGGTGGAAATAGACTTATTTGGGATATGAGATATCCTGGATTTACTTCATTTGAAGGTATGGTTTTGTATTCATCACCTAATGTTGGTCCTAAAGCTGTTCCAGGAAGTTATAAGGTTAAAATGTATTATAATAATGAAATTATAGATCAAGATTTTGTTATAGTTAAAGATCCGAGAGTTTCTAACACCTTAGATGATTATAATAAACAATTTAACTTTTTAATTGATGTGAGAAATGAGGTGAGTAGAGCTAATCAAGCTATTATAGATATTAGAAAAGGTCGAGAAAATTTAAATTTTATTAAAAAGCAAATAAATGATAATGATCAATTAATTAATTTAATTAATGAGTTTGATCAAAAAATAACTAAAGTAGAAAATAATATTCATATGACTAAAAATAAAAGTAGACAAGATCCTCTTAATTATGGAATTAGAATTAATAATAGACTTGCTTTTTTAATGGCTGATTCTCAAAGAGGCGATTATCCTCCTACAGATCAGGCTTTAGAATTTTTTATTGAAATTAAAAAAGAATTGAATAGTGAATTGATTAATTTAAATAAAATATTACTGGAATATACCGAAATAATTAATAGACAAATAGAAGAAAATAATATTAACAGATTAAAGTTTTAGTATTTAAATACCTTTTTCCAATCTTCTTTGAATTTATTTTTAATTTCAGCTAAATCATTTTTATTAATAAGTGAATTCTTAACAATTAAAGATTTTGGGATTAATAAAGAAGTATACATGACCAAATGAAATAATAACCACCAAGGTCTATAAAACAACCAATGTTTTATTCTATTTGTGTTACTGATAGTTTTATCTAGGGTAATTTCTTGATAATCATAATATATTGGAGGTGTTTTTTTAAAAATTTTACAAAATTTTTTAAGAAAGATAAGTTGTTTTTCACTATAAGATTTATGAACAGTTTTTAACGATATTTCAGTTTTCAAATATTTAGAATCTGTATAATTAGAAATTTTATTTAAATAATTAAATGGATCCTTCTTTAGTTCTTCAAATTTTAATATTAGCGGTTTTGATTTAGAATACTTTTTGATAATTTTTAATTTATTCATATAAGTCAAGTCTGAATTTTTCCATATGCCTTTATTATTTATATTATAATAATTTTTAAAACTCCAATGCCAACCATTTTTAACTGATCTTTTGTATTGGGATGCTATCCATTGATCGTGTCTTCTAAATACTACAATAATTTTTGTGTCAGGGAAATATGATATAAACTTCTTGATTTCTCTTTCAAACTGTTTGTCAAATTCTCTAGATATTAAATAAGATTTATAATTAGTTTTATTAATTATATCAATAGAGTTTATATAATCGTGAGTGCTTACATATTTAATATTTTTTAAATAAGGAAAAAAATTTTTTTGTAAAAATGTAGATCCTGTCTTAGCTAATCCAACATGAAAGTAAATTTCCTTATTCATTATTTTACTAATTATATTAGTATTTGAGTAAATTTCTTTTTAAATTTAATTATATACTAATAATAATAGCAATATGATTAAATTAAATGAGAATATAAGGTATTTAAGAAAAAAAATGGGATGGACACAAGATAAATTTTCAAAAAAAATTGGAATTAAAAGATCACTTGTAGGTGCATATGAAGAAGGAAGGGCAGATCCTAGATTATCTAATTTGTTAAAAATTGCATCAACATTTTCAATTTCATTAGATAATATTCTAACAAAAGATGTTAAAAAAATTCCAAAAAATGATTTATTATCTTCTCAAAATGAAAAAGTTAAAGTATTGTCAATAACAGTAGATAATAATGAAACTGAAAATATTGAACTCATTAATGAAAAAGCTTCTGCAGGCTATTTAAATTCGTATTCTGATTTTGAGTTTATTGAAAATCTACCAAGATTTCAGTTGCCGTTTCTAAAAAGTAATGGAACTCATCGTGCTTTTGAAATCAAAGGAGATTCTATGTTACCATTAAATCCTGGTTCAATTGTTATAGGTAAATATTTAGATTCTCTTCAATATTTAAAAAATAATAAAACTTATATAATACTAACAAAAAATGATGGTGTGATTTATAAAAGAGTTTCTCTAGATGATGAAGGTAAGATAAAGTTAATTTCTGATAATATTATTTATAAACCTTACTCTATTTCTTTAAATGAAATTATTGAAATTTGGGAAGCTATTGGATTTTATAGTCATGATTTACCTAAACCAAATGAAACAATTCATTCCTTAAAAAGTGTTGTTGAAAATATTCAATCTGATATTGATAGTATTAAAAATAAGATTAGTTAAAATAGAATATATTTACATTTAATTTTTAATTAGATGTCATCAGATAAATTCGTTCATTCATCTCGAAATAAAAGTCTTAATAACTTCTTACCAAAAATAGATTATAAAGAGTTTGAAAAAGTTGTTAAATCAAGACGAAGTATTAGGTTTTTTACTAGTGAAATTATACCTGAAAATGTAATTAAAAACTCTTTAAATAATGCTTTGCTTGCACCTAATTCTTCAAATTTACAAGTTTGGGAAATTTATTGGGTAAAAAATTTAAATAAAAAGAAAAGGCTTGTAAAAGCGTGTTTATCTCAAGCTGCTGCTTCAACAGCAAAAGAATTATTTGTATTTGTTGCTAGACCAGATAATTGGAAAAGAAATAATAAGTTAATGCTTGAACATATTAAAAAAAACAACTTAAATTCTAAACTGTTAAATTATTATTCTAAAATAACAAAAATTGTATATTCTCAAGGTTTATTTAACATTTTTGGTTTAATAAAAAAAATTCTCGTTACAATAATTGGCTTATTTAGAGCTATTCCAAGAGAACCTACTTCATTTTCAGAGATGAAGATTTGGTCACAAAAATCAATTGCTTTAGCATGTCAAAATTTTATGCTATCAATGAGAGCATATGGATATGATACTTGTCCAATGGAAGGTATGGATTCTTTGAAAGTAAAGAAAATTCTAAACCTCCCAAGAAAAGCTCAAATATCTATGGTTATAGGAGCAGGAAAAAGAGATATAGAAAAAGGTGTAATTGCAGATCAAATACGGTTTGATAAAAACTTATTTATAAAAATAGTTTGATGATATTATGTTTATAATTGTGTTTAAATTATGAATAAAGAAGATAAAATAAACATTACTTTTCCTGATGGTAATATTCTTTCCTATAATTTAGGTATTTCTTGTTTTGAAATTGCTGAAAATATTAGTCAAGGTTTTGCTAGAAATCAACTAGTTGCTAGTTTAAATGAAGAGCTTGTTGATTTATCAACAAAAATAAATAAGGATTCAAATATTATGTTTTATGGTTGGGATTCTGAGATAGGAAAATCAACATTTTGGCATTCATCAGCTCACCTTATGGCCGAAGCTTTGGAATCCTTATTTTCTGATATAAAGTTTGGTATAGGCCCGCCTATTGAAAATGGATTTTATTATGATGTTGATTTTGGAAAAAATGAATTTAAAGAAGAAGATAAGGTTAAGTTAGAAAATAAAATATTAGAACTTGCCAAACAAAAAAGTGAATTTGTTAGGGAAGAGGTTTCCAAAAAAAATGCATTAAAATATTTTAATGATAAGGGAGATAATTATAAAATTGATTTAATTAGTGAGTTAAATGATGGAGAAATTACTTTTTATAAACAAGGAAATTTTATTGATTTATGTAAAGGTCCTCATCTTCCAAATACTAAACTAATTAAATCAGTTAAAATTTTAAATATTGCTGGTGCATATTGGAGAGGGGATGAAAAAGGCAAACAATTAACTAGAATTTATGGAATTTCATTTCCTAATAATAAAGAATTATCAAATTTTTTATTACTTCAAGAAGAAGCTAAAAAAAGAGATCATAGAAAAATAGGTAAAGAACTTGAATTATTTACATTTAGTGAAAAAGTAGGTCAAGGTCTTCCTTTATGGTTACCAAATGGAACAATTGTCAGAGAGTGTTTAATAGATTTTATGAAAAAAGAACAAATTAAAGAAGGATATTTGCCTGTTGTTTCTCCTCACATAGGATCTAAAGACTTGTATGTTACATCTGGTCATTACGATAAATATGGTGAATCATCCTTTCAACCAATAAAAACTCCAAATGAAAATGAAGAATTTTTTCTTAAGCCTATGAATTGTCCTCATCATTGTGAAATATATAAATCTAAACCAAGATCTTATAAAAATTTACCATTAAGATTGGCTGAATTTGGATCTGTTTATAGATACGAACAAAGTGGAGAACTTCATGGGCTAACTAGAGTAAGGGGTTTTACACAAGACGATGCACATATATTTTGTACAAACGAACAAGTTAAGTCTGAGTTCATTAAAGTTATTGACTTAATTTTAAAGGTTTTCGATTCTCTTTCATTTGATGATTACAGCGTTCAGGTATCATTAAGGGATAAAGAAGATAAATCAAAATATATAGGGTCTGATAAAACTTGGGAAATGGCAGAAAACGATATTTTAGAAGCAGTAAAAGAAAAAAAAATAAAGTATTCTATTGAATATGGAGAAGCAGCTTTTTATGGTCCCAAACTGGATTTTATGGTTAAAGACTCACTAAATAGAAAATGGCAACTTGGAACAATTCAAGTTGATTATCAACTTCCTGAAAGATTTCAATTGGATTATATAACTGAAAATAATACTAAACAAACCCCAGTGGTTATTCATAGAGCACCATTTGGTTCTTTAGAAAGATTTGTTGCACTTTTAACTGAACATTGTTATGGTAATTTTCCATTCTGGCTTGCTCCAATACAAATGACAATTTTATCTATATCTGATAAATTTAATTCATATAGTAATAAAATTTTCAAATCTTTATCTAAATTGAATTTAAGAGTTATACAAGATATAAGGTCAGAGAAAATATCTAAAAAAATAAGAGATGCTGAATTAAAGAAAATACCTTATATGATAATCATTGGAGAAAATGAATTAAAATCTAATAAGATATCATTAAGAAAACATACTGAAGGAGATTTAGGAAAAATGTCTTTAGATGATTTAATTTCTACATTAAAGAAAGAAAAAAATGTTATTATAAATAACTAATCATATTCTTTTTTTTATTTAAATAATTTAGATATTTGCATAAAATTTAAAAACTATAAGAAGAAAAAAGACATTTTTTAGAAGAAGACGAGAAGAGAAGTTTAAAATTAATGATAGAATTACTTCTCCTAAAGTTAGATTAGTTGGAGATAATATTGATGTTGATATTTATCCGCTGCAGCGAGCATTAGAGATTGCTAATCAAAAAGGGCTAGATTTGGTTGAAATTTCACCCAATTCTGACCCACCTGTTTGTAAGGTTATTGATTATTCAAAATTCAAATATTCGCAGAAAAAAAAGCAAAAATCAATAAAGTCTAATTCTCAAAAAAATGTATTGAAAGAAATAAGGTTTGGCCCTAATACCGATGAACATGATTTTAATTTTAAATTAAATCATGCTAAAAAGTTTTTAGGTAACGGTTTTAAAGTCAAAGCGTATGTTCATTTTTTTGGAAGAACAATAGTTTTTAAAGAAAGAGGGGAAATTTTATTATTAAGGTTAGCTCAAGAATTAGAAGAAATTTCTAATGTTGAAGAATTACCTAAATTAGAAGGAAAAAGAATGTTTTTAATGTTAACACCTAAAAAATAATATTTATGCCTAAGATGAAAACTAAATCAGGTGCTAAAAAGAGATTCAAATTAACTGGATCAGGAAAGATTAAAAGAAAAAATGCTTTTAAAAATCATATTCTTACGAAAAAAGAAACAAAGCAAAAAAGAAATTTGACTAAATCTAGTTTAGTACATAAATCAGATGAAAAGAATATAAGAAAAATGATTTAAATTTAAAATTATGCCTAGATCAAGAAATACAGTTGCTTCAAAAAGAAGAAAAAAGAAAATATTAAAATCAGCTAAAGGTTTTTTTGGTAGAAGAAAAAATGTTTGGACTATTGCCAAAAATGCTGTTGAAAAAGCACTTTTATATTCATATTCTCATAGAAAAAGAAAGAAAAGAGATATGAGGAGTTTATGGATACAAAGAATTAATGCTGCAGTTGGACAACATGATTTATCTTATTCAAGATTTATTAATTTACTTCAAAAGAATAATATAAAACTTAATAGAAAAGTGCTTGCTGATATGGCAATGAATGATCCAAAATCATTTTCTGAAGTTCTGAAAACAATCAAATAAATTTTTTATTCCATTGTTTTGTTTAATTCTGAATTAACTCAAAAGCTTAGTAAATTAAAGACACCTTTTTATTTTTATGATTTAGATCTTTTAGATAAAACTATTTTATCATTAAAAGAATCTCTGGATACTAATTACAATGTTTATTATGCGATAAAGGCTAATAATAATAGTAAAATAATTAAATTAATTAAAGATCATGATCTTGGAATTGATGCTGTTAGTAGTGAGGAAATTAAAAAATCATTAAATAATTCTATAAAACCAAAAAAAATTGTTTTTGCAGGAGTTGGTAAAACTAAAGATGAAATCATTTTTGCAATTAAGAAAAAAATCTACTTATTTAATTGTGAATCCTTTGATGAAATATCTTTGATAGATAAAATTTCTAATGAGTTAAATGTAAGAACTAAAATAGCTATCAGATTGAATCCAAATATTGATTCTAGATCTCATAAATATATAAAAACTGGAATGTTTGATAGCAAATTTGGTATACAAATAGATCATTTAGCTGAAATTTTAGAAAAAATAAAAAAATTTAATCATGTTGATTTGAAAGGCTATCATTTTCATTTAGGATCGCAAATCGATGATTTAGGTGTATTTCGTAAGCTATGTAAAGTATCTAATGAAATAAACATATATTTAAAGAATAAAAACTTTAATATCTCAGATATAAATTTAGGAGGAGGTTTAGGTATAAACTACAAAGAACCTGATTTAAATCTAATACCAGATTTCAAATCCTATTTTCAAATTTTTAAAAAGAATTTAATTTATTTTGATAATCAAAAAATACATTTTGAACTAGGAAGATCTATTGTAGGTCAATCTGGGTCATTGTTTTCTCGTATATTATATTTAAAAAAATCTTTTAATAAACATTTTGCAATTATTGATGCAGGAATGACTGAATTGATAAGGCCAGCTCTTTATAATGCTCAACACCATATTGAAAACTTATCTTCAAATAAAAAAGAAATTAAATATGATATAGTAGGACCTCTTTGTGAATCTTCAGATACATTTGCAAAAGATTATTATTTGAATCAATCTAAAATTGGAGATATCATAGTTATTAGGTCATCAGGAGCGTATGGAGAAGTTATGTCCAGCAATTATAATTTAAGAAAAAAAGTTAAAGCATATTACTCAAATGAACTATTTTAGTATTTGATTATGCTAAGGTTATATATGAAAGTAATTTTCTTTTTTTTAGTGTGTTTAAATTTTGATATTTATTCACAATCAGATAATTTTTATTCCTCATCATCAATTATATCCAAACTTGAAAAACTAAATACGTTAGGAAAAGTTTTATATGTTGCTGCACATCCAGATGATGAAAACACTAGATTAATTACTTATTTATCAAATGAAAAAAAATATGAAACTGCTTATCTATCTTTAACTAGGGGAGATGGTGGGCAAAATTTAATTGGGAAAGATCTAAAAGAAAATCTTGGTTTAATTAGAACACAAGAGTTATTAGAGGCAAGAAAAATTGATGGGGGTATTCAATTTTTTACTTCAGCCATTGACTTTGGCTATTCAAAAACCTCAAAAGAATCTCTTGAATTTTGGGATGAAGATCAGATTTTGTATGAGTTAGTCTGGATTATTAGAAAGTTTAAACCTGATGTTATTATAACCAGATTCAATCAAACTTCAGGAATAACTCATGGACATCATACTGCATCATCAATTTTAGCTAATAAAGCATTTCTTATTTCTGGGAATCCCAATATTTATCCAGATCAACTTGAATATTTGGAAACCTGGAAAGCAAAAAGAATATTTTGGAATACATCTACTAGATTTTTTGATTTAAGTAGCTATTCTGATAATGAGATACTAAAAATAGATGTTGGATTATATAATAAAATACTTGGTAAATCCTATAATGAAATTTCTTCTGAAAGTAGGTCGATGCATAAAAGTCAAGGGTTTGGATCGTTAAAAAGAAGAGGTAGTGAAAAAGAGCTTTTTATTTTAACTCAAGGTGAGAAATATAATGATGATTTAATGGATGGTATTGAAACATCATGGAATAGGGTTGGTGACAACGGAGATATTAATGAATATATAAATAAATTGATCAATGAATTTGATCCAAAAAACCCTCATAAAATAGTAAATAAATTATCGATTTTATATCAAAAAGTAAGTAAGATTAATGATGGCCATTGGAAGGATATTAAATTAAATGAAATTAAGAATTTAATTAAAGCTTGTTTAGGGTTATTTTTTGAATCCCTGTCAAATGTTTCTATTTCATCTAGTGGAGAAAATATTCAGATTAATTTTGATGCAATCAACAGAAGCTTGCTAAAAATAAAATTAAAAAAAATATCAATTTTTGATGAAAATTTTTTGATAGAAAAAGATTTATTCAATAATGAATTTTTTAGATATTCGAAAACAATTAAAATTCCTGAATCTAAAAATTTTACCGAAAAGTATTGGTTAATAAATAAACCAAGTTATGGAAACTACAATGTTGATGATCAAACTTTAATTGGAAATCCCGATAATGACTTTCCCGTGAAAACAAATTTTATTTTTTCTATAAATGAAATAGATTTATCATTCAGCACTCCTTTATTAAATAAAAAGAATAATCCTACAAAAGGTGATGATTATAAAATTTTTAATATAGGAATGCCCATTTATCTAAATCCAAAAAGAAATAATGAGTTGGTTGTGAATACTAAAAATAAAACTATTGAGGTAGAGGTAGTTTCAGGTAAAGAAAATTTAAACGCAAATGTTTTTTTAGATGTACCTGAAAATATAAAATATGAGCCAAAATCATTTGATCTTTCTTTTAAAAATGTAAATGAGAAAAAAACAGTACACTTTAATTTAACACTTCCAGAAAAAAATTCATTTAAAGAAAAGGTAACCGTTAAGGCTAAATATAATGATAAATATTATGAAAGGGGAATCAAAGAAATAAACCATGATCATATAATTCAACAGGTAAGATTTCCTTTATCCGAAATAAATATTATTAAGTTTAATATTAAAAAGAAAGGTAAAAATATTGCCTATTTTATGGGTTCAGGAGATAATATTCCTAATTTTCTTTCTTTGATTGGATATAATGTTGATTTATTGACCTTAGATCAATTGCGACTTGATATTTTATCAAATTATGATGCTTTAATCATTGGTATTCGTGCTTATAATGTAAATGAAAAATTGAGTGAAAAAACAAAAGAAATACATAATTATGTTAGAAATGGTGGAAATGTAATTGTTCAATATAATACATCAAGAGGAATTAATGTTGATGATTTTGCTCCGTATAATTTTACTATCTCTAGAAATAGGACTTCTCAAGAAAATTCAAATGTAGATATTTTAAATAAAAACCATGTAGCATTAAATTCTCCAAATAAAATAGAGTTAAAAGATTTTGATAATTGGGTTCAAGAAAGAGGATTATATTTTCCAACCAATTGGTCAGATAATTATGAAACATTAATTTCTTCAAATGATTCTGGTGAAAAGCCAAATCATGGTGGTATTTTAATTTCTAAGATGGGAAAAGGAAATTACGTTTATACATCATATTCTTGGTTTAGACAATTACCATCTGGAGTTGGTGGTGCTTATAAATTATTTGTTAATTTAATTTCGTTAGGAATAGAATGAAAAAAATAAAATGGAAGTTTATATATATAGTTATTGTGTCATTGCTTTTCGTGTATATCTATTTACTAACATTATTTACAAATAATTTTTAATGAGCAATATTGATTTTTTTATACTTTTTTCAACATTAATATTTATTTCTTTATACGGTGCATATAAAAACTATTCACATAAATCAATAAAATCGTATTTTCTTGGAAATAACAAGATGTCTTGGGGTACTGTTGGTATATCAGTAATGTTAACTCAAGCAACTGCAATAACATTTTTATCTACACCTGGTCAAGGCTTTGCCTCTGGAATGAGTTTTATTCAAAACTATTTTGGCCTTCCATTAGCATTAATTGTAGTATGTATTTT
>MDSZ01238853.1_pt1 | contig 28613 bp, 31 predicted proteins | sample 811201 | NCBI WGS metagenome assembly MDSZ01 (sample SAMN05326647, study PRJNA326480) | marine metagenome | isolation source: seawater | place: Indian Ocean: North | collected 2010 | reverse complement strand
TCCTAATGGAAGGGTCTTTCTCCACATTAATCCTTTAGACCTACTTTCATTGTTATCAGCAATTTCAACTATAAATTTAAGTCTTGTTTGATCTGAATTTAATATATGTAATTCTTTTGTATTTAAATCCGCATTAACATTGACAGATAAAATAAATGGAATAATTAAAAAAAATAATTTAACTATTAACTTTAATAAAAATAAGCAAGTGTATGTTTTAAAAAAATATTTCAATATTTAATAGGTGCTTTTAAATTATAATTCATCATGTATTTTTTTGATAAGTTTTTCAATTGTAAGTCCCTGGATTAAAATTGAAAACACGACAACAGTATAAGTGGCGGTTAAAATCAAAGGTTTGACTTCAATGTCTGGCAATGAAAGGGCTAGAGCAATTGAAATTCCGCCTCTCAATCCTGCCCAAGTCAAAATAGTAATTTCCCCCTTTTCCTTTTGAATTATAGGACTAAGAAGATTAAGAGGTAATGAAACTGCTATCAATCTTGCAATCACAGCAACAAAAACTGCAATAAAACTAACGCCTAATATACCAAAATTAGTAGATAAAACTATAACTTTAAAGCCTATTAAAACAAATAAAGCTGCATTTAAAATTTCATCTATTAAATGCCAAAAGTCGGTAACATGAGCTCTGGTTGTTTCACTCATAGCAAACTGACGGCCAGTGTTTCCAATAAACACACCAGCAACAACCATAGCAATTGGTCCGGAAATATGAAGATTTAGAGCTATTGAATAAGCACCCATAACTAGAGCTAAAGTCGCAATAACCTCGATTATGTAGTCGTCTATTGATCTTAATAATAAAAATGTTAAATATCCTGCCACTATTCCTAGCAAAGCCCCTCCAAATGCTTCCTTAACAAACAGACCTAAAATAGCATTAGCATCCATAGCTGCATGCCCGCCATGTCCCGTAGAGCTTCCAAAAGCAATGGTTAATAATACTGAAAAAACTACAACGGCTACGCCATCATTAAATAAACTTTCTCCGCCAATCAAGGCTTCTAATCTTTTAGGAACTTTTAATCTTTTCAGCAAAGCCATAACAGCAACAGGGTCAGTTGGTGAAACAATTACTCCAAAAATTAAACAATAAATATATTCAATATGATATCCAAATAAGCCTGAAAAATAATAAAAACATGTCCCATTAATAAATGTTGATAATAGTACGCCAAACGTTGCCAAAATTGTAACATGCACTTTTGCTTTCATTAAACTACTTAAGTCAACATGCAATGCTCCTGCAAACAAAAGGAAACTAAGCATTCCATTCATTAATGTTCTATTGAAGTCTATTTCAGCTAACCAGCCTCGTAAAATTTCTGAAATTGCTAAAAAAGGAAAAATTAAATCAAGTATAATTACCAAAAAACTCGAAGCTAAAGCAATGATAACCAAGCCCACAGTCAACGGAAGTTGGAGGTATTTATGGTTTAAAAAACCAAATATGGTAACACAAACTAATATTAAAGCTGGAAACTCAAGCATTTTTACCTCTTTTAGTTTAAAGTTTTATTTTCAAAAATTTTTATATATTAAATGATTAATTTTAATTCATTAGTATTGATTTCAATAAAAATTAAATATAAAATTACTCAATTCCAAAACTTTATCATTAATATTAATTGTTGTGAAATGATTATTCGATTATTTACATTGTTGGTTTTATATTTAATTTTCTGGTTTTTATTATCTGGGCATTTTGATCCATTATTTATATTTTTGGGTATTGTAAGTAGCCTTCTATGTGTCTATGTATCCTGGAAAGCTAATTTTTTAGATAATGAAGGAGTTCCCTTACATCTGTTTTTAAAATTGCCTCATTATATTTTGTGGCTAACATTAGAAATTCTTAAAGCTAATCTTGATACAGCTAAGATTATTTTATTCAACAATCCTAAACCATTATGTTTTAAAGTAAAATCTTCACAAAAAACGGTTTCAGGTCGAGTTGCATATGCTAACTCGATAACTTTAACTCCAGGAACAGTAACAATCCAAATGGATGACGAAACTTTAGAAGTTCATGCACTTTCTCCAGAAATGGCAGAAGATATTAAAAGTGGTTTTATGGATAAAAAAGTTAGTCAATTAGAAATAGTAAAATAGTGTTTGGGTTTGCATTAGCTATATGTGGTTTTGCTGTATTAATATGCCTATGGCGTGTTGCGTTAGGTCCCACCGCTTTTGACAGAATATTAGGAGTAAATGCAGTTGGAAGCCTAGTAATAGTTGGCATCTCATTACATGGTTTTTTACTTAAAAGACCTGAGTTTATTGATATTGCAATACTTTATGCATTAATTAATTTTATTGGAACAATAGCCATATTAAAATTATTTGGTAATCACAAAAGAAATAAGGATAAAAAATAATGGAACTCCTTATTCAGTATTTATCTATTATATTTTTATTTTTGGGATCAACAATAATTTTAATTGGTAGTTTAGGATTGTTGAGATTGCCAGATGTTTTCTCCAGAATTCATGCTGTGGGGATGATTGATACCGCAGGTATTGGTTTTTTAATTTTAGGAATGTTATTACATTCTGGCTTTTCAAATGCTAGCATAAAACTAATTATTCTAGGGGTTGTTTTATTTTTTACCAGCCCAATCTCTGGCCATGCTGTTGCAATTTCAGCAAAGCAAAATGATTTAAAGCCTGTTTTAAATAAATCTCCAATTGAAAGTTCGGAGAATAATAAAGATGGTTGAATTTTTTATTAATGCTTTCCTTGTGTCTTTACTAGCAATAATTGCTGTAGTTGCAATAAGGAGTATAAAAATTTTTACAACTGTTATGTTGGCTGGTGCTTATTCTTTAATTTCAGCAATTATATTTGTTAGTCTAGATGCAGTAGATGTTGCCTTTACTGAAGCAGCCGTTGGCGCAGGTCTTTCAACTGTATTGTATATTGCAGCTATGAAACATCTACCTAAAAAAGAAAATATTGTTAATGATAATACATTTTTTGCTTTAATCGTCTGTATTATAGTGGGATGTTTATTAATTTGGGCTAGTTTTGATTTGCCAACAATTGGGGACCCAATGTCTCCAATTCACCAACATGTAGGACCATACTACATATCAAATACAAAAACAGATATGGGAATTCCAAATCTTGTTACAGGTGTTTTAGCAAGTTATCGTGGTTATGACACATTGGGAGAAACTGTTGTAATTTTTACAGCTGGACTAGGTGTATTATTGTTACTAGGCGACCGATCTAGCGAGAAAAAAAACGATGAATAAAGATCCAATATTAAGAGTGTGCACCAAAATTTTAGTTGGTCCTATAATATTATTTGGCCTTTACGTGCAATTTCATGGTGATTATGGACCTGGTGGAGGCTTTCAAGCGGGTGTTATAGTTGCTGCTGGATTTATATTGCACTCATTAATTTTTGGTTTGTCAGAAGGCAGGAGATTAATCTCACAAAAGCTTAATATTTTTATTATGTTTTCAGGAGTACTTCTTTATGGGGGTGTAGGACTGATTTCAGTTATTAAAAATACTGAATATTTAAATTATAATATTTTGGCCCATGATCACAAACATGGTCAACATTTGGGGATTCTTCTAGTTGAGTTTGGAGTTGGATTAACGGTTGCGGGAGTAATGCTAATATTATTTCATTTATTTTCTTCATGGGAAGGAGAAAAGAATGATACATGAGATTTTAGGAATATGGAATTATTGGATTGTAATTATATTAATGATGACTGGTCTGTTTATTCTTATTTCAAGACATAATTTGGTAAAAAAAATGGTTGGTTTAACAATTTTTCAGACCAGCGTTTTTCTTCTGTATATATCCTTAGGAAAGGTTCAAGGCGGAACAGCTCCTATTCTAACTGGTTTAAAAAGTTCTTTATATTCTAACCCCTTGCCTCATGTATTAATTTTGACAGCAATTGTTGTAGGAGTTGCAACTACAGCTTTGGGATTAGCTCTTATTTTAAGAATTAAAAGTGAATTTGGAACTATTGAGGAAAACGAAATAGCCTCCATTAACACAAAAGAGAACTCCAAATGATAGAAATCAAGGCAATTCTGAATAATTTGCCAGCTCTCCAAGTGGTTGTTCCATTGATACTGGCTCCAATAGCAGCTTTGATAACCATTCCATTTTTGTCTTGGCTTATAGCAATTGCTGGATCCATATTTTGTTTAATTTCATCTATTGCTTTGTTTTTAAAAGTTTCTTCCAGTGGGACAATTAATTATTATATGGGTGGCTGGATTCCCCCTTATGGAATTGAATATGTTATAGATGACGCTTCTTCATTTATGATAGTAGTTATCTCATTTATGGGGCTTGTTGCCACAATTTATGCTTACACATCTCTAAAACATGAAATCAGTAAAGCCAATCAGTCAAAAGTTTATGGAATGTGGCTTTTGGCTCTTGGTGGATTATTAGGATTAGTAACTACTGGAGACGCCTTTAATTTATTTGTTTTTTTAGAAATTTCATCTTTATCTTCTGTTACACTAGTGGCACTTGGTTCTAATAAAGATAAAAGAGCTCTAACTGCAGCATTTAATTATCTATTAATTGGAGCAGTGGGTGCAACTTTTTACGTAATAGGTGTAGGTCTATTATATTCAGTTACTGGCACTCTTAATATTGCTGATTTAACTGTAAAATTATCAGAATTATCTGGTAATAATGCTGTGAAAGCAGGTATTAGTTTTATTGTAATAGGCCTTATGGTCAAAGCAGCTATTTACCCTCTTCATATATGGCTTCCAGCAGCCTATACATTTTCCCCATCAGCAGTAGCTGTGCTCCTCACAGCCACCGCTACAAAAGCTGCTCTATACGTTCTAGCAAGAATTTTGTTTACATTATTATCTAATGCAGATGAGTTTACATTTATTATACTTCAATGGGTATTACTCCCCGCTTCTATAGTTGCTATATTTTTTGGAACAATAAGGGCAATATATGAAAACGATATCAAAAAACTTTTAGCTTTCTCTTCTTTATCTCAAATTGGTTATATTACTATAGGTTTAAGTTTGGGAACTGCTGCTGGAATAATGGCTTCATTTATTCATATTGCTAATCATTCAATGATGAAGGCAGCACTATTTATGGGAGTTGGTACAATTTCCATTTTATCTAATCAAAGGGTTAAATTGACAAATCTAAAAGGCCTTGGTCAAACAATGCCAATCACTTCGATTTGTTTAACAATTGTTGTTTTAAGTCTTTTAGGCCTTCCATTAACAGTCGGTTTTATCTCAAAAGTGTTCCTTCTGAAAGCAGTGTTTAACCATGGAAATTGGCCAATTTTATTTATAATAGTTTTCACGAGTTTCCTTGCCATGGGATACGCATGGAAAATCATAGAACAAATCTGGATGAATGAACCAGTTGAAGGCACTGTTAAAACATATGAAAAACCGTCTCTTTATATTCCCATGATAATATTGGCCAGTCTAAACATAATTCTTGGAATTTATACATATCCAATTGTAAACGGTTCACTTCAAGCATCCAAAGCCATTTTTTGGAAAGTAATATCATGATGATAGGAAGTGATATGATTGCAATTGCTCTAATTTCTCCAATACTTGTAGCATTTTTTACATACATATTTAAAAACAATATTAACGTAAGAGATTCTCTTGGTTTTATTGGAGCTTTGATTTCATTTTATGCATCAATTAATATTTCAATTATCGTCATCAATGGACACACTCCAAATTTAATTTTATTCAACTTATTCAATGATTTAGAGTTTTCATTTAAAGTCACTCCTTTAGGGTCAATTTTTGGACTTGTGTGCTCTGGATTGTGGATATTAGCAGCTGTTTATTCTGTTGGATACATGAGAGGGAATAATGAGAAAAAACAAACAAGATTTAATATGTTTTATTCTCTATCAATTTTTGGAGCACTTTGTGTTGCCTGGTCTAGCAACCTTTTACTATTATTCATATTTTACGAATTTTTAACATTTGCCACTTATCCATTAGTTACCCATAAGGAAACAGAACAATCAATTAAAGCTGGCCGTCTCTACTTAGGAATTCTTGTTGGCTCTTCATTATTACTTTTCCTTCCAGCCATAATATGGGTTTGGCATGCCACAGGTACTTTAAATTTTACTAATGGGGGAATTTTAGCAAATTCATTTAATCCTGAACATGCCACAATTTTACTATTTTTATTTGTTTTTGGCATTGGAAAAGCAGCTTTAATGCCTCTTCATTGGTGGCTGCCGGCTGCGATGGTTGCCCCTACACCTGTTTCTGCCCTTCTTCATGCTGTTGCGGTTGTGAAAGCGGGAGTTTTTTCAATCTTAATGGTGATATGTTATATTTTTGGAACTGAATTTATAACCAGTAGTGGATCAGGGTATTTTTTAATCTGGGCATCTACGATTACTTTGTTTGCATCAAGTATTATAGCTATTAGACAAAATGACATAAAAGCACGTTTAGCCTACTCAACTATCAGTCAACTTTCATATATTATCTTAGGAGGGGCTATCGCCACCAACTATTCTTTAATTGGTTCAATTTCAAATATAATGATGCATGGGGTAGGCAAAATAACATTATTCTTCTGTGCTGGTGCAATTTATGTTTCAACAAAAATTACTAAAATTTCCGATTTAAATGGATTAGGGTTTAAGATGCCTTTAACTTTTATTGCATTTTCTTTTGGAGCTTTATCTATTATAGGAATACCACCATTTGGAGGATCTTGGAGTAAACTTTTTTTACTTCTTGGTGCTGCACAAGCTGAGTTAACTATAATTGTCTTAATCCTTGCTATTTCAACTCTATTAAACACTTTTTATCTTTTAGATCCTGTATTTCGAGCATTTTTTATGAATGGAAATGAAAACATTAAGTTCACTAAACACCCCTTAACAGTTTTTCCTGCTGTTATTTCGGCATTTTTAGTAATAATTTTATTTGTTTACATAGAGCCAATATTAAAATTGATTTATATTATTGTTGATAAAACATGAACATTTTTAAAAAACTTATCAAAAATTTTGGCAGAGTAAATAGTGCAGCTCTGTTAATATGTATTGTTTTATTAATGTTAGAATTTGCAGGGGAAAGGCATGGTGAAACAAAACATGAAGATTTCATTTTTTTTCCGGCATTTTTTGGATTTATTTCATGTATTATTATTTTTAGGGTTGGTGTTGCACTAAGATCAGTATTCATGAGGGATGAAGATTATTATGATAAATAGTTTTCCACCTGGACTGATAATGTTTTTAGGGTCATTTCTAATCCCTTTATTTCCCCATATTTATCGACAATTTTATATGTTTCTATTAGTTATATTGTCTGCAATTTCATTGTTGTCTAGTGAAGGCACACATTTAATAATTGAGTTAAACAATATTAATTTTATTTTACATCATTCAGATAATTTAAGTTTTCCTTTTGCTATAGTTTTTCATATAGCTGCGTTTTTAATTATAATTTATGGAAGTCACGTTAAAGATTGGAGAGAACAATTATCAATAATAAGTTACTCAGGCGCAGCTATTGCAGCACTTCATGCTGGAGATTTATTTACTCTTTTCTTGTGGTGGGAGGCAACAGCATTCACATCCGTTATATTAATTTTTAATGGCAAAACATTTAGGGCTTACAAGTCAGCAATTAGATATATCATCATTCAAGTAGGTTCCGGTGTTTTATTATTATCTGGAGCTGTTTTATTATTTCAAAGTAAAAACGAAGTTTTATTCCAAGAATTAGATATTAACACAACAGCAGGATTACTAATTTTTATTGCTTTTGGAATTAAAGCAGCGTTTCCTTTTTTAAATGGTTGGCTTCAAGATTCCTATCCCGAAGCAAGTGAAGTTGGAACAGTAGCTTTGTCAGCGTTTACAACAAAATTAGCTATTTATGCATTAGCAAGATCATTTGCAGGTACAGAAATATTGATCTACATTGGAGCGTTAATGACCTTTTTTCCGATATTTTTTGCAGTAATAGAAAATGACCTTAGAAGAGTTTTAACATTTAGTCTTAATAACCAATTAGGTTTTATGGTCGTTGCAATTGGCATCGGAACAGAACTAGCTATTAATGGGGCTGTAGCTCATGCATTTGCCCATATTATTTATAAAGGGCTATTATTTATGAGTATGGGAGCTGTTCTTTATAGGGTTGGCACTTGCAAAGCCTCTGAGTTAGGCGGACTATTCAAATTTATGCCAATTACAGCAATTTGCTCAATAGTTGGAGCTGTTTCAATTTCAGCTTTTCCATTATTTAGTGGTTTTGTTGCAAAGTCATTAATTATGTCTTCTTTGGGTTATGAAGGGTTAACTTTTATATATTTTATGCTTCTTTTTGCATCTGCAGGAGTTCTTCATCATTCAGGAATTAAAATACCATTTTTTGCATTTTTTGCACATGACTCTGGCTTAAAACCAAAAGAAGCCCCGTTGAATATGCTAGTAGCTATGTTGTTAAGTTCATTAATTTGCATTTTAATTGGAATGTTTCCAGCACTGTTTTACCAAATACTACCTTACCAAACCTATTATCAGCCATATGACTTTAGCCATGTATTGTCACAACTTCAATTACTTATGTTTGCCGTTTTTGCATTTATATGTTTATGGCACTTTAAAATTTATCCTCCAGAATTAAATTCAACAGTTTTAAATAGTGATTGGTTTTACAGAGTGTTATTTTATAAAATCATTAAAATTTCTATAAATACAATTCTTAAATTCTGGGACAATATTTCTCAAAAATTTATAAATTTTATAAAATTTTTATATTTAAAAGTTCAAAACAACTCTATTCAATCAGGTAATTCTGCAGTTAAAGTTGGAAGAAGCACTGTATTAATTTTATTTTCACTTGGGTTCGTATTAATTTGTAATTATTTTCTTTTATAAAATTTTTCTTTTGATAAGAATACTTTTAGTTTATTTATGTAAAGCAATTAAATTAAATGAGAGATCGCTAAATGTCAGACAATGAAAAAAAAGAAAGGCCAAAAAATGTTCCTGAAGAAAATGTGTATATGCGAACACATTGGGCAGTTTATATAAGTTATTTCATTGCTTTGATAGCGCTTTGGCTATTATTAAATGAGGGACTATTTAAGGTCTAAGTATGCCCTTAGAATCTCTTTATCAAGACAAAATTCTTGAATTGGCAAGATTTGCAAGATTATTAAAACCTATTAACGACTTCTCCTCAACTTTTACTGTTCGCAATCCTATTTGCGGGGACATGGTGACAATCAATTTGTTAATTAATAGTTCTGGAATTATTCAAAGTTATGGGCATATAGTGAAAGGTTGTGCCTTATGTGAAGCTTCTGCCGGTCTGATTTCAAAAAACGCAGTGGGGGCTTCAATTAACAATTCATTGAATTTAGTAAACTTAACCTCAAAATGGCTTAATAAAAACACCGAAGAGTTATCATTCAAAGAATTGAAATATTTTGCACCAGTAAGAGAGTATACAAATCGTCATAAATGCGTTTTATTATCTTTTGAAGCTTTTGTTAAAGCATGTAAAAAAAACTAAATTTATTTATATAATTAAATCTTTTTCAAAGGGATAAGAAGTCAAGTTTTCATAACCATTTTCAGTAATTAGAATTTGATCTTCAAGCTTAATTCCTTCCAATCCCCCCACTTCACCAATATAAGCTTCCACACAAAGAACCATTCCTGGTTCTAACTCCTCTTCAAATGCACCCTCAACATAATCTGAGGGATAAGCTATTAAAGGCCACTCATCACATAATCCCACACCATGCATTTTACAACTATAACGTAACTCATTATATTTATCTGGAAGTTTTCTACCTTTAAAAACCAAATCTTTCATGCAAGTACCTGGTTTTAGAATTTCTGTATTTTCTTTGATTTGCAAATATGCTTCAGTGTATAATTCCTTCTGAGCAATAGTAACATTAGTGAGATCTCCAACAAACCAAGTTCTTGATATATCAACACAAATACCGTAGCAACCTATCAAATCAGTATCAAAAGCAAGAATTTCATTTTCGTTGATTATTCTTGGCCCACATTCTTGAAACCATGGATTAGTCCTCTGCCCTGATGCAAGAAGTCTTGTTTCAATCCATTCACCACCCCTTTTTATATTTTCAGAATGAAGAACAGACCAAATCTCATTCTCTGACAAGCCTGGTGTGGCTGATTTTCTCATTTCCTCTATCCCCAGTTCACAAGAATGAATTGCGCATCTCATTGCTTTTATTTCATCTGGGCCTTTGACGGAGCGAGTTTTTTCCATCACCTCCTCTCCATCAATAACTTCTATTCCTAATTTTTCTAAGGCTCTCAAACCATGAATTTGAATTTTATCAACAGCTAATCTCTTTCCTTTTTCACAATGAAGATTCAAGATTGACTTAACTTCAGATGCAAAAGCATTTGCATCGTCTTCTACTTTATCACCATTAGAAAAGTAAAACATTGATGCTGAATTCCGACACTCAGAAACTAATGTATTAAATGAAGAAAGCATATCTATCCCTTTGTAATCCCAAAGAATTATATAGCCATTTGATGAAACAAAACACGCTCTAAATGGGTTGTGAGAATTCCAGAGCTGCATGTTTGTAGAATCAGTAATATACCTTATATTAAGCGGATCAAAAACTAAAACACCATCTAAGTTTCTATTGTTAATTTGATTAACTAGCCTTTTTACTCTGTATTCACGCATTTTTGAAAGAATAGGTGGAATTAAGCCTGCTTTCTCCCATTCTTTAAAAGATATATTCGTTGGCCCAATTTCTACTCTGTCATTATCTAAAATTGTTCCATCAGGCTTATACTTTACATTCCCTGGATTAATTTTTCTAAATTTTGAATAGGATTCCATAATAGATATATTACTTACCAAAAAATTTAGGAGGAGTTTTGTTTACAAATGAATTTATGCCATCTTTTGCATCCCTAGTATCTAAAGAAGAAATAAAATACCTTGATTCCATTTCAAGCTGACCCTCTAAAGTGTCATTGAAAGTATTTAATAATAGGTCCTTTATTCTTCCAAAAGCCATGGTTGGCCCTTTAGAAAGGCTTAATGCTATTTCCATAGCTCTCTCCTGAAGTTCTGAAGATTTTACAACTTTGTTGACCAGGCCCCATTCCAGAGCTTCTCGAGCGTTTAAAGTACGGTTTGTTAAAACTAATTCCATATATCTGCGAACCCCAATAATCCTTGGTAAAAAATACGTGGATGATCCATCAGGAGTTAGTCCCATTTTTGTATAAGCTGAAACAAAAGTAGCATCTTCGCTAGCTATAGCCAAATTAGGGAATGCGGCAAATGACAGCCCTGCCCCAGCAGCTACACCATTGACTGCTGCAATAACTGGAACTTTTATTCTAGAAAATTTTGATATAGCACCATGAAAAGAGATCATTAACTCCTTAATTTCAGCTTTCAGTCCATCCCCAGCTTGTTTAAAAGAAAACAAATCACCTCCGGCACAAAAAGACTTGTCTCCAGATCCAGTTAATAAAATAGCCCTTAAATCTTTATCTTCATCACACTCTATAGCAACCTTAAGAAGCTCTTTAGACATTGTTTGATTAAGAGAGTTGAAGTTTTTGGGTCTATTAATAGTTATTTTAGCAACCCCTTCAAACTTTTCATAAATTAGTGTTTCTAAATTCATTTAACACTCCAATTCTATCTTTTAAAAATTTGAATTAGTACTATTGAGATCTGTATCTATCAATTTTTTAGCATACCATTTTGCAAAAGCGGCAACATTAGCTTCCAAAAGAGGAGAAAATCTACCTTGAAGAGCAAAAAAGGAATTTAATCCCTCTTGCTGATTTTCAAGTGCTACGATGTCCTCTTGAATTGCAGCATCCATTCGATGATAGTATTGTAATGATAATTTTTGAAAGTTATTATCATTAATAGTTTTATTTGGAAAACACACAGATTGAGTAATCAAACTATTTTTTGCATCAATTGGATCAGCTTCATATATCCATAGAGCGTCATCACTTATTGCAAAAGTCAAATTAGGAAAAATCCAAGTATATCTGACAGAATCAACCACTTCTTTATGAATTCCGTCCATTTTAGGCAGAGCATAATGCTGATCTTTTTCAAGCAAAGCCCCAGTCCCTGAAGTTTTACCTAACTGAGATGTAAATGAACCATTTGTATTTTCAGGCGCTAAAGGTTTTTGATAAACACTACCAATTGTTTCTGGATGAACAAATGGTAAATGATAATATTCATTAAAAACTTCCAAAAAAAGCTTCCAATTGCATGCCACTTGAAATGACCTTCTTCTTGTACAAACAAGGTCATTTATTGGCCACTGAGAATGAATTTTCTGGAAGTTATTTAATTGATCTTCCAAACTTAAATTATCATTCATTTCAACAAAGCCAAAGCCGTTAATTATTCTGGAATTAAACTCTCTTAAACCGTAATCATTTTTGTGAAAATTTTTTGCATCTTTCATTTCAGGAGCCCCAGAAAGATCACCATTTAAATTATAAGCCCAACTATGAAAAGGACAAATAATACCTTTAACATTACCACTACCACTCAACAAACGAGCTCCTCTATGGCGACAGACATTAGAAAAAATTCTCAAATTATTTTTTTTATCTCTAATTACAATAATGGGAACATTAGCCACTTCCTTAGTAAAGAAATCGCCAGAGTTTTTTAAATGATTAACATGCCCAAGAGGAATCCATTGGTTATAAAAAAATGCCTTTTTTTCAATTTCATAAATCTTTTCATTGGAATAACATTCGGGAGGTATTGTTAATGCCTCATCAACATTGTGTAGACATTTTTGAAGTTTTTTTTCTAGGTCGGTCATAGATATTACTTTAGTACCATATACATTAATCCTAAATACTTATTAAAACTAAGATAATTCTTTCATGCCCTTATCTAAACCACTTAACGTAAGTGGCATCATTCTATCAAGAAAAATTTGACGTATCATGTGTATTGATTGAGTATATTGCCATTGATTTCTTGGAATAGGATTAATCCAAATATTTGATGGCCATTGATTTATAGCCCTTTCAAGCCAGACTTTACCAGTTTCCTTGTTGAAATGTTCATTTGAACCTCCAGGAACGATAATTTCGTATGGACTCATAGACGCATCACCTACAAAAATACATTTATAATCTTTACCATATTTATTAAATATTTCTTTTGTAGAAACCTGTTCTGACCATCTTCTTGAATTATCTTTCCACACACCTTCATATAAACAATTATGAAAGTAAAAATACTCAAGACGTTTAAATGCATTTCGTGCAGCAGAAAATAGTTCCTCAACTTTTCTAATGTATGGGTCCATTGACCCACCAACATCTAAAAACAATAAAACTTTAACTATATTCTTTTTTTCTGGCCTTGTCTTTACGTCTAGAAAACCATTTTTTGCAGTCGCCCGAATTGTTTCATCAAGGTCTAGCTCATCATTTAAACCATATCTTGCCCATTGTCTCAAACGTTTCAATGCAATTTTCATTGATCTTGTACCCAATTCCTGTTTATCATCAAAGTTTTTAAATTCCCTTTTATCCCAAACTTTGACAGCTCTTTGATGTCTGCTTTCTGACTGGCCAATTCTAATGCCTTCAGGGTTATATCCATATGACCCAAATGGAGAAGTGCCTGCTGTACCAATCCATTTACTTCCCCCTTGGTGTCTTTTTTCTTGCTCTGAAAGCCTCTTCTTAAGGGTCTCCATTAATTTTTCAAACCCACCCATAGAATTAACTTTTTTCATTTCTTCTTCAGACATAACTTTTTCAGCCATTTTCTTTAACCAGTCCGCAGGTAATTCAACTCTCTCTATGATCTCTGACAAAGTTAACCTTTCAATACCCTGAAAAACCTCTGAGAAAATTTGATCAAATCGATCTATATATTTCTCACTTTTAATTAATGAAGCCCGAGATAGGAAATAAAATTCTTGAATATCATAAGAAATAATTTCCTTATTTAAACATTCAATTAATGTTAAGTATTCCCTAATAGTAACTGGAACTCTGGCATTTCTTAAAGATTTAAAAAGATTAAGAAACATAATATATCACTTTAATTTTAATGATTAATTTATTGATTTTAATTGTTTTCTCTTCTGGTAATAAAGGCAAGTCTTTCAAAAAGATGGATGTCTTGTTCGTTTTTTAATAAAGCCCCATGAAGTTTAGGTAATAAATTTTTGCCATCCGACTTTAACTCTTCTGGGTTAAGATCTTCGGCCAAAATTAATTTTAACCAGTCCAAAATTTCAGAAGTAGATGGCTTTTTCTTCAATCCGGGAGTTTCTCTAATCTCAAAAAATCTATTTAGTGCTTCATTTAGTAGATTTTTTTTAATATTTGGAAAATGAACATTGACAATTTTTGACAATGTTTCGTGATCAGGAAACTTAATATAATGAAAAAAACACCTTCTCAAAAATGCGTCTGGTAATTCCTTTTCATTGTTTGAAGTAATAATAACTATGGGCCTTTGTTTGGATTTGATCGTTTCTCCAGTTTCATAAACAAAAAATTCCATTTTATCCAATTCCTGAAGCAGGTCATTCGGAAACTCTATATCAGCCTTATCTATCTCATCTATTAGCAGTACTGACTTATCTTCAGAAACAAAGGAGTCCCAAATTTTTCCCTTTTTTATATAATTATTTATATCCCCAAACTTTTTTTCACCCAACTGACTATCTCTTAATCTACTTACCGCATCGTATTCATAGAGCCCTTGCTGCGCTCTTGTTGTAGACTTAATGTTCCATTCTATAATGTTAAGATTTAAGGCACTAGCTACCTGTCTGGCCAGCTCTGTTTTACCAGTCCCTGGCTCACCCTTAACCAAAAGAGGTCTTTCTAATGAAATCGCTGCATTCACCGCTACTGCAAGTTCTTTAGTTGAAATATAATTTTGAGTTCCAGAAAATTGCATGATTGTTCCGTTTATATTAATATGTTTTTTTGATATTCTGTCTAATATACAGACAACTTTATTTTTTGTAATTAACTAAATAATTTTTATAGTATTATCTTATTATATAAATAACCTTAAAATATTTAATTGTATTGATAATTATGCCCAATCTTAAAACCAAAAATATAGATGAAATATTTAATAAAAAAAATTTATGGCAGACTTATATAAATGTTGAATCTGAAATGTCTCAAGCCCAAGCTAAAGTAGGAATTATTCCTCAGTGGGCAGCAGACATTATTTCAAAAAAAGCATCTTTAGAATTAATTGGTTCTAAAAACATTGAAAAAACCTATAGAAAATCAAAGTCTTTAATTCTATCAATAATAACTGAATTTTCTAAAGTCTGTGGAGAGGCAGGAGAATTTTTGCATTGGGGAGGGACAACTAGAAATATTGTCGATACTGGGTATACACTACTCTTAAGAGAGTCTCACCGCCAAATCCTTAATGAATTATCAATATCATTGTTAAAGCTTTCTGAAATGTGCTTAAAACACTCTTCTACGCCAATGGTGGCCAGAACATTTGGCCAAAATGCCCTTCCAATTAGTTTCGGCTTTAAAATAGCCGGGTGGATAGAAAACTTAACTAGGGTCAATCAAAGATTTAAAGATATTGAATCAAGAGTATTTTCTTTACATTTTGGAGGCGCAGTTGGAGCAATGCATGGCTTTGGTGAGAAAGGTTATGAATTTACTGAAGTATTATCCAAACGCCTGGGTTTTGCAAATACATTAGTTCATAATAGAGTTTCAAAAGATAAATTTATCGAATATCTCATTTCATTAACACTTTTAGGAATGTCAATTGGACATATAGCCAAGGAAATTAATTTATTAATGTCTCAAAGTATTAGTGAATTGTCAGAGAATATTTCAAAAAATCAAATTAGCAGTTCAACCATGCCTCACAAATTAAACCCTATTTTAATTTCAGAAGTTCTAAGTCATTCAAATCTTCTCAGAGCAAAGACACCAGGCTTAATAGAGCTTGGAATGCCACAACATGAAGGAGACAGCTCAATTGATAAATCATTAGAAGTAATGATTGAGGAAACAACAATTTTATCAATTAATTTATTAATAAAATTCAATGATCTAATCGATAATATTAATGTCAATACCCAAACAATGAAAGAAAACCTTTATCTGTCTAAAGACTATATAGCATCAGAAAATCTGATGTTACAACTTGCAAAAAATATTGGACGTCAACAATCACACAAATTAATCCAAAACATTATCAATAAGTCTTTTTTAGAAAATCAATCAGTAATAGAAAACCTTCAAAACGATCAAAGGATTTTAAAGCATATGTCTAAAGAAGACATAAAATTTAGTTTGGACCCTCTCAACTATTTGGGCCAAAGCAAAATCATTTCAAAAAAAGCCTCTTCTCTAGCAAAAAAAATATCTAAAATGATTCAAAAAAGAATTTTATCTCCATCCCTAGAAGTAATTTAAAAGTCTTGAGAATTTGATCAGGTGAAAAAATATAATCAACTTATTGAATACGTAAAAACAACTGAAGCATTAGTTGAGAGCGCTGGTTTAATATCATGGGACCAGGAAACCATGATGCCAAAAGGATCCTTCGAACAGAGAGCCATTTCCCTTAGCGAAATTGAAAAAGTAATTCACCTTAGAAGGTCAAATGAATTTATAGAAGAACTTTTATCTTCAATCATTTTATCTAAATTAAATCAAACTCAAAAAGCTAACATTAGGCACATTTCAAAATCATTTTATCGATCCAAAAAAATACCTGTTCAATTAGCATCTGAGTTAGCTAGAGTAACTTCATTGTCTCAATCAGCCTGGGCAGAAGCACGAAAAAGAAATGATGCCAATGAATTTCTAAAAATTTTCAAAGATGTAGTTTATTTAAGAAAACAAGAAGCGCAAGCCTTATCAAATAACAATAAAAATATTTATGATGCACTTCTAGATGATTATGAACCAAGCATGACCTCGGCCAAACTAGATCCATTATTCTATAACCTCAGAACAGAGTTAGTAAACCTTAGACAATCAGTTTTAGATAAAAATGTTAAATTTAAACAATTGAACAAAGTTTTTGAAAAGGACATTCAATTAAAACTGTCTAATGAGCTTTCTTTAGTTTTCGGTTTTAATTTTAACATTGGAAGAATTGATTTATCTGAACACCCTTTTTCTTCTGGCTCAGGTAAAGATGTTAGAATAACTACTAGGGTTTCAGAAACGGATCCATTCAATTGTTTTTATTCAACCATCCACGAAACGGGGCATGCTGTATATGAACAAAATATTGAAAATAATCTTATTTTTTCTCCTAATGGTCATGGTGCATCAATGGCGGTTCATGAAAGTCAATCAAGGCTATTTGAAAATCAACTAGGAAGAAGCTTTGAGTTTTGTTGTTGGCTATTCAAAAGAATGAAAGATGAATTTGGTGACTTTAATTTACAAAATGAAAAAGAGTTTTACTTTTATATTAATAAAGTAGAAAACAATTTTATAAGAACAGAAGCAGACGAGCTTCAATACAATCTTCATATATTAATGCGGTATGACCTTGAAAAAGCTCTTATTAATGGAGAACTTTCTGTAAATGATTTAGAAAACACCTGGAATGAGAGGTTTGCAAAAGATTTTGGATTTGAGGTTGACAAACCCTCAAATGGATTTCTTCAAGATGTCCATTGGCCTGCAGGTCTTTTTGGATATTTTCCTACATATACTTTAGGAAATATTTATGCAGGGTGCATATATGAGAAAATGACGTCAGACATTCCTCATTTAATGGCTGACTTGTCTAATGGAGATACTCTCCTTGCAAGAAGCTGGCTTAAAAAGAAAATCCATAAATTCGGTAGCATAAAATCACCTATAAATCTACTAGAAGATGCAATAAAAAATCAAACTGATGAAAAACCTCTAATCAATTATTTAACCAAAAAGTTTAAAAATTTATACAATTTATAAATAAATTTTAGTTTAAATTTTATTTTCTCTTTTCACATAAGGCATAGATATTAAGAATTCCTGCATCAGGATTCACGTGAGAATACCAAAAAGATTTTTTTACATAATTCATTATATAAATATCATGATGAATATTAAAACTGTCTTTGTGAGCACTAAACCAACCAATCCTCTCTGAAGTGAAATCATCAAAATACCCCCCTTTACCAAACTGAATCGTAAAATCATCCTTCCATTTAAATGAAAACCTTTGTTCCTTCCATTTTTTAGGAATTCCATCTGTATCTATGCCAATAAAACTTTTCATTTTGCAGTCGTATGAATCTCCAATATATGAAAAGCTTGAGATGGGAATAAGAACTAAAATCAAAGAGAATATTAATTTCATCAAACAATCATCAAGTTAATAAAACTTTTTTATTAATTAAAATTTAATTATTATATGTTTTTAAAACCCACTCCTTAACTTTGGGGTGGCAATCCACTTCATTAAATATATTTGTTAAATTTGTAAAAGGTTTACATATTTCTTTAGGTATATGGTCTATTATACCTGATTGAAGCCAACCTAAAAACCTCCATAAGGCAATATCAGCTATAGAAATATTTGTTCCTGCTGCCCAATGAAATTCATGATTAATCATTTTATCTAGAAGTTTAAGCTTATAAGTAAGGTCTCCGTCTATTAATTCTTCCCTGAGCTTTTTTCTAATAATTGGATCAGACTCTTTAAAAGAAGGTCTTAATAAATTATTTATATCAGTGCAAAAATCAATAATTTGGTCTATTTCACCAGATAATATCAAATCATCTTTAGGGTACAAACCACCTAATTTACCACAAATTCTAGCTATAGCACCTGTTTGAGCAATGCTTTGACCATCAATTTCTAAAACTGGAAGTTGCCTAAATGGTATTATTGTACCATCTTTCATTTTTCCATTTTCTTTAATAAAAGCAAAGTCCTCACTTGTAACTCTTATATCTTCAAAGTTTACTCCACCAATGAATAGGGAAATACGACTAACTTCTGCGCGCCAAAAAGGAAAGTTAAAATAAATAAGCCTAAGTTTCATAATTTTCATCAATTCTTTTATTTTTTTAAAGTATGATCCCTTAACCCTCGTGGATCTACCCAACCAATAGCACCGTCATCACGTCTGTACAACATATTAAGACCCTGATGAGATACATTTCTATACATTAATGCATTTAAACCACCTAATTCAAACTTCATAACTGCCTCTTCAGTTGTCATTTCTTCAATATTATAAGATAATTCCATTAGGATTGGGGGCATACCCTCCTCTTGATCTATCAAAGATCCATTATCATCATTTTGTAAAACGGTTTCCTGAACAAAAACCATTTTTCTCTTTTCTATTGAATTTCTATAATCATTAAGACGTCTTTTAAATCTTCTTAATCTCTTTTCTACTTTTATTAGAGCTATATCTAAAGCAGCATGGGCGTCTGAAGAATTTCCCCCAGCCTCTAGTGTTGTCCTTCTAGCAAGAGTAACAATGACCTTTACAGAAAATGTATTTATTGATTTTTTCAATATTACTGAACCAAATAATGCTTTTCCAAAATACTTTTCTATAGCTTTCCTCAGAGAACTTTCTGCATGTTTTCTAAATGCAGAGCCAGTATCTAAATTTTGTCCAGAAATATTAATTTTCAAAAAAACAATCCTCCAAAAATTTTAAATATCAATTAATCTTTTTTAAGTTTTTTGCAAAGTTCTTATAATTTTTAACATAATGATCTGAGGACCACTTGATAAATTTTATTTCATCCTTGTTAAGTTCCCTTACTGCCTTGGCAGGAGAACCTAAAATAAGAGATTTGTCAGGAAATTCTTTGCCTTCAGTTACTAAGGAACCTGCTCCAACCAAACAGTTTTTTCCAATTTTGGCATGGTTTAAAATTATTGATCCCATCCCCACTAAAGAGTTAGAATCTATGGAACATCCATGTAAGATAACTTGATGACCAATCGTACAGCCATCACCTATAATGATAGGAGCGTTGTCATCAACATGAAGAATACAATTTTCTTGAATATTGGTTTTTTTGCCCACTTCTATTGGTTCATTATCTCCTCTTAGAACAGATCCAAACCAAACACCAACTTCATTGCCTAATACAACATTACCAATAACTTGAGCGCTTTCTGCAACCCAGTAATCATTAGGTAATTTAGGGGTTAAATTTAATAATTTATAAATTGCCATATGATTAGTTTATAAAATTTTTTTTATAAGTTAAATATTTATTCTAAAGGAAATTTATTAAATTATGTCGTTGATTTAAATTTAGACATTAAATAGGGTCCTGAAAATACTGAATTTAATTTTTCCTTACCAACATTACAACTTTCTATGACTTCAATTTTAGCATCCCAGTTTGGCTGATGGAAAAATGCCAAAGACTTTCTTGGTTTTTCAAATGGCACCACACGATGTAAAGTTGATTTCCATCTATCATTAGTCCAAAGAGCCATCAAATCTCCAATATTAACAATAAATATATTTGGAGAAGCTGGAACATCCACCCAATTATCTAAAATTTTAATTTGAAGTCCTTTAGATTTTTCTTGTGGTAACAAAATTGTTAAACTTCCATAATCTGTATGTGCTCCAGCCCTTTGTTGACTTGGTAAAACATTTTTTTTAATTGATGGGTAATGAAGAGCTCTAAGGGCAGAGATTGGATTATCTATATATTTAGAAAAATAATTTTGATCAAGATTAAGGGCATAAGCAAACACTTTCATAATACGGTCAGCTAATTTTTCCATTTCTTTATAATAAGAAGACCAAAATTGTTTAAAATTTTTAATTTTAGGCCATATCGTTGGCACGTAACAGAAATTAAGTGCATCTTTATTTTTAATTTGAACCGGTCGTTTTAATGGGCCCCCATTAAAACTTTCTTTTAGATCGGGTGGTGTGTTTTGGCCTTTGGATTTTGCAAGAGATTCTGTTTCATTCATAAAATAACCATAAGGATATCCTTTATGAGGAGCTAAAACTTCAAGTTTATCATTTAGATTTTGATCAAAAAAATTATCTACTGCAAACCACATATCATTAATTATCTTTTGATTTATCCCATGATTGGATAGCAACAAAAAACCTGTTTCTCTAAAAGCCCTATCAACTTGAGTAGAAATTTTTTTCTTGTCTATAATTGTTGATTTTTCAAAATGTATTAGATCTAAAGTATAAAATGAGTATTGTGTTTTTATATTATTATTTTTTTTCATTTATAATTTGAATATTTTTTATTCATATAAAAATATAACTATAAAATGATAAAATAGGAATAAGTTTTTGTTTGAAATCAACAAATCATTATATTTTAAACCTATCAAATTTAATTTTAAAATCCCCCCAGAATTAACTGGTATCAAAAAAAAGTATAAAGTAATTATTGTTGGTGCAGGACCAGTAGGTTTAACAGCCGCGCTTGAATTAAAAAAATATAAAATAAGCTCAATTGTTCTGTCAAAAGATAACATCATCAATCGCGGTAGTAGAGCTATATGTATTTCTAGACAAAGTATGGAGATATTTAAAAAAATTGGTGTTTCTGACAAAATTGAAAAAATTGGTCTTGGTTGGACAAAAGGAAAAAGTTTTTATCGAGGAAAAAAAGTCTTTGATTTAAAAATGCCTGACAGTCCTGATGAAAATTTCAGACCTATGACAAATCTCCAGCAATCAATTTTAGAAAAAATTTTATATAAAAAAACACAAAAAGAAAAAATTGAAATTAGATGGTGTAGCGAAGTAGTCGATGTTTTGAAAAATAAAAATTCTGTTATATTAGAAGTTAAAACCCCTAAAGGGAATTATACCATCGAATCAGACTACCTAATTGCAGCAGATGGGGCCAAAAGTTCTATTAGAGATGCCTTGGGAATAAAGTTTAAAGGCGAAAGCTATACTGGGAATTACTTGATTTCAGACATCAAAATCAAAATCAACAAGCCAACTGAAAGATTGGCTTATTTTTATCCTAATGCAAATCCTAATGGCACTATTTTAATGCACAAACAACCTCGAAACATATGGCGTATAGACTATCAATTAGAAAATGGATCAGATTTATCAACAGAGAATAATAAAAAAACAGTTAAAAAAAAGATTCAAGAACAGTTAAATTATCTTAAAATAAAAAGTAATTGGCAACTTGATTGGTGGTCAGTATATCAAGCTCATTGTCTTTCAATTGAAAAATATGTTCATAACAGGATCATTTTTGCTGGTGATGCTGCTCACTTGGTACCAATTTTTGGGGTGAGAGGTCTAAACTCAGGTATCGCCGATATAAATAATTTAGTTTGGAGATTGTCTGAAATCATAAATTTTAATAAATCTATATCATTATTAAAATTTTTTAATATTGAGCGAAAACAAGCTATTGAAAATATATTCACTTTAGCAAAAAAAAGTACTATTTTCATGACGCCACCATCAAAAGGCTACAAACTTATGCAACAAGCTGTTTTATCACTTTCAATAAGGAATAAGTTTTCAAAACCTTTGATTAATCCTAGGCAGTCTGATGCAGATATTTATTTTTATAAAAAATTAAACAAATTAATTCCCCCTCAATCAAGATTTAAAATTGGTGAAAGTTTAATTAATATTAGATATAAAAAAGAATTTTTATTCGATCACCTTCCCAACAAATTTTTTATTTTATCATTCAAAAAGATACCTGAGAGTTTTCCTCTTCCATCAATAGATATTAACAACAAAGTTTATGGAAAATACATTTATTTGGTTAGACCTGATAGATATATAGCTGGTGTTTGGGAAAAGTTTTCACCTAAAACAATTATTGATTATTATAATTATTTTTCAGGAGAAAAGATTGGACAAAAGTGATTTTTACTTAGAAGAAAGATTTAATCTCATTGCAGAAGCCATAGACAAATCTGGTGAAGAAAATCTTTTATTCTTATCAAAACTAGTGTTTTCACTTAGTAATGAATTAAATGATAATCAAAAATTGAAAACATTAATAAATGATTCATTGATGGATTTATAAGATTTATGAATGAAGTTAATTCTTTATTAGAAAAAAGAAAAAGTTTATTAGGTCCTAATTTACCCACTTTTTATGATGAACCTGTTCATATAGTAAAAGGAAAAGATGTATGGCTGTGGGATAAAAAAGGTAAAAAATATTTAGACTGTTATAACAACGTTCCTCATGTAGGTCATTGCCATCCAAAAGTAGTTGAAGCAATCATAAAGCAATCTTCTACTTTAAATACTCATACAAGATATTTACATGAAGGAATACTTAAATACGTTGAAAAACTTACTTCCAGTTTTTCTCATAATTTATCAACAGCAATTATGACCTGCACTGGCTCAGAAGCAAATGACATTGCATTAAGAATGGCAATGTTAAGAACAGGATCAAAAGGCATAATTACAACTGATCATACATATCATGGCAACACTTATTTAGTTTCTCAACTAAGTCGATCAAACATAGCTCCTGAAGATCCTTTGAATTTTATTCGTCATATTCCCGCGCCAGACAGTTATAGACCTATGTCAGCTAAAACCGGCATAGCTGATTCAGATCACTTTGCTCAAGAATTAGAAAAAGCAATATTAGATTTAAAGAAAAATAATCACGGTTTTTCTGCATTGCTGTTGTGCCCTTTTTTTGCTAATGAAGGATTTCCTTCATTAAATCATGGCTGGCTTAATGAAACTCAAAAAATTGTTAAAAAATATAATGGGGTAATTATAGCGGACGAAGTTCAACCTGGTTTTGGCAGACTTGGTTCTAAGATGTGGGCTCATCAATTAATAGGATTAACTCCTGACATTATTACATTAGGAAAACCTATGGCAAATGGCTATCCTGTTGGAGCTGTAATTACTTCAAATGAAATAATGGAAACATTTAGAACTTCCTACAGATATTTTAATACATTTGGCGGCAATCCAGTAGCATGTGCAGCATCTATGGCAGTTTTAAATGTGATTGAAAATGAAAATTTGATGAGCAATGCCTTAAATGTAGGAAAATACTGTATTTCAAAATTAAATGAACTTTCAGAAAAGTATGAATTGATAGGAGATGTTAGAGGATCTGGACTTTTCTTTGGAGCAGAAATAGTTTTAGACAAAAAGACAAAAAATCCTGCAAAAAAATTGACAAAGGAAATCATTAATAAAATGCGCCATAAAGGAGTTTTAATTAGCAAGCTTGGTATAAACGACAACACCCTCAAAATTCGTCCGCCAATCACATTTTCAAAAGAAAACGCAGATTTCTTATTTACTAAATTAGCAGAAGTTTTTAAAGAATTAGGTTTTTAAAATGATAATTGAAAATCATATTCTTGCTGCCGAGAAATGGTTTTTCAATATTAATAAAATAAAATTATTAGCTTGCAGAGAAAACTTAACATATAAAGTTTATAACAAAGGTAAAAACTTTGTTTTACGCATTCATAGAAAAAATTACTCCTCCAAAGATGAAATTATTTCTGAGTTAATTTGGCTGAAAGCATTGAATAAAAAAAATATTAATGTTCCTAAACCTGTCAAATCACTTCAAAACAACTATGTAGAGAATATTGATGGTCAGTTAATCTCTGTTTTATCATGGATAGATGGAAAACCTTTGGCAAAAATAGGTGAATTTAAAGATGAAATTATCGAAGAAAAAGTTTTTTTTAATCTTGGAAAAGAAATAGCAAAATTGCATAATTTTTCTGATAACTGGATAAAACCTCATCATTTTCAGAAAAGAAAATGGAATATTGAAGGACTGTTAGGCGAAAACCCAGTCTGGGATAAATTTTGGAAAAATCCAGAATTAACAAAAACTCAAATTGATAAAATTACTTTAATGAAAAAACAATGTTATGAATTATTAAATAAAAGAATTAACCAATTAGATTATGGATTGATACACGCTGATGCTGTAAGAGATAATGTTTTGGTTCAAAGAAATAATAAGGTCAATCTTATTGATTTTGACGACAGTGGTTTTGGCTTTAGACTTTTCGATATAGCAACAATATTATTGTTTTACATTAGAGATAATAACTTTTTTAAAATTAAAAATAATATTATTAATGGTTACTTATCAGTCAGATTTTTGGAAACAAACCTACTTAATATTTTTATCTTGATTAGATCTTTTACATATCTTGGCTGGAATATTTCCAGAATTAATGAACCAGATGGAATAAAAAGAAATAAAAAATATATAAAGAATATATTTGCCGTATATGAAAAATTGGAAATAAATTTTTAAAAGATTATAAAATAAAGTTTCTATATTGAAATTAAAGATATTTTTATAACCCAAATTTTATTATATTATCTTAGTATATTGCTTAATCTTCCTAGTTATGATTTTCTTGAACTAAGAACGTATTGGTTGAAAGTATAATGTCAAAAGATATAGATAGAAAAATAGCTGTGATTTTTGTTACTGACGTAGTCGGCTTCAGTAAAATGATGGAAAAAAATGAAGATGAAACTCTAAGAAGTTTCCGCTCATGCAGGGATATTTTAGATAATTTGTTTGAAGAGCATGGTGGTAGAATTTTTAATACAGCGGGAGATTCTGTTTTAGCTGAGTTTCAAAGTGCTGTATCAGCAGTAATATGTGCAAAAGAATTTCAAAAACTTATAAGAGAAAGAAATGCAAATGTTTCAGAAGATGCAGTAATGCATTTTAGGATTGGGTTGAACATGGGCGACGTCATTGTTGAAGGTGAAAACCTTTATGGTGAAGGTGTGAATGTTGCTGCGAGACTTGAAGCATTATCTCAACCTGATGGTGTTTGTCTTTCAAAAAGTATTTTAGAATTTGTTAACAAAAAAACTGAACTACTTTTCCATGACCTTGGTGAACAGAAAATTAAAAATACAACAGTCCATGCATTTGACTTATCTGATCCAGATTTAGAACAAAGAAGTTTAGAAAAACAAACTCAAAGTGATGAAAAAGCAAGCAAACCTCCAGCAATTGCAGTCCTTCCATTCACAAACATGAGTGGAGATGAAGAACAAGAATATTTTGCTGATGGCATGACTGAAGACATAATAACAAATTTATCTTTATGGAAAACATTTCCTGTTATTTCTAGAAATTCAAGTTTTACATATAAGGGTAAAAACGTAAATATGAAGGAGGTCGCAGAAGAATTAGGTGTTAGATATATCGTTGAAGGAAGCGTCAGAAAAGGAGGAAATAAAGTTAGAATTACTGCCCAGTTAATTGATGCAAGTGAAGACCACCACTTATGGTCCAATAAATGGGATAGAAGTTTAGATGACATATTTGAAGTCCAAGACGAGGTTTCATCTGCAATTGCTGCAGTTGTATCTCCTGCAGTAAAAGAGCAAGAAGGTAAAAGAGTAATAAAAAAACAGACCAAAAACATGAATGCTTGGGATGAATACTTAAGAGCTTTAAGTTGTTATAATAACAAAGAAGGTTCAGACGCTGTTAAATCGCATTGTTATAAGTCAATTGAATTGGATCCTAAAATTTCTGATAACTATGTTTTATTATGCAATGCAGGATATAATGATATTTTCAATCATGAGCTTCAAGATAATAGAAATGAAAATGAAGAAATTTTTCATAAAAACGCTCAAAAAGCTTATGACTTAGATCCTGATAATCCAGATGCAATTATAGTGCTTAGCCGGTCATATAATTTGAAAAAGGAATTTGATAAAAGAATATCTTTAATGGAAAAAGCAGTAAATATTAATCCTAATCATGCAGCTGCTAATTTTGATTATGGCCTTGCTCTTACCAATATTAAAGAATTTGAAAAAGCAAAAGAGCATGCTTTAAAAGCTCTGGAACTAAGTCCTTCCGGACCTGACAGAGAGCGGTATCAAACAGGAGGAATGTGGTTAATTAATATTGGGCTTAAAGATTATGACGAGGCATTAAAAAATATCAATTATATGCTTGATAAAAATCCAAATTTTACTGGAGCATATGGTTTTCTTGCAAGCATCAATGCCCTACAAGGTGATATTGAAAATTCAAAAAAATATTTAAAAAAATATCAAGAACTGAGACCAAAAGTTAAAACCTTGAAAGATTATGAAAAAGTTGCACCTACAATTATAAAAGAGATACTTTTAGAAGGTCTTGAAAAAGCTGGGATGCCAAAAAATTAACGTTTACCTTTACCAAGACTTTCTAACCATTTATAAAAAACGGAAAAATTCTTAACTTTTTGTTTAGTCATATTATGTTTATTTTTTTTTATTCAACTTAATGGATTTTTTTATCATTATTTCTAACTTCCATAAGATAAACCACTATTAGAGTTAAGTTACTTTTTTATCAGATCAGAATAACACTATGATAGAAATAGTATATAAAAATACCTATTAAAATATTATTCTCAATCTTTTCTGTTTAATAATATATATTTTAAATATAATGAATTAAAAATAGTGATTAATTATTATATGGGCTTAATAAAAATAAAAATTAATGATGAAATAAGTTGTATTCAAGAAACTGGTGTAGCTAATTTTTTTCGCTGTAATATTTGGCATGTTAAAGGAAAGAATTATGACCTATTAATTGACACAGGCATGGGTTTAAATTCTCTTAAATCTTGGATTGCAAATGAAACAAATCGACCAATCAAAGCTATTGCAACGCACTCACATTTTGACCATTCAGGAAGTCTATATGAATTTTCTTGCAGGCTAGGACATAAAGCAGAATCAGAAGCTTTTAAATCTGGAGGTAGAAAACAATTAATGTATCAAGGGGGTTGGACTAAAATAGAAATTGTTAACCCTAAAGAACATCCAAATTTTTCATCTCAAACTTATACAGTAAGGCCAGCCCCACTTACTGGATACTTGGATGAAGGAGATGTTCTCGATCTAGGTGATAAAGTATTTCAAATTCTTCACTTGCCAGGACATTCCCCAGGATCTATTGGTCTTTACAATCTGAAAAAGAAAATTTTATTTTCTGGTGATGCAATTTATAATGGCGAATTAGTAGACTCACATCCTCACTCAGACAAAAGAATTTATAAAAAAACTTTAAATCGTATTCGTGATTTGGATGTTGAAATTATTCATGCTGGTCACGAACCTTCATTTGGCAAAGCAAAAATGCAAAAAATTATTGACGATTATTTTTTAGGTAAAAATTCTATGCCAGCAGATCCAATAACTTGGTTTAATGAAATTTCTAATCACAATTTAGATAACTATTCTAATCAAAATTGGACCTTAAATACAAATTTTCTTATAAAATGACAATTTATTATTAAAGAATTGATATAATAGTGCCCTCAAGACTAAGACATATTATATAATTCTTAGAAAATAATAATATATAAATCAATTATTTTCCCCATTAAAACTTTTATTGTTTTTAAATACATTAGTTCTATCTTTATATGATATATCATATTGCATATTGACAGTTCATTTAGAATCATTCTAACTATTTGAAATAAGGTTTCAAAAAAATAAAAAATTTGGGAGTGTAAAATGAATATTTTCAAAAAAATTATTATAAGTACATTATCAATATTAATGTTTTATATGCTTA
>MDSZ01057706.1_pt1 | contig 28625 bp, 17 predicted proteins | sample 811201 | NCBI WGS metagenome assembly MDSZ01 (sample SAMN05326647, study PRJNA326480) | marine metagenome | isolation source: seawater | place: Indian Ocean: North | collected 2010 | reverse complement strand
TCCGTCTTCGCCTTGTTTACGTCGGCCCCGGCACCGAGCAGCATCTTCACAACCTTGGTGTAACCTTCCTCAGAAGCAATGTACAGCGGGGTCACGCCATTGTCCCTCCTCGCCTTGTTCACGTCGGCCCCGGCACCGAGCAGCACCTTGACCAGCGCGGCGAGGCCATTGAACGAAGCAATGTACAGCGGGGTCTCGCCAGGGTTTGTCGTCGTCTTGTCCACGTCGGCCCCGGCACCAAGCAGCAGCTTGACCACCTCGGCGTAACCCTGGTAAATAGCACCTAAAAGCGGGGTCACGTAATTTCCCTTGTTCACGTCGGCCCCGGCACCGAGCAGCAGCGTGACCACATCGGCGCGGCCATTCAACGAAGCAGCGCACAGCGGGGTCTCGCCCGTGCCCATCTTTTCCTTGTTCACGTCGGCCCCGGCACCGACCAGCATCTTAACCACGTCGGCGTGGCCGTTCCACGAAGCAATATACAGCGGGAACAATCCATTGTCTGTCCTTGCCTTGTTCACGTCGGCCCCGGCACCGACCAGCATCTCGACGCAGCTGGCGTGTCCAAAACACGAGGCCAAAAAGAGCGGGGTTCCTCCTCCGCCCTCCATCTCGCGGCCGGTGTCGGCGTTGGCGGCAAGGAGCAGCTCCACGGCGCGGGAAAGGCCTTCGCACGCCGCGACGTGCAGGGGGGTCGCCCCGGGCTTGAGGAAGTTTCCGTGGATGTGGAGGGGGTACATTTCCGTCGTCGCCATGTTCACGTCGGCGCCGGCCCAAAGCAGCAGCTCCAGGACGCGGTGGTTGTCCGCCGAGGCCGCGGCCCGGAACAGCGCGGTCGTGCCGTTTGGGTGGCGCGCGTTGATGTTGACGAGGTTGAGGAGCCCGGCAACCGTTGACCTCGCCTCGGCAAGCGTCTGGACAGAGGGCATCGGGAGCGGCATCGTGACACGGGGAAAAGAGAAGTGAAGCCCCCAGTTTAATAATAAACGTGCAGACCCTGTGATGGAGAGGCCAAGGGTTGATCATGAATCGGGTACCATTTATGGACGCGGCCACCCCTGGGTCGGGGCGGTGGTGGAAGCCCTTCACCGCGGTCTGGAGAACGGCAAGCTTCGGCTGCTGACGACCAAGTCCCACGGCGACTACCCCGCCGACTGGTTCACCGGCGAGGTTGGAAAGCGGCGGTACGACATCGAAGGGGGCGACCCGCGCACCCCACTTACCGCCGCGGAGGCGGCAGAACGGTCGGCCACCTTCATGGTGACGCCCAACTACCCCGATATCAACGCCTTTGAGGCGCTCACGCGCCTCCCCATCGTCCTGCCGCGCGGCGCCGATGTCTACACCGGCGACTCGCTGTGCGTCTACCATCACGCCGGGCACTATCCGAAGGAGCAGCTTCCGACGCACATCCGGGTTGCCGGCGGCATTGTGACCGAGCGGATGAGGGGGTACACGGAAATCTATAGCATTTGCAACCCCGCGCACACCCGGCCCCACGGCGACTACCTAGGCGGCAATTAAACTGGCGCAGCCATAACCCATGATACCGGCCCACCCGGACGTCTACGCCCGGCTTGCGCGTCTGTATGACCAACTACGTCGTTGTCCTCGCGGGCGCGGCGGCCGAGATCCTTGCGGCCGGAAAGAGTGAGACGCCGATGCGGGTGTCGGACGTCTGTTCGTCGTACGACGAGCTCAAGCTTGCGCTGCAGCGGGCGGAGCGCGCCCCCAAGTACGGCCCCTCGCTCGTATTTCCGCTGTCGGTGGCCGTCGACGAGCTCTGGCGGAAGGCGTTCCCGCTTAAGCGGGTGTACGTCTATCCTGCTGTGCCAGAGGAAGCTGCAGCGGCGCCGACCTTTGACAACATGAACTACGCCGTCATGTTCGGGAACGCCACCTTTGACTCGGAAAAGCTTGCCGCGTTTGTGCGCCGGCTTCCCGAGGGCCAGACGCTCGTCGAGGTTACGGCGGGGCACGACGAGGACAAACGCAACAGGATCGCCAACATCCTGGACCTTGCGGTCGCCGACGTCCGGTTTGTGCCGCTGCACCCCTCAACGCAGGCCTACCGCATCGCCATGCCGATAATCGCCGACAACAACACGGTGATGCGGCCGTTCGGGACCGTGTACGACAAGGGGTCTGACCGGCAGCAGGCGCCAAGCGTGGTCATGTTCTACTCGGACCGGGCTGCGACGCACGTTGCCGCGTGGAAGACGGCGGAGATTGGGGAAATCGTGACCACGCACCGCATAGCCGACTCGATGTCGATCCGGACGCCGCAGTTCCCGTCCACCCTCCCGCGCAGCGGCCTCTTTGGCGTCGACGCAACCGACCTGAAAGCCGGGAGGGAGACAAAGGCTCTGGCCGACGGGATCCACCGGTTTATCGAAATGACATAATTAAACATAGCGGAATGGAGGATTTAATGGCACAAGAGGCACGGACGGCGGCGTGTAGGGCCAAGTGGGCCGGGCGTGCCCCCGTTGCAGAGTACTGGGACCAGGCCGCCCTCTGTCTCCGGCGGATACGGGCCGAACCCGCCGCCATCTGCGCCTTCCTGCCGCTCTCGCCGCTCTGCCGGTGCCCCGGCTCTGCGGCGGTGGTCGTCTACTTCTGCAGCTCGTGGGGCGGCAAGGCGCTGCCCAAAGAGGGCAAGGAGCTGATTGAGTACCTCTGCAGGCACATCCCCGGGCTGGACCGCCCCGCCTTTGACGCGGCAAGCGTGCGCTTCTGCGCGGCCACCGGGGCCGACGTCCGCGCTTTTGGCCCCTCGGCCTACGAGTACTGCCTGGCGTGGGAGCCGCCGCCCACAAAGCAGCAGCGGGTCAAGGCGGCGCGGGAGTGCCTGATCCGGGCGCAGAGGGCCGAGCCCCGCGGGCCGTTGGCGGTGGCGACCGAGATCATGGACGCCGACGCGCCGTCGGTGGGCCGGGCCGGCAACCTGGTGGCGCTGCTGGCGGTATAAACGGCCGCCATTGCCGCCGCTGCGATGGAGGCGTACTCGTACCTGCAGGCCGCGGCCGAGGGCCGGGGTCTGCTGCGGGACAACTGGCGGCGGACCGTCTCCGCAATCTACAACGACGCCAAAGCGCTGTACCGCGACCGAACCCGCAGCAGCGTAACCGTGATGGACCTGCTGGCCTCTGCAATTGCAAAGCGGCGGCTCGGCCGGGCTACCGGGGCGATGGCCGCCGATAAATCGTACTACCTGCGTCTGCTGCTCCCCAAACCGTTTGACTCTCTCGCCTACTACGCCGGCGTGGTCAAAGAGGCCTACGCCACCCAGACCCGGCGCAGCAGCACGGCGCTCGAGACGATCGGCATCGAGCAGCCGGTGGCGGCGGCGGTTGACGACGCCGTGGAACAGGAGTTTCTGCTCTATCTGCTGGGCAAGGTCAGCGCCGAGCAGACGCCCGAGCCATACACCCGCCGCGGGCGCAAACTGACGCGGCAGTGGCGGGCCTACGTGCGCGGCGCTTTTGGTGACTTTACGTGCCGCCGCCTCGGGGTCCGGGTGGCGCTGTCACAGGGTTGCCCGGCTCGCTAGATAGGCAATACACGCCACGGCGCAGTAGCTCCAGTATTCCGAGACGACGCTGTAGGCGCCCCACGGATTGGCCGCAACAAAGTAGGCCACGACGACGGCAACCGCCCCAAGAGCGCAGCTGGACAGCATCTCCCGCAGCGCCGCCTGCGCCGCCCGTGCCTCCTTGAGCTGTTCGAGCAGCGTGTTGTTCTGCATCACCCGGAGCTGCATCTGGCGGTCGTAGTAGTCCTCGAGGTCCTCGAGCGCCCCGGTTGCGGCCGGCTCCTTCTGGAGCAGCTGCGCCAGCTTTGCGCTCGCAAGCCGACAGTGCGCCTCGACCTCATCAAAGTTAGCCTGGTTGTTTGCGTTGGCCATTGCGCGTTATAGCGGCCGACTCTATGTCGTCTTTGTTCGCCGTCTCTTCGATCGGCCTGGGCTCAGACCACTCCAAGGGGTCCCACTCCAACAGCATTGCCTGGGTAATCTCGAGGCGGGCGCTGCGCAGCGCCCGTTTTCGGTCGCGGAGCGCGGGCAGGTAGTTTACGTTGCTTTGCCCCGTTGTCCACCGCCACACCGAGTTTTCCTGCCGCATTTCGATTGCGTCCAGCCGTGCCGTGATGGTCGAGAGCCCATCGTCCAGCTCGATAAGATCTGCCACACGGTTGGCCAGATCGCGCGGGCATGCCGCTGCCAACGCCATGACCACAATGAGCATCTTTAGGGGAAGACGTGGGTTGGCTTTTATACGGAGCACAGGGTATAAGCCCACGGTTGCGTGAGGGGCACGGCAATGACGAGTGACAGCGAACGACGCTATGCCCGGTACAATCTCCTTGAACAAATTGCTCTGGGAAATAATGACGCCGTGGAGGCAATGAGGCTTCCAGATGAACCTTCCGACGAACTTGACAGCCTGTGGCAGTACGTTCCACCAGACGCGGACCTAATGAAACGAGTCCTCGTTGACGCAGGGTGCACAGTCGATCCGGAGCCAAATACCAACGACACTCTAACGGAGGATTACTTCGGCGAAAACGTCAAAACTCACGGGCTCTCGTTGTGGACGAGAATTGTAAAGCAAGCCTACAGGTATAGAAGGTTCAGTCGGTGGGCGCTTATCGAAATGCGAAAACTACCAGTGCAGGCTCTTCAGATTCTGTATGATCTTCCTGAATGTACCGATGAGCAGCGTCTGCAAATTCGGGAGATTGGAGGTGGAAACTATCGCGGTCATCCGTTTACTTCGGCGAGGTGGTCTACAAACTTGGATATTGATACCAACGACGACCACTACTGGACCAACAACGACAACTACGTCCGGCGCGAGCAAAACGAACGCCCCCCCATGCCGGCCGTGTACAGAGACCGGGTCGACCTTCCGCCGCCGACGTACGAGGAGGTGCTCGAATGGGACGCGACCCATTAGGCCGCAGGGCCTAGGTCCTATACCGCCGCGCCCTGAAGAATGAGGCGAGGCAGACGGCCGAGGCCATCTGCCGCTTCTTTTTTGGCGGCATCTGCTTGTACGGGGCGTGGAGGTAGTTCTTTATGGAGCACGGCGCGAGCTTGGCGCACTCGGGGCAGAGGTAGTACGTCTCGTGCACGACCGGGCCGGCGTAGGCCACGCACTCGTAGCGCATACACGTGTGCGCCTTGAGGGCCTCGCCGGGGTAGGCCGCCCACACCTTGCGCTCCTCGGTGCCCGAAGTCCGGGACCGCTCGTAGCTGCGGAGCTCGGCCTCGAAGTTGCGGTTGGGCGTCGTCATGCGGCGTTATGCCGCCGAGACGTAGTAGCCCGCAATCAGACGCTTTGTCCCGTCGTCCATCTCCCGTCCGAGTGCGGTGGCCGGCAGCGGCCCGCGGTAGTTGAGGTAGGCGGTCCACAGGTCGATCGTCTTGCGGCAGTAGTCAAAGTCGTTCTCGCGGGGCCCCTGGTCCCGGGCGTACAGCGGCCCGTCGGTGGTGTCGCCCAGGGCCCGGGCCCACAGCTGGATCAGCGTGGCGCCGAGGGCGAAGCGGTCCGACCCAAACGAGGAGCACGGGAACTTGCCGTCGCGCTCCCAGGCGGCGAGGCACGGCTTGTCCATGAAGACCATCGTGCCGGCGTAGACGCGGTCGGTCGTCGCCCCGGTCTCGTCGGCAAAGGTGGCCAGCCCAAAGTCGCCGAGCTTGTAGGTGATTTCCCCCGTCGGCGCAACCGAGTAGTACACGTTCTCGGGCTTGATGTCGCGGTGCACGACGTACCGCGCCCTCAGAAAGGCCAGGGCCTCGGACATCTGGGCCGCAAAGTCGGCGAGGTTGAGCCGGGGCCCGAGGTCGCGGACGTCGCCGTCGTACTGCTCGCCGCGTGCCACCAGCAGTTTGTCGACCCCCTGGCGCAGCGCGTACTTCAGCTTGGCGCAGCCCTTCTCCTCGTCGAGGTGGAGCGCGGCCGGTATCTCAAACCGCGGAGACCCCACCACCCGGAGCTCGAATGCGTTGCCCCGGGCGTTCTTCGCGGAGACGACGGCATTTTGGGTCAGCGCAATGTGCTCGCCGCCCTGCAGCCGCTCCATAATCTCGGCCTCGAGAAGACCAGTCTCGGGCGAGAACTCTTCCACTTTGGTGACTAGCCCGTTCCGGCCCGCCTTTGCCTGGAAGACGCAGCCCATCGAGCCCTGGGCAAACGCGGTGAGGGTGTACGCCGGCTTGGTCTCCCTCCTCCGGCTGACTGTGCGCTTGAAGGATTGGGTACGGTCATCGTACCGGCGGCGACGGGTGGAAACCGGCATGCTCTGCCGAGGTCCGGGCCTACGGTTTATATGCGACCTCGTCTTTGTAAAGAGTGCGTCGGAGCAAATCGACTACGTCCACTTCGGTGTCGGGTGGCTCCACTTGGGGGTCATCAGAGCTTTCAAGGCACCGCAACAGCATCGAGGTGATAGAGCTCGACCGCCATTGGGGTCTGCGTCGTTCAATCCACAGATGAATCTGATCTCTAATGCGAGCCTGATCGTGATCGGCCCAGGAGGAGAGGTCGAAAACGAGTGCCTCTGGTGGCGGAGTCTGGTTGTGCTTCATGGTGGCAATGACAAGCCAAGCCACGCTGGTTGCGTGAAAGCTCTTGAGATCTTTGCCGTGGTTGTGCTCCTCATCCCACACTTCCGTCCCTCGAGGGAATGGCAAAAGGGTCTGAATTATCCACCCTTTGCCCGCGGCCGGTGGTTTGCGGATCACAAGTAAGTGTGGAGGGTGCCAGAGGTCCCCCCCGGGGAGCAGACGCAGTGCGGCCGCCAAGGACATGGGCAGTTGTGAAACCCCCACTTTTTTTATACGGTCACTATTGTACGGCGAATGTCAATGACTAGCGACTTGGCGGACCTTCTCGACTTGGGCGAGGGCGGGGCGAACCCCGCTGGGTCGCCACTGGGCAGCGTTTCGGGGCTTGGGAGCCCCCCCCCATCCTTCACCGCCGCACCCCCGGCGGCTGTGCCGGCACCCACAGCCGTTCACGCGGACCCTCCCGGGAATTTTGACGAGGTCTTCTCCGCTGCCCGACAAGCCGTGGAGCACGTGTTCAGAGCTCAACTGGAGGGCCGGATTGCGGAATTGAAGCTCCAGCTGGCAGCGGAGAAGAAACGGGCCGACGACGCGAGCGCCGGCGCCCAAATGGTGACCCGCCTCTTCCCCGACAAGACCCCTGAGCAGGTCGAAGAGCAGGTGAACACGTGGAAACAGTTGGCGGATGGCGAGGCCCGACTTCGCCAGTTCCTTCATGTTCCCGGCGAGGTGGCGACATTTGATATGCTGGGCCGTGCGTTCAACGCAGTGCAGAGCGGTCTTGCCTCCGTGTCGCATCGGGAGGCCCGTGTCGTCGAGGGGGAAGAGCGCAACGCGGCCGCGGTGGCGACCTCAAAACGGAAGCTCGCGGAGGAGTTAGCGGCGATGAGCAAACGGCTGTGTGTACCATAAATCGCGATGCACCCGCTCGTGCCGCTTGGTCTTGCGCTGCTCTGCGTAGACGCCTCCCCGCAACAACACCGCGCGCCCACGACGTTTCTCGTGCTGGCGCTCGCCTCGGTCACGTGGCGGGCGGTGAGCAACCTGGTCTTACTCGCCCTCTTTGTGGCGCAGCTTGTCGACACCGCGGGGCGGTTGCAAAGCGGGACGGCGCCGGCAATTGTGTTTGCGGCCTCAGCGCCGTTGGACGCGGCTTTCCTTGGCACCGAGCTTGCGTTGCTGCGAAACGTCGTCTGGGCCGTGCGCGCGGTAGCGCTGGTCGGCGCGGTGGCCGAAACGCTTTTCACGCGGCGTTCGTTGCTAGTGACGGCGAATAACGTGGTGAGCATGGCTCTAGCAACCTGGACGCCGGCCGAGGTGACGGTTTCGTACCTGGTCCTCTCAACCGTGCTGCCGGGGACGTTGTACCTCTCGGTGACACGACGGGGCAACGTGGCCACCGTGGGGAGGCTGCTCGTCCTGTGGGGCCTGTTCGAGGCGCTGGCGTCGCACAGGCACGGGTACGAGCTTTCTATCGCTATGGCAGCTGCGATTTCTCTCTGAAGAGCGCGACTGGCCCCGGCAGCAGCGTGTAGTCTGCTTTGGCAATCGAGGTCCAGGCGTAGTCGTGCGTATAGAGCCACTTGAGCCAGACCACGCTGGCCACGCTACCGCCGCGAGAGGGCTCTTTGGCCTGCGCAGCGGCCTGAATTGCGGCCCGAACGCGGTCCTGCCTGCACTCGCCCTTGGCGTAATCCTGGAGGGCATCCCAGACCTGTCGCCAGGCCGCGGCGCTCTCTTTCGTCGACGGGGGCCGAAGTGGGCGGTGGACCCCGATAAACGGAGGGGCCAGCGAGACGCCGCCCGGGTCCACCCCGTAGACGGCCGATATCATGGGGGGAGCCGCGGTGAGGCTCTGAACGGCGCGAAAGACCGAAGGGTATTGGCACCGCTCCGTCTGCACCAGGGATATTGAGATCTTGTTCTCGCAGCAGTGCAGGTACAGCCAGAGGTCGGCAATGGCGCGGTCGCAGAAGAAGGGCCCGGGCGGCTTTCGGGTTACTTGGTCAAGCTGAAGCGTGCCGCCCTTGAGCACATCCCTCGGCACAAACGCGGGCGCCGCGTCCCACGGCAGCTTTGCGCGGTACGCCTCTGTCCGCTCGGTGTGGGCCAGGATGCTTGAAACGACCATGAGCAGCGTGCGGCCGTTGGGCTCGGCCCTGCGGCGTGCCTGGCTAAAGCGGCGTGCCTGCCCCGCGACGTTTGCCTTGGCCGCGCAGAAGATGACCCCGAGCAACTCGAGCAAGTCGTCTCTGTCCTGGCTGGCAGAAGCCAGCGCCGCAGCCGAGGGGATCCGCAGCCCCACTGTTGACTGCGCATAGTCTGCGGCCGTAATGTCGAGGCCGGCAACAAAGCACCTCGGGTCCTGCCCGCCAAGCGCTGCCCGCGCCATCTTCCGGAGCGCAGGTCTGTCGGCGCAAGGCAACGAGGGAGCTGCAAATTCGTCAAGCCACATAACAGGATATGGAGATTGCTCCCACTTTTGCAGATGGGCAGCTTCAAATTACGCACGAAAAGAAGCACGTGGGGTTTATTGAGCGGGGGCAGCGCGGCGTCACCGCGGTCCTCCTGTCCAAACTTAACGTTCCGTTGCACCGCGAGGCAGTGCGGGCGGCCGAGGTCTTCCTGCGGCGGGACACGGAGACCCTTGTTGTCTCCATCCCCGGAACCGCCGCGTGGCTTGCCGCCGAGGGCTTTGCGGTGGACGAACGGCCGCGGTTCCAGCCGCGCTTCTTTGAGGCGGCCCGGGCGCGGCTGTCCCGGCTGCCCTGTGCCAACTGGCACGTCCACCGGCACGACGGCGTCAGCTGGCGCCGAAAGAGGCCGCAGGGCTGGTCCCGGCCGATGCGGGGCGTGTGGCACCCCCTTGGCTTCCTTGTCGAGGTGAAGCCTCTGAACCGCGAGGTCCGGGTTGCGCCGCTGCCCGGAAAGAAACTGTTGGTCAGCGGGGCGGTAGTGACCTCGTGGTGCACGATGGCGCCACACGACGTGATCAAGACCGAGGATGCCGAGTTTGTGTACCTGCCAGAGCCGGCCGGACGGGAGCAGCGGGCCGAATGGTGGATGCAGACCGGCCTTGGGGGCGGGTGGGCCGACCCCTCGTACACACGGGGCCACCGTCGGTTCACGACGCCAACAGATGGTTTACCCTGCGCATAAAGCCCTCGTAGTCGATGCGCCGGCCCCGTTTGACCACCTCGCGGTGGATCTTCCGGTAGTCGGCAACGGAGCTGGCGCTGACCAGCCGGGGCCAGACCGTCTCCGCGGTGAGCAGCTCGGTGAGCCGGTCGTTCGTGCTGGCCATGGCCCAGATGGCGTCAATTCTGCTCCTCTGGCGGAGCCGGGCGGCCTCCCACGGGATCGCCTTCGGCTTGGGCGGCTTGGCCGGCGCGGCCAGCGCCGGCTCGCTCACCTCTACAAGCGACTTGGCGCCGTGGCAGTTGTTGCAGAGGCTCTGCAGGTTTTCGCGACTATTGGCGGCGGCGGTGGCGGCTTTACGGCTGTTTGGGTACTGTTGGGCCCACGACGGGTCGCAGAGCGGCACCACGTGGTCGAGCTGCCACGCCATCGGCAGCTTCCCGCCGCACACGGCGCACTTGTAGTCTTGCTCGTAGGCCACCAGCGCCCGCATGGCCTGCGAGAACCGTTTCCGCTCGGCGTACGGCATTTCGCACGCCAAGGTGAGAACGGAATATATACCGGCCCCCGGTCGGGGTACAGCCAGGGATGTCTCGGGAGGCGTCGGGCGGGGATGAGGATTCGGAGGACGAGCTCCGCGAGTTCTTCGGTGCAACGCAACTGTTTCAACAGACCCAGGCGGTAGACGAAGCGGACGAGATTCGCGAAAGCCTGCTCAAACAGTTTCTGGACCTCGGGTTAAGCGACGCCAAGGTCGAAGGCGACGCCGTCGGCAGGCTCAGGCCCATCATCCGGGCCATAGTTGACGAGGAGCTCGACGACAACTGGAGTGCTCCGGTCAAGAACCGCCTCCTTCAGAATGACGCCATTTCCAAGAACGATCTGCGCGCAATCCAGGAGGCGCTCGGCTACTCGTTTGGCGACAGCGTCGCCGACCAAATCAGCGACAACACGGTCGACGAGGCGTACGAGCAGGAAGTTCAGAAGGAGCAGGAAGAGAACAGGGCCGAAGACATTGCAAAGAACGCCGAAGATGAACAAGTTGAACGGCTGGCGGCGCTAGAGAAGCTCGGGCGCAACAGCAACATCGAGTACTCCAGTGAGATTCAGGAGCTAGAGAACCAGTATTACCGGCTGAGCGATGCAAGGGCCAAAAAAGAGACGGGAGAAAAGCTTGCCCGCGCATACGAACGTACCACCGTCAAGAACGGCTCCATCTTCTTCAGGGAGGTGGGGTGGGAGAAGCTCGAGACCGCGCTGTTTTCGGAGGATGTGCCGTCGCTGGGCCAGATTGTTGCCTCACCGAGTTTTCGCAACGTCCTCTTCTACCGGCGTGACGGCGACCGGGGCATCCCGCTTTCCAGACGGGCGACGGGCAGCGACGTCTACTGCGCCGCCATAGGCCACGCCTTCCAAACCGACGGCGAGACGCACACGGAGTCGCTTGACCCGGTTGCGTTGCTGGTACCCGGCAGGCCCGGCATGCTCAGCGGCACCACAATGCAGGGGCCCAACGTGGCCGACTGCTATCCCGTTGCCGATGTGGCAAACGCCGTGCGGGAGGAGACAAAGGAGACAATCATCAAGTATCTGGCGGTCATGTTCCAGAGCACCGGCGCGGTCGAGGACGACGACTTCTCGCTCGAAATCGAGGAGCTGGAGACGCCGTTTGTAGAGTCGGTCAGCGCGCTTATTAAGAATTACGGGGAGATCTCACCCGACACCGGCGGCGACGACTCGGACGACGACTCGGACGACGACGACGAGGCCGACGACGACGACGACGAGGAGTATGAGGAGCGGCGCCGCCTTCTGCGCAAATTTGGCACGGTTGACGCAGCAATGCTCCGCGGCCTGCTCCAATACACCGACCGGCGCATTGTCGAGTTGGACATGCTGGGCGGCACGACCATGCAGCCGACGGCAACCGAAAACGGACGCAAGGCGCTCAACGAGGACAAGCAGCTCATCCAACGCCTTCTTGCCAACCCGGCGGCCATCAAGGGCAACGACCGCGCCAAACTTGGCGCTATGATCGACTACCCGTTCAAGGCCATCAAGTTTCTTCGGGCCCTGCGGGCGCACCGGCTACTTTACGCCGGGCCCAGCGAGGTTCGGGAGATTGACGACCTGCTGGCCGATCCAATTGAGGTGGACGAGGCCATTGGCGATCTGGAGCCCAGTTTCCCGACCGAGACGCTCACCCTCGTCAGGGAGCTGTTCCGCCGCATCTCGGGCGTTGAGCTGCCCCGGGTCAAAGAGAGCAGGCCCGAGATCGACATCATCGGCGGCCTTGAGACAAAGGTGCTCACCCGGCGGCAGGTGGTGGCGAAGAAGACCGACTTTACCATCGGGATGCTTGCCGACTACCAGGGGATCCTCCCGTACACCCGGCACATGGCGGCGGTGAACGAGTTCCCGAACATTGAGGTCGAGTTCAACACGCTTCTTGAGGTGCTCGAGGACGAGGGCGCCACCGCGTTTCTCAAGGCGTGGGCCAACGGCAGTGAAGAGCTGATGCCACCCCTTGGCATCCCCGCCTACGGCGCAGGGGAGACCGGGCGCATGAAGGCCGACCTCACGCGGGAGTACAACGCCGCCCTCCGGGACAACGTCGATTTCCAGCAGCGCGTCCTCAAAACCGCTGCCGAGGTCGCGGCCGACCGACTCATGGGCGCGGTCGACCCGACGCCGGTCGTCCTCAACGTCGAGGGGGTCGAGAAGTACGCCGTGTACGGCAGCCTCAACAACCCGGGCAGCACGACCCGGGTCTACGTCGGCAACGTCGCCACGATCGGGGGCGCCCTTGTCTACGTCCACAACACGTACACGCGGAACGGCACGGTCTACGTGCAGTTCAGCAACAACGTCGGTGAGACGCAGAACGTCTCAAAAGACTTTCCAGAGGACCTTGACTACCTCGACGGCATCATCGGCACCCAGGTGACCATCATGCCGCGGATCTTTCCGCTGTCGATTGCAACTGACCTGCGTGCACACATTATGGGGCTTGAAAACCGCGAGGACGGCTACAAATTGATCAGTCGCTGGGAACATGAGCCTGCCGCGCTGCGCCCATCGTCCGATGTCTTTTACAATTGGGTGCGGCGTTGGGCACAGGACGACAACGAGACTCTTAGGCAGATCCAAGCCGAAATGGACGCAACGCTGCGCGGGTTGACGGCCACGGGCGTTCGGGCCGCGGCGTGGGTTGACTTTGCGGGCACCGCCGACCTCGGCAAGGTTGCAAGCGCCACCGGCGGGCGGGCCCGCGAGATGACCGCGCGGCAGCTGCAGGCCCTGGTCCGGTCGGAGGGAAAGACGCCGGCCCTCCTCGGCACATTGAAGACCAAACAGCTGCGGCAACTCCTGAAGATGGAGGGAAAGAGGGTCCACGGGAACAAGTCGCAGCTGATTGAGCGACTCGTTAGCGGGAAGGCACGGTACAAGTCGCCGCATTTCGTCCCGGCGGAGTGGGACGACGATGAATGGTGGGCGCGGCAGAAGCGGGCCAAGGCCACCGGAGCCCGTCTTACCGAGGCCGAAACCCAAGAGTTGCTTGCAGGCCTAGAGCAGCGGGGCGGCCGTACCCGGGCGAATTTGACGGCACTGACAGTCCCCCAGCTAAAAGCGATCCTCAGGGCGGATAGAAAAGCGCTGGGAGGGAACAAGCCGGCGCTGATCAACCGAATTCTCGGGGTCGAGACCGCCGCTGCCCCGGCAGATCGGACACCTGCGCCGCCGCGGCCCGCACGCGTGGCCGCGCCCCCGCGCACCTCCAAGACCGCACGCGAAAAGCGTATCCAGGCCCAACTGGAAAGCATGTTTGAGGCCTTTGTCGAGTATCCAATCCGCGAGATCTGCCGCGAGTTCAACCTGTCAATCCCACACCCCGCTGCCGACGGTGAAAGAGGGACAACCGTGACGGCGGCCGATGCCGCGGAGGAGGAGGAGGTCGACGGCGGCGACGATTTGGAAGCCGAACTTGCCGACCTAAACGATGCCACCGCAGTGGACGAGGCCGAGAGCACGATAGACGAACTTCCCATCGACGAACAGTTTGCCAAGCTGAACGAAGCACTTGCAGCCGACGACGTAGGCAAATTCTACGCGCTGCTGGAGGACGCCGACGCCGAGCTTAAGGTCAAAGCAAACCTTATCGACGCCGGCCAGCTCTCGGGGCTGCTGAGGGCGGCGTACGAAAAAGCCACGGCGGATGAGGAGGGCGACGACGACGACGCGGCCGATTCGGAGGACGAGGAAAACTACAGCTCGGTGCTCAACGGCGGAAGGCTCACGTTTAAGGCGCTGCTCGACAGCACAATCGACATGCTGGAGCCGGCAATGAACGCCGTAGTCGCCGTTTCCAACGCCGAGCCGACATCCGAAAAGCTCAAGAAGCTTGCCTTCCCCACGGTCGAGGCACTCGAGAACGTGCTCAACAAGACGCTGCAGCCCGAGCTGGCCGGGAAGGTGGTCGAGCCATGGCGCCACCGCGAGTTTGGGAGGACCGAGGCCGTTCAGCTCTGGAATGCGCGGTGGTGGCGCCGCAGCTACGGCTGCATGGAGTCGCTGCCCTCGAAGGGCAACCTCGCGATCGCCGACCTTACGCCGGACGAGCTGCTTGACACGCTTGACAGGCTCCTCGATCGCATTGCCGACTTTGGCGGCGCCCAGGCCATTGGGGAGATGCAGGGGATCATGAAGTTTACGAACATGCTCAAGATCCTGGAGGCATCCCTTGTCTCCCGCGCCATCGCCGTCTTTGGTGGCGAGGACTACCTCGGCGCGACCGGGGAGCTCCAGTTTGGGTACCACTCGTGGACGTCGACGCGGCTTGACTTTGTGCGCGCCTTTATGGGGAAAATCACGGACGTCATCTGCGGCGCCGGCTACTCGCGCACGGGCTCGGCGTACTCGTCGACGGCGGTCAAAAAGCTCGCGCGGTGGCAGTCGGTGTTGACCGCCTGGGGCGTCAAAGAGAGGCTGCCGGCCGACCTCTTTGCCGAGTCGGTCCGCATGGTCTTCTTCCCGCAGCTTGGCTACTACCCGGCCTCGATGGACGAGGACGTCCCCATCCTCACCAAGCTGCCGGCGGTGACGGAGATGTGGCGCTTCCAGATCTACGAGAGCCGGGCCAACCGGGTCAGAGATCAGCTTATCGGCCGGCTGCAGTCGCGCCGCGTGGTTCGGGGGACCGCCGGCGGATACGCCGATCGCGCTTTAGCCCCGGCCAATTGATATATGCTGTAGCCACAACCCGGGAGGCAATGGGGGCGGCGGCCCTGTGGCTGGGGGTGGCGCTCTGCGCGGCGCCAGAGCGCGCACTCAAATTTGAGAGATGGCCCGAGGACGAGCGTTACGTCCAGGTATCGTACAAGGATCCGACGGTCTTGCTGACGTGCGGCGGAAAGGATGGGTACGTGAAGCAGATTGACCCGGACTCGGTGCTTGTCGAGGGGAGCAGGTTTGGGCGGCCCACGCCCCTTGCGGACTACGGCTGGGAACCTACCGACACGAACGCCAAGAATCGGCTGCTCTACGAGTCGGGGATGTTCATCCCCGAGCTCGACCCGTGCTTTAGCGGCGGCACCACCAAGGCGCGCAACGGGAAGAATTGCAAAGGTTACATCCACTCGTGGTTTTCGTGGCTCAACCACACCTACCTGAACAACAGGGAGGACACCCCAATCTGCCCGGCGCAGGGGAATCCGGCAGGCTGTACTCTCGATGAAGTGAAACAGCACATCACCCACCTCAAGTACAGTCCGACGGGCGCACTGAACCTTAGGGAGGCCAACAGTGCCTGGGCCAACTACAAGAATTTTCGCCAACTCATCAATTTGAGTCCCATGCAGCGGACCGCAGCGTCCGAGCCCTACACGCCGTTCAACAACATCACGAACGCAATGTGGGGAAACCATCTGCACGGAAACAAGACCGAAGCCAGAAACGAGGGAAATGTTGACGACATCCAGTTCCCGTTTGTGGGCATGATGCAGATGAAACATCCGGTATTTGACGGCAAGGACACAAACCACAACAGGTTGTTCGGGCCGCAGCAGCGCATTGCGGTTAAAAGGTGTCCCAACAGCATTAACGGCACCTGCTGCCTTGCGCTCGAGGGAGACCCGGACTCGAGAACGGAGCTGACCTCTATTCCGCTTAGTATCCAGCTTAAGGGATCGGATCGGACCGAACACCGGCTCCGCTGGAAGTACAGCGCAGTTCACACCTCTTTTTCGAGGGGGGTCCCGGACTTGCACAGCTACCAAGCAGACACGCTTGCTAAGGACATAGACTGGGCGCATGACATGCGGCTTCAGCGAATGCAGGACATTGCAGCCCAATCCGACGATAGTTGGAAATATTGCTCCGATTCAAGTTGTCCACTCAAATGCAGGGAGCCAACGGACCAACACAGCCGGATTGCCTCGTATCTTGAGCACTTCTACGTGGGGCTTGTTGGCACCGAGGAGCAGAAGGCTCTAAGCCAGCCGCGCACCTTTGAGGCCTACGACAGGAAGAGGATCGAAAACCTGTTCTGCAAAACGTGGAATCAGCCCGCCACTGTCAGTGGCGGTCACGAGGGGAAGCTACCAAGCGATATTGATCCAGCAACACAGGATTCCATCAGACGGTGCGTGGACCAGAAGTACGCTGAGGTGTGCTCAAAGATGCCCGGGGGGCACTGCGGCCACGGGTACAGCTGTAATGGCGATCAGGAGGAGGTAGCCCACGACGGCGTGAGTTGTTTCCCGAGGGCGGAAATGTTCGACAAGGGCTCTGGGGTTCAGTACTACGCCGGAAAGTACGATTACCTCAAATCGGGAACGGGCGACGAATGGACCAAATTGAACGGCGGCTACGCGGACAAGGACGGCGCTCACAAACCTCGGTACAACAATGATAATACAGACTTCAAACAGAACCAGTTCCGCAACCGGGTCCGCGGCCGGCCCGAGCTGGTGCAGTGGTGGAACGACCGGATCTACTACTCTGGGAACCGGGGGCGGCCCGACCGCTGGGTCTGCGCCTGGCCGCCTACCACGACCCATTTCGTTTGCAGATATGACGGGCTCCTTCTTACTCTTGAAGAGGGACAGGCGGACGGAAGCTGTTGGAAGCCCGGTGGCACAGCGTGGACCAACAAACGGTGGATGCTTTATTCCGTTGGATCATGGAGTGAGGGAAAGCAACCCGACAACTGGAATAAGGGCTGGTGCATTGACGGACGATACAGTTTGTTCACCAAAGAAACGCCCGATCCCCAGCCCAACGTCGGCAAAAAAAGGATTCAGGGAAAAGATTTAAGCTCGAATCAGGGCTACCGACATCAGTGTTTTAGCAACAGTGTGACCGGCGAGGACCGCATGATCTGCAAGCCGGTTGACTGGCGATGCCCGTGGCCACCAAATGCAGGCAAAGACAAGCCGTACTGCATGTACACCGGGACGTTAGTCTCCGCAGATGCTCCATACCCAACTGGGTGTGTAGGAATCCCATCTCCCGCGCCGCTCTTCTACAGCACCAATTGGTGTATGGATGCCCGGGAACACGGCTGCTTCTGGGACACGTCTGGCCAACACCAGACCGACGGTTTCTGGAACTGCTTTGACGACCTCGAGTACGAGACGGACACGCGGGAGCAGTACATGAACTACGGATGGAAAAACCGGCTGCACGCGCTCGATTCCGGCAGCAACGGGCTTGCTGGGCTCGACGCCGAGGTCAGAATGTCGGGTCGGGAGATCTTTACGTACGGCCACGGGCTACAGATGAGTGCAGAAAACCAACCAACGCCCAACCCCAACCCGGACGACTCTACCGAGTGCCCAGGCCTTAAGGGGGGTCGTTGCGACTCGACAGAGAACCGACGGATGGACAGGACGTTTTTTGACGACATGCTGCCGTGCCGCGGGGGCAAGGGTGTCGAACGGGGCTGCTACAACGTCAAGACGACCAAGTACGAGTGGCTGATTGCGGCAATGCACCAATCCATCACGCACACGTCCAATCTGCTCTACGGAGCGCACGCCTTCACTGCATACCCCGCCAAAAAGTTGCACCCGGTCAATATGATGTACCAAGATCTGGGCAAGAGCTACCCAAAGCAAAATCAGCATCTTTGGTCGAGCGTGGACGGGTTTCCGCAGCACCAGGTGCACGGTCCAAAGCATCTGATACGAAAAGACCGGGTGTTTCTCTGGGACATTGATCAATCCTTCCATTACAACACGCCGGACATCGACTTTGACGCCCCAAAGTTTGGGTACGAGGGGGCGTCAAGCAGCGACAACGAGAATGGCTATCTCGGCAACTTCAAGAGCATCCTGCATAACGATCGGGTTTCGAACGAAACACCCTTTGAATTTCTGTGGAATAACAATACATGGGACACCCGTAGTTCGGCAGTGAAGGATCTGACCCGGTGGGGTACCTCAGATGGCACAAGCCGGACCAACATGCACACCCTTGGCTGCTGGGTGGACAACCCGCTCCAGGAGAACTGGTACTCTGCGGGGGCTTTTGGGCACGGTGGCGACGGCTTTGTTGACAACGGAGACGCACGGATGGGCAGCATTGACGGCGTCTCGGGCTTTGCACGACGGGCCTGCCTTGGGAAGAACATGCCCATTAAAGACGGATCGGGCACACAAACGGGCAGCAAGTACCTTAGCTACTCGGCCAGGCCGGCTAGCTGGCCGTACAACTTTGGGTTTCTGCGAAGCATTGAGACCATTCCAATGACGCTTAACGCCGGCGACACCTTTGGCACGAGTTTCTACGCCCACGCTTGCGGCGAGGGCAATCAGGCCGACTGGGGCGTTATGGGCATCCCCCTAAAGCATGGGGTTACATATCCAATCTACTACCAGAAAATGGCGGTTGCATGCAACTACAACGATCTGTTTGCGTTTAAGAAGGAATACATGGGGCGAAATTTGCCGGCAGGAGGGGGGAGATACAGACAGGACTGGCTCGGGTTCAACCGCGAGGGGAATACGGGAGGCACGTACGACTCGCCGCAACTGGATGGGTGGACATTAGGAAGGAAGGATACCGATTACGCCGACTCGATGTATTTCTTCAAAATTCAGGGTACCGAACGCATTGGTAAACATGACAACTACAAATTCAGCGGCTCCTACTCGCGGTGCTGCGCCAATACGCCTGTCATCAGTCTTGACGAGAACCGAAAAGATAAGGGCTACGACATGTGCGCGCGGTGGAGCCCCAACAACTGGGATTACCCGTACAACATGCACAGAGACAAGAATTCAGACTCGGGCACGGCATGCAGAGGTTTCTCGTACAATGAGAATGACGACGCGCACGCGCGCCAGGCGCTAAGACAGGGATCGATGAATTTCCACACCTGCAGCGATTTACGAAATGCAACCCATTTCTCAATTTCATCCGACCTGAATTTAGTTGAGGAGTGGGACATGTTTGTCGACGTCAAGCATCAATCCCATACGGCTCCAACCAACATTGACGCCGACGCCCAAGCGAGCGGTGACTACCCAATAACGTGCCCAATCTCAAACACCGCTTCCCATGGACTGTTCCCCCGGTGCCCAAACATTGTGACGGAAATGACAGTTACGTCGAGCACGCCAATACATGGGTGGACCGAAGACCCCAAATGGGTCCACGCAAACGCTCCCTACGCTCCGCAAAATGAACGGTTTGATGTAAACTCAGTTCATCTGCGCTTGGTTGCAATGAATTCTGATAGTTTTAACCAGGCTCAGGCAGACCGCTCGGGCCAAAGCACCGAGTACACAACATTGCACAGCGCCAATTGCGGCGGAGATCTGGTGGCGCGTGTTAACTGGGGAACGGCGCGTTCGGACGGACTACGGTTTGCTGCCTACAAAGACGGCAAAACCGATGGCGTGGTCGAGTGTATCTTTGACGAGGCCCATGACCTGCTTCTATACTCACATCTCAAAAGACAAGCGGCGTGCAGTCATCCAGGGGATTTGGCAGAGCAGGTGAAAAAGCTGACGGTAAAATCAAACTGCCAGAACCCCCGCCTTTTTGCAGAGTGGCGAAAGCAACCTAATACATTGCTTACATGGGAAGGTGATCCTACCGACGGGTCGCTTTCAAACGGCCGGGAAATGCCGAAGCATTACGAACGGTGCCAGTGTAAAACGTTTATTGGCGATAACGGCGGCGTTGGCGTCCCAGCTTCGCAGAAGTGCGCATGCGGCCACCTGGCCAGGACGTCCCGGATTGTGCTCACGCCCGACCACGACGAAACGTCTTTCCACGACTCTAAGCCGTACGCGCCCAGCTGGATTGTGGACGCGGCCGAGTCTATCTGCGAAATGGGGAACGTACACGACAGAAGCGTCCGGCGGGGTCTCAACCCAAGACGGGTGTGCCCCAGAACGACAATAGAAAAGACTTATTTCTGGGAACATTTTTCGCACCAGGACGGGCCTAACGAGTGGGAGAGCAAATTTAAAGCCGAAAGTATGTTTCACATGGACGACCTTAACGTTACGTTTGTGACCAAGCCCAACTGGTCCAGGTTTGAGCTAGACCGCATGGAAAAGTGCGCAGCCGGTCATTCCAGGTACTGCGAAGATTTGACGCTAGACTTGGGTGTTGTGAAACCAAACACAACTGACGAGCGGTACGTGCTGTTTCGGCCAACAGCCTCACAATGCAGCTTTGACCAAAGTGGACAGTTTACCGTTGACCGTGCATATCTGACTATGCAAAGCGAACTACAATTTACTATCCCGTCGTCATCGTATGATAATGTGTGCGTATTTGTTCGCTCAACGCCCGAAGGACTAGATGACACGCTTGCAGCAATGAAAGACATGTTCAATCAACACCCCGATTACTGGACCATTGATGGCACCACAGCGGACAACACCATGACGGAACAAAACGCGTTTATCCTTCAGGCCACGTTGATGGGATACCAGGATATACTTAAGGAGCTTACCCAGACCATATCGGTAGACATGACGCCGTTTGAAACGAAAACCAGCGCACGGATAACCCGGGCGCTTTTGCAGGGCAAGTGCTATGACCAGGATTTTACGGTTAACATGACTTTTAACAGTGATACCGGCTTGTGGCGCTCGGGTATCCTAGAGCCCAAATGCGCACAAGACTTCAAGTTCTATGTCCTGGCAGGAGTTGGGGACAGTGGCCAGTACAACTCGGATTTCAACGATCTGTACGCGGCGAAAACGTGCGTATACCCCGAAACGATGCGCGTTTCCAACTGGGAAGGGCCGCTGCTTCCACAGAAAGCACGCGTGTCACAGGGTGCGTGCAACACCGATGGGCTTGAAATTGATTCCGTTGGTGATGCGTATTGCTACGATGTTGATGGTCTCTCCGCATTCACCGGCGTACTGCCCAACGGACTTCCTAACAAGGAGTATTCGTTTGTGAGCACTACGTACCATCTGCACCGCATTTCGCTTCACGAAGATGACAACTTTGGTGTCAACTACTTCATGCGCTGGGGCGAGTGTGACTGGCTGGCACGGGTGGAGTGGTGGAATGTCACGGGCTCGGTATTGTACTACCGTGGCAGCAACACGCCCAACGGGCTGATCGACTTTCCCACCGACGCATCTCCGCAGCAGTTTGAATACAGGAGCACGCTGGACGGCGAGGAGGACGTGCGCGAGCTGTGCTTTCAGATTCCAATGTTTCCGTTTGCGCGAACTGTCTCGACGGCAACCCCAGGCGAGATTATCGGCCTGGAAGCGGGCGACTGCCAGCGCTGCACCGTCGGCGAACCCCAGGCAATCATCAACGCAATTGTCTACGACGACATTTCGGGTGCGCTGGAGCCGATTGGAACGCCGTTTGGGACGGACTCGCCGCCGCTGTGCAACTGGGGCTGCATGAACACTACGAATTGCACCGCTTTTTCGTACCACCAAAAGACATGCACGTTCTACAGCAGTCCCCCGCTCTTTGGGAAGAGTACCGGTGTCTCGGTGAGCGTCACCAAAGAGCAGGCGATTGCCTATGGCCACGACATCATTGTGTTTTGCATGAGCGGCGAAGAGGGCGCCATACTGCTGAACGAGACGGTGCCGACGCCGGTCGAGCCGATACCGTGTCCCTGGAACCAAGCGGGGACATTCCCAGACTGCCTTACAACCCCATGCGACGGCACCAAGGAACGGGCGGTCATTCTGAACCCCAACGAGCTGGGCTGTACCGACCGCCACCACCCGGAGTGCAGCCGCCTGTGCAACCCGGAAGGACTGCTGCCGCAGCAGACTTTGAAGGCGTATACTCCGCCCCGTGTCGACGGCTTTGGCAGCGCTTTTGCCGGCGACTACAGCAACCTGACCATGATCAGGAGAACAATCCCGCTAGGCGACGAACCATACTTTTACTTTACGCTTGCGCCGGTTAACAAAAGCTCACTTGGTGTGCTGCGCGCCCGGCTGCCGGCTATTGGGCCATCATGTATCAAACTAAATGAGACGCGGCAGGAGTCGCTAAAGGGCTACCTCAACCTGACGGCAAGCTTGTCCGACTGCACTTCCGGCGGCTGTGTGGTTCTGGGAAACACTACGATCGAAATACCGGCAGAGGGAAGGCTCAGTCAAAATGAGATGGTCACGTTTGAGTTTGTTGCGACCAGGTACGATAATTTAGCCGGCGGCCAATACCGAATGGACCTGCGCTTTGAGGACCCAGCCGATAATGCAAACCAGACGATGTACCTCTTCGGAAGCGAAATTCAATTCTGCAATCCCGTTGAGGAAATCGAGGAATGGTTCAATTTGACCGAAAGCGACAGTGCAGCCGACTTCCAGCCGTCGCTCCCCGAAATATTGGGCCAAACAAGCACGTTTGCCGTCGAGGTGCTCAGGTATTGCACTCCTAATAAAGACGATCTGCACATGTGCGTCAAGCACAAGACGTGCAAACCGAGGACTGAATACATCATTAAACCAGGCACAATCAACTCCGACACCGTCTGCGGCCGACAGCCGAGCTGCCGGTTTGACGAGCTTGAGTCGTCACCGCCAACGCTCACATCGGCGCGCGTGTGCACGCCGCACACGGTGTGCACGGGCCCGTTCAAGACCAAGACGGGCGGCACAAGGGAGAACGACACCGAGTGCATGCTGCGGTCGCCGTGCGGGAGCGACGAGTTTGCGTCGGCCTCGCTCTACGCCGCCGAGGGCGGATGCACGAAGGTCCAGATCTGCTCGGCGCTGGAGACGCCGCAGCGGCAGGCCAGGGAGCCCGGAATGTTTAGCGACAGCATCTGCGAGACGTACAAGGTCGAGTGCAAGGCGACGCAGTACGAGACGGCGGCGCAGACGGCGACGGCCGAACGGCAGTGTGCCGACGAGACCATCTGCCGCACCGACCAATACATTGGCAACCCGGACGACCCAATCGAGAACCGGCGGTGCAGCCCGATTCTAGAGTGTAAGACGTACGAGGTCGAGACCAAGAGCGGCGGGCTGACCTCGGAGACCGAGTGCACCTCGATGCTGCAGTGGTCGGCGGCGTGGGTGTACGTAATCGTGGGTACTCCGCTTTTTGGGCTGGTCGCATATCGCAGTTGGCGGATATAAACGGAACTAGACGGCCCATAGAAAGCATGCTGCGCGCATGGGTGGCCGTTGCTCTGGTCGGCGCGGCCGCCGCCGGGGTGTGCTCGCCCAAAGGTAGGCGCGTCAAGGCCAACGAAAATGCAAGCTACGCATACCCGGGGCAGGCGGATACGGTGGAGCAGGCCGCCGGCGTAAATGTGAAAGAGTTTATGCCGTCCGTAGGTAACCTGTTCTACAATTCGGTAAGCGGCTCGGCCTCGATGTACTGCTACGCGGGCTCGCCGATCGGCTACCTAAACGCCGACATGTGCTGTAACATCAGCAACGATCTGGAGCTATGTGGATCCGAGGGGTTTCTCACCCCTAACGGAAACAGTCTTATAGCTGCTATCGGCAACATTGACAACCTGAAAGATGATGTAGTGGTACCGGTCAAAGCAACCGTGTGCTACACGCCAACTCAGCGGAAGGGCGCAAACAGCCTGCAGCGGTCGGCCGTCGAGCTTGTGCAGCCAAAGCCCCCTGCGGTGCCGTACGAGTTTACCGGGAGCGGCGAAAGTGCGTGCGACTGCCGCAACGACAAGCTGCGGCTGCACGTGAACAAGGAGAGCCTTCGGTCGGACAATGCCACCCGGTGGCAGACGCACCTGCGGCGGAAACTCCAGGGGCAGCCAGCCCGTCCAAACTTTGACAAGAGCAACGCCGGAACCTGCCTGTTTTATCGGGCCGGCTGGGGCTTTGACAGCACACGAGACATCGTGCCGCTCATCCCGACAAAGCGTCTAAATGCCAACGGGGTATCTCGGGTCCGGGTAAACGTAGCGGACGCAACAATCCCCTTTTCGGACAACAGCACCGCAGACGGGTTTGAGTTGCCGTGCGGCGGCGAGTTCAGTCTTGAATCCGACCTTAACTACTGTTTTCACTCGATTCCGGACGACTTGACCGCGCGGTACGTTTCACAAGACCAGGTCGAGGTGCTTGCGACGTTTTGTTCAACCCAGCATGGTCCACATTTCAGTGTCAACACCGAGTTTATGAAAGCCATGCGGTGCTGCATGAAAGTGACGGTTGGAGACAACGAGCCCATCTACACGATCAAAGCGGATCTGATGGCCGCGGCGGGGTGCCGCAACGTGAACGAGGCGGTCAACAACGGCGACGGCAAGATGCACACCCACCCAGAGCCCGAGGGGCCGCTGGCGGCGCCTACCCTGTGGGAGAAGCACACCATGGGCGCGAGCCAAATTCAGGTGGGCGCCCTCTACTACGACCTTAATGTGGCCCCGGATCAGTTTCGGCGGCTGAGCGGGGTCAACGGCTTTCACGAGGTATGCGTGTTTGACGAGGACCTGGACGCCACGTGCGACGCGTTCGCAGCAAACCCGCCGATTCTCTGTGGCGATGCGCCGTGCATCGGCGGAATTAACAAGCTGTTCACGATGGAGGACACGTGTGCAATCCCGGCCACCACGATTACGGGCAAGCCAAACAACTACCTTCCCGAATATGCGGCCTCGCTCTACAACATGCACGCCCGCAACATTGACGCGTCGTACCAGTGCAAGGATCCCGGCGCCATCGCGGAATTGATACAGGTTGCCGACAACTACAAAGGCGATGCGTGCAACCGGCTGAAGAAATGGTCGCAGATGTCGCCCGGGACCTACCAGTCGGTGAGCGGAGTGCCAATGCCCTCTGCTCAGTGGCTTGCCAAGAAAAACTCGGATTGTCAGTATACTTCCGCCGCAACAGATCGAAATCCCCAATTGGACGGTCTTGACGCGTATAACTGCGAAACAGTAGGAGCGCTTGGCGATTCGCCATACGAGAGTGTCGACGGGTCCAACGCCGGCGTCAATGCATGGCATGAGATTGCAACCAAATGTGGTCATCAGGATCAACAGTGCAAGTTTACCCCGCAGTACACCTACACGGCCACAACCTACGCCCACAACAAGGATGTGGGCTCGTTCAAAGTCTTCACCAACTCGACAAGCTGTTTGCAAAAGGCCGAAACGGACGGCGATGACTCGGTCGTCCTGAGCGGCACCAACGTTGTATTCATGAGCGCAGCACCACGGGTGCAGGGTATTTTGCACCCAATTTACGAGGGCGGCGGCTATATCGGCGGCGGCTTTGAAAACCCGGGCTACCGCTACAGTCCTGGCACCCAGAGCACCCAGGCGTTCAACGATTCCGACAGCGAGCTTTGGGTGACCAACGCCGACGGCAGCGGCATACAACTACTCGACGTCGTGCCCCCCCTGGCCGGTGAAATCAGTTCGCTCACCGGCGCACTTGTTATTGACGACGAGTGCTGGCTTAACAACAACATGGGCGCGCGCAAGAATCCAAACACGATCCCAATTGCAGGGCAGTACCCCCGGTTCATGGACGTTGGCAAGAAGGAGTTTTGGTCAACTCACTACAAGGCATGCTACACAGACCACCCAAACAGCGATCAAATTCAAATGGTTGGGAGCCAGGCGTTCTTTGACATCTATGGCCGGGGCGGGGGCGTATACAATTACGACCACAATTTGCCGTACTCGGATCTAGACCAAGAATTTGTTGACTATGCGACCAAAGGAATTTATCCAATGTTCACGGGTGCTTTTTCGCTGGACACAAGCAACTACATATGCGGGGCGTTCGGGTTGGGAGGTTGCATCGGCGAGTGCAACCAGGACGCGTACAACAAGGCTAAGGCAGCCCAAGTTATCAAGATGACTCTGGGAGGCGTTGCTACCGTAGCGAGTGTTGCTACAGGTGGGGTTCTTACCGGCGCGCTTGGAGTATCCGGGCTTGTATCGGGGGCAAAAGGAATGGGCACGCTCAATTCAATGCCGGAAGGGTCGGTTACAGTTACGCCTTTCAAGCAGGAAGACACGTGGAGAACATTTACGAGAGCAGTCTTCAACATACGCAGCCCTGTTGCAAGGAACGAAGCCCGATTTGTGAGGCAGGCTTACGCAGCGTACCCTTCAAACATTGCCGAGGCAGACCCGGCCAAAGAGAAAATTAGAGGCACGTTTAACACCTGGCACGAGACTGCTCGGGCCTTTCCGGCGCAGCCGCTTGCGGTTCAACTTGGATGCAGATCGGCAGCAACCAACGGAAAGTTCAAGGCGGACATGCCAAACCTAAATCTTCAAGTGCACCGCGAGCATTTTACAACAACGGACCCGAACAGCGACGAGAACGTGTTCTTTGCGCTTATCGGAAAAAAAGATCTGCCTGCCGATCTCCAAGGGGACCACTACTATCTCCACAAAGACCGGAAAGACTATACGCCAGCGCGCGAAGACAAATGGCGCCCCTGTGGCCTCTGCCCTCTGTACACACAGGTGCCCGAGTTTATTGAAGACATTGGATCATTTGTTACGCCGGCAATTGATGGCTGTAAACTCTCTGGAAATCACATGCGCTACGGGCTGAATGAACGCCAGAATCTCCTGAACACACAGCTCGCCGAAAATTTTAACTATACCGATGGCGATCCGGTCACCATCCACTTTGGATACGGAATCAACAACGGAAAAGGCGGGAAGCGGATGGAGTATGACCCAAGCAATCCTATGAGCGACGACTCTGTCCTGGTTCAGCGGCTGCTTGGCCGAAATTTGAGCAACCCCGGGCACGTCCTCACACACCCGCTGTGCACTGGTGACGCCAGCTCGGAGCTTGGCGTCTGTACCATGAACAAGACACTTCATCTTCAGTGGGACCACGCCATCGTTTGCCAGGACAGGACAAAGTCGTTTACATCGGCGTGCATCAACCCCGTCTGGGCCAACGATCGCCAGATCATCCTGCCCTCGGCCGACGGCTTTGAGCCAACCGCGGAGCGCCTGTCTTATTGCGGTGCCCCAAACCCTTCGTCAATGGATCCGGAAAACGCCGGCCTTGCCGAAAGCTTCAGTGGTACAAGCAGCATGTTTACCACGGTTAATGACGGCAGAGACCCGACCTTCGTCCTCTGCGACAACGACCGGTACAACGAAGAGGAACGACGCATTTTCTGCCAAGGGTCCCAGACCACCGTTCCCGGAAAGTACAGCGTTATGGGGGTCCGGCTGCGGGCCCGCAAGAGCGTCACCGACGTCTGCACCATTCCGGACGGCACGGACACGGCGGTGGGCCGGTGTGTGCTGTACCCCGACGATCCAGAGGGGTGGACGCTGACAAAGCTCGCCGACGCGCTGCAAAACCAGCCGCAGGCCACCTACGTCGTCAACCTGGTCCCGGTGTCCTTCAGGCTGCTCGAGCGCCTGAGCTACTGGACCACGGCGGTCGAGACGACGTGGTTTAACGACCCCATACCGCCCAGTGTGCCGCCGGCGCTTGTCGACGCTTACTTTGACGCAAACGAGGCACTCAGTTTCATGGCCGAGTACAACAAGATTGACTGGGACACGTCGGCCGAGCTGGCCCCGGACATGTGCCAGCCGGGGGGGCCGGCGCCGCTGCGGGAGGCGCATACGTTTGGGCTGCTCTGGGTGTTGGTCGAGTCGCTCCGGCTCCAGAACAACAACTTTAGCGTCGCCGCGCTCGACGGAGATCTGGCAAAGGGCGAGAGCCAGACGGTCACGTTTCGGGAGGAGGAGGTCTATTCGGGCTTTCCCGACGTCAACGCCCGCATTGGGACGCGCGGCCTTATCCTTAAGTCGGCCTTTGGCGAGGACACCCGGGCACGCGCCGAGGAGATCGCACCGGCCCGGATCAAGTCCCGCTTTTCACAGCTGCGCCGGGCCAGGTTCGACGGCGTTCCGGTCGATACCATCACGACCACATGCACCCGCGTCTATTCGGAGGGGCAGGTGCAGATGCAGGACCTCCAATTTGTCCAGGACGTCGACGGCTGCCGCAACCTGTCCTCGGTGGACCGCACGCCCCTTGTGATTTCGGGCGCCGACGCCCGCAATTCGAAACTGGACAACGTTGAGGTGGTCGGCGGCCCGGCGGCGGTGGTGGTCCGGGGCCGCGACTCGTCCATCTACCAGGATCGGGTGGCGGCAAACGTCGACGTCAATAACATGGTGCTCCGAGGATTTGAGATGCCGCTGCGGTGGCGGGAGGGGTGCACCGACGGCGCCGTGTCGTGCGCGAACATTACGACAATCCCGGGAATTTCGCTCGCCCTTGCCCGGGCCGACGGTAACGTTGTCGTCGAGGAGTGCCCTTACGGAAACGCCGACCTCTGGGCCTGTACGGCAACCGTGGGCAGGGATCCGCCGCAGGTTCTGCTCTCGACCACCGCGGGGGAGCCGATGTACAACACGGCTCAATCCATGACACCATTGAACTGCACCACCGAGTGCAACGCAACCAGTCCCCAG